>WNGE01004115.1_pt1 | contig 24216 bp, 24 predicted proteins | sample 5400651 | NCBI WGS metagenome assembly WNGE01 (sample SAMN13153370, study PRJNA577476) | soil metagenome | isolation source: 60 cm soil or saprolite under grassland replicate 2 | place: USA:California | collected 2016-06-15
GCAGCTTAATCCCTGGCACTCCCTGGCAGAGGGGCTTCAGATGGAGACGAGGAGCCTGGTGAGATCAGGACTCCTGAGGATTCTTGTGGCCTTTTCTCACGTCTGAAGCTCTGCTTGCCAGAGAGATTTTCGGAGGAATCGTGGCAAGCTCACTGAAGAGCATTTATGAGAAAGCAAAGAGAAGAGAGCCAACGCGAGTTGACTTCAAAGCTATAGAACATAAGTTCTATTATTCCTAGAAAAATACATAAATACTCGAGCGGAACCGACGGGTGTCGAGTTCTCTGTCGCCAATTTTCTACCTCTTCCTTGCCCCGTTTGGAAAACTCTACCTCAAGGTGCACCGTCTACTAACGGAAGATGAACTCTTACAAAGAAGCAACCCTCCTCTTCTCAAGCGCCGACGACTAGGCCCGAAACATCCTAACTAACGCGATGTGCAAGTTTTGCTAAGCAACCAACCGATCAAATTGAAGATAAGGAGCTCCTTCTTGCTGATTGAAGAAAAAGCAGACCGTCTGCATCAAAATGCAGCGCAACACGCGGTTGCGCAAATGCCACAGATCACGTGCCCAGACACGCTTCATGCGGCATCGATCCGTCAGTTGCCCAAAGACGGTGTCGATGAGATAGCGCACTCTGCCCAACACAGGACTCTGGTAGGCTGCCGCTTGCGGCGCATGTGCTTGGCGAAACGGCGCTTGCAGCACAATACCTTTGGTGCGCAAGTAGGCTTGCAGATCAGGCAGCCAATAGTTGCGATCCCCCAAGACTACGCCGGTCGTCCCTTCCAGCAAGAGCGGTACGATTTCCCCATCGCCTTCATTGGCCGGAGCCAGGAAGACGCGGGTCAGCAGCCCAGGCCAACTGAGTTGCGCATGCACACGGAAGCCATAAAAGGTCTGTCGGTCTGCATGATCTTTGCCATAGCTGGCTTGACCACGGAAACGCACACACCAGGGGGCGCGCGCAAAACGGCAGACGGGCAAGGGCATACTGTCCACGATGGACATGCTGCTATCATAGCTGATCACGCAGTCACGCAACCAACACCACAGCCGCTCTTTGACTGCCCACAAGTTGGCCGCTTGCCGCACAAACGTCGTGCGAGCTACCTGTCCCATCACAGGGAAGAAATGATGATAATGGCGACGAAAGTAGTCAAAGATTTCCTGATCTTGGGACAGTCCCAGATACGTTCCCACGACTTCCATGGTGATGACTTCACTATCAGTCAACTTGGGCCGTGGTCCTCGTTGGCGCACGCGTTTACCTTTCGTCACCAGTGGCATCATCTCGTCAATCAGACAGTAACATGTGATAATATAGTCGTCCAGGTTCATGGCGTCCCTCCTCAGAAACGTGCAATACTTCTGAAAAGAGTAGACCCTATGAACTTTTCTTTTGCAAGTCAACTTGCACATCGCGTTTACTATGGTATTCCCGCTAACCTTTGGCCGACAGTCCTACAACGTGTGGTGGAGCAAAAGGAGTCCCTCTGAACCGTTGCAGCCGCCTATGGAGTCTCGCATGAAACGATTCGTCGCATTCTACTTTATACTCATCAGCAAAATGGACAGCAAGACGCGTAACCATACAGATACTGTTCCTACGACAAAGGTGCAATAATGCCCTGGTAGCAAGAGCGCTGATCTTTCCTTGCATCTTCCCTGCGCAATGTCTATAAGGACAGGGAAAGGAATCAGAAGAACCAGAGCGCGTTGCTAGTCTCATCGGCACACAAAAAGCATAGCAGAAGCAGGCGGTACGATAACGGATAGCGCCTGGACAGGAGACAGGAAAAGGCGGCAAGCAGATGCGCCTCATGGTGCACTCACCTGTCCTATCGATCGTCATAAAGACGCGCGGCGTGTTTACTTCCAGGTTCTCGAACGGTTGCTGGAAGTTGAGTAATAAGCAGAGGGAGAGTATCGCCATATGAATACCCAGTAGTATAGCGGGTGAAGAAGGATCGCTCTGGAAAAAGGCGGATTGCACTTGGGAAACAGGCGGAAAAACCCTCGTGATCGAATCTATCATGCTTCCCGCAAGCTGCGAGAGCTTGGTAAAAAGGCGGGAAAAGACGGATCGCCCTGGCAGAATTCGAGGGTGAAAACGGTCTCTTTTAAGAATGGATGCACCAGGTAGCCAGCACAACCTAAGCCAGAGGTTGGTGCAGCGCCATGTTGCGGGGAGATTGGTGAATCTGCAAGCAGAAGAACTCCGATGGAGCCTCATTCAGGGAAGAGAAAGCTTGTCTGAACTACCTCATAACAAGAAATCGGCCCGAAGTGAGTTTGAAAAGGGCTGATCGATTGATCCACCATATCCAATGGGAGTACCTCATTTTGTGCGTCCTCACTAATCACTGCGGGTGAGGCTCGTGCCGCCACCCAAAGGAGGGGGTAGGCGTCTGACGCAACGCTACCGACAACGGGCACCTGCGATGGTAGCCGGCAGAACCCATCGATGATGGATGGCTCGCGAGGTGCTCTCCTATCCCCTGCCACCGGTTTGCGCTTGAGAGCCAGCGAAGCAGATGGGATTGCTGCGTCATGTTGCGAGGTTGTTGGTGAAGGCGCCAGCAGAAGAACTCGGATAGAGCCTCACCTCGGGAAGAGGTGGCCTATCAGGTCTGTCCAATGACGAATATCCAGCCCGATAGGCCTTCAGCTTGACTTTGTACATTTTGGGGGAAAGAACCGGGCATGAACCCTTCTTGAGGTAAGATAGAAGCTGACTCAAGCACTATCTCACTCAGGAGGATATTCATGCCGCTTCCCGACCCTATGAGAGAAGTTCTGATGGTCTTTCGGCCATTCTTTACGGCTCCCACGTGGAGGAAACTGATGATGTTGTTAACTGGGATGCGACTGGTTCAGGGACGCCGCACGGTGGCGGCGGCCTTGCGTGCGAGTGGCAACAGCATGGCGGGCAACTGGAGTAGCTTCCATCAGGTGCTCAACCGAGCTCGCTGGTCACCGTTAGCGGTGAGTCGCCAGTTGCTCCTGCTGATCGTCGCGACCTTTGTGCCAGCCGGAGCCAGCGTGGACTTGGTCATTGACGAAACGCTGGAGCGGCGGTGGGGAGGCAAGGCGAGCCTCCGGGGCCAATTACCGCGATAGCGCCCTCTCGAGCCGCGAGCGGTCCGTCAGCAGCCCTGGCTTGCGCTGGAATCGTGATGGCGGTGGTCGTCACCCTGCCCTGGACGAAGCAGCGATGGGCCTTGCCGTTCTTGTGTGTGCTGGCGAGGACCCCCGAGGTGAGTGAACGGCTGGGCAAGCGGCACAAGACGGTGGCCATGTGGGCCCAGCAGATGGTTAGCCTGGTTCGCCGCTGGCTTCCCGACCGCGAGATCAAGCTGATGGGCGATACCGCCTACACCGTGCTGGAACTGGGGCTGCATGCCCAGGCTGAGCAGGTGACGCTGATCACGACTGGCCGGCTCGACGCTGTGCTGCATGAGCCCCCTCCCGAGCGCACCCCACACACCATTGGCCGTCCCCGTGTCGTTGGCAACCGCTTGCCTGCCCTGGAAACGGTCTTACAAGACCCGGATACGGTCTGGCAGCAGCTCACCCTGGACTGGTATGGTGAGGGGGAACGCCCCTTGGAGATCTGCACGGGCACCGCCCTGTGGTACCGGTATGGATGCGCTCCTTTGCCGATCCGGTGGGTCCTGACCCGCGATCCAGCGGGGAAGCGGCCTCCCAAAGCCATCTTTTCCACCGACCCCACCCAAACAGCCCAACAGATCATCCGCGATGCGCATGAAGCGCTGGAGTCTGGAAGTCACCTTTGAGGAGAGTCGCGCCCATGTGGGCATTGAGACGCAGCGCCAATGGTCAGATCTGGCGATTGAGCGCTCGACTCCTTTGCTTTTTGGCCTCTCCAGCCTGGTGACGCTCTTCGGACAGGCGTTGCACCCCGATGGGCAGATGCCGGTCGCTCAAGCCGCCTGGTATCGCAAGCAGACCGCCACTTTTCGGGATGTGCTCGCAGCTGTCAGGCGAGCTCTCTGGGGGCATGGGACTTTTCCCACATCACCTACCGATCCCGGTGTGGTTTTAGTGCCCCGCTCGACTCTTGAGCGGTGGTCGGTAGCACTTTGTTAGTAGGTTGGAAATGTACAAAGTCAAGCTCATAGGGGCTTGTCGAATTCTCCACCTTATTCAATGGCAGCACCGCCCGATTGACGCTGCCTGTTCGATAGCTCGCAGTATAGCGGAAGGCGAAGGGAGAAGGATAGAAACCTGCTGCCAATTGTGAGAGAGACGTGTTTCTCACATACGGCTAGAATAGTTAACCAGGCGCGTGACACCTCGGCGAACGAGTGTCGCCGAGGTTCCTTATAATACATTGAACTTCAGCTTCACAGGCTCACTATGTTTATGTTATTGAATGGTGGGCAGGGTACCATCGATGAACCAGTCGGTCACAGTCGGATCACCTGGACGCGGTAGGAGGCCGGTTAAGGCTGAAACGGTTCCAGCATGCACATCCGAAGGCCTGGTGAAATCATTTGGGAGGGAAATGATAGTACTGCGAGGCGTACGCCATGATGTCGTGCCAGATGGGTCCCACTCCGGTGATGCCGATCAAATTCAGCATCGGGCTGTAGTCGCTGTTGCCAGCCCAGACGCCGACAGCCAGGTATGGCGTGTAGCCCAACGTCCAGTTATCGCGGAAACTGTCGGTGGTGCCGGGCATGACCGCGGCCGGGCGATCCAGCTCCAGCGGGTTGCCAGGAGCGAATTCGTGATAGCGCGAGGTCTTATCCGAGAGCATGCTATTCATCAGGAAAGCCACATCGGCTCGGATGGCTTGTACGCCGTAGGGATGGGCCTCGTCATAGGTATAGAGCGAACGATCCAGTTCATCCGTGATGCGCAACACGTAGACCGGTGGAACGCGGACGCCGCGATTAGCAAACGTAGCATACGCGCCTGTCAGGTGCAGAAGCGACACTTCAGCAGCGCCAAGTGCCAACGAAGGGCCAAGAGAACTGGGTGATCTACTGGATATTTCGGTCAATCCAAAACGCGCGGCTGTATTCAGTTCGTTCGGAATACCAGTATATTCCATCGCATCGAGAGCTGGAATATTAAAAGAGTTTGCTATTGCATTTCGGACAGTCATGGGAAAGCCAGTATGGAAATGTCCATCATAGTTCTGTGGCGTATAGTAATCCCCGGGGGTCGGCGTCGGATAGGTGGTCCTGTGATCCGGCAGGATCATGGCGGGATACCAACCCATTTCAAAGGCAGTTGCGTAGACGAACGGCTTGAACGCAGACCCAGGCTGGCGCAGCGCCAGCGCTGCGTTGAAACGCCCGCTTACCTGCGGCCTGGAGTCGTTATAGTTGGCGCTGCCATCCATCGCGAGAATTTCCCCGTTGAAGGGGTTCTCGACCACCGCCGAGGCGTTATTAATGTTATTGGCCTGATCGAGCGGGCCATTACAGCCCAGGTAACTATCGCACTTGACAGTGTAGAGGTTGTTGTAAACGATCTGCTCGACCTTTTTCTCTACGTTTAAATCCAGCGTCGTATAAATGTTGTATCCACCATCCAGCAGGTTTTGTGCTCCCAGCAAAGGGACCAATACCTGGTCGACAACATAATATACAAAATGGGGCGCCTGGATACTCTGCCTGGCGCTATAGGATTGGAAGGTGAACCTGGCCGTTTCCGCCTCGGCCTGCCGCGCCTGCTGCTCCGTAATCATGTTTAGATCGATCATGGATTGCAACACAGATTGCTGTCGGGCAAGCGCAGCTGCTTTGTTCGTGATGGGATTATAGGACGAGGGCGACTGGGGCAGCCCGGCCAATAGAGAGGCCTGAGCGAGATCGAGCTGCGAGGCTGCCGACTGGCATACTCTCTTGGTGCATTTCGGCTGGAGATGAAAGTAGTCCTGCGCAGCCGCCTCGATGCCATAGTCCAGATCACCGAAATACAAGGTGTTAAGATACCGCTCCATGATCTTCCACTTCGGATACTGCTGCATCAGGCTATAGTCCAGGATGGCTTCCTCCTCCTTTAACTGAAGAGTGTGCGTCTGAGCGGAGAGGAGGTCGCTTTCGATGAGCTGCTCGGTGATAGTGCTGTTCGGATCAGATGGTGAGAGGCCTTGCAGGCTCGACATCGCCGCTCGCAGGAGAATGAGCGGGCTGCCTTCGTTGGAAACCCAGAACGCGGGATCTTCAACAGCGATGGTAGCGTTGACCAGCACCGGCGCAATCTCAGTGTAGGTGACATACGTGCGCCGTCTCCCGTTGGGGTCGTTCAGTGCCATGAGCAGGTTGCCATTCCGGTCGTAGATCCGTGTGGCTTGAGGGAGGGGAGCCTCGACGCTTCTGTTCTGGTACAGTGGCTGCATCTGGGCGTACAGGGTGGTCGGATTCAACTCGCCAACAAAGAGGAGTGCCATGACCAGCACGAGCACGAGGGTTGTAGTGACGGAGCCGATGGCGAGAGAACGGTCAGACACGTGTGGGAGACAGCGAAGCTGGAGCAGCCCGCTCGGGTATTGCTTGCCCTGAGAAGGCACCTGTCGGCTTTGCCGTTTGGACGGTGGGAGAGACCCGTTAGTCTTGTTAGACATATGCTCTTCCTCTTAGTGCTGGAAGCTGGCGCCTGGCACCGATGAAGAAGTCATAGGCCAGCAGCAGGAGTGGAAGCAGAATCAGGTTGACGAGCAGCATAGGAAAGGCGGTGGTGAGAAAGTTGACCGAGGCGACAGAGGCAGATGAGAACCCCAACAAGATATCGGAGAAGAAGCTCAATCCGACCCCGATCAGGATCGCGATGCTGCTCACGCACAGCACGAAAACCATGGAAGGGAAATGGCGAAAATGCCTATTGGTTCTGCGAACGGTGAAGCCGGTGATGGCCCCCATGAGGGCTATCACCAGTGCATGGTTCCAATGGATACTCTGAGCGGCGATATCCGTACCCAGCAGAGAACCGAACGCGCCGGTGAAGAATCCTACCCAGGGGCCAAAGGCTGCTCCGAAGAACAGCGGAACGATTGCACCGAGGCTGATGAGCACGATCACGCCAGGGATGAAAACGGAAGAGGCATTGAGGCTCGCATAAAGGGCAAACAGAGTTATTCCAGCGGTAAGCGCCACACCGAGAACGAGCGGGATCGGGCGGAGCAAAACACTGCTCCGCCCTGGTGCTTCGTGTGTGTCGGCAGGAGCAGGATCTCTTGGCGGAGCGGACTTACTGATACCGAGTGGCTGGGTGAAATTAACGAAGTTGGCCACGGGCGCAATCACTGCGGGCAGAGGTGCAGGCGCGAGCGTGATCGGTTTCCCTGAAGGTGTAGGCGGTGGAACGTCGAGAGCGGACGACGCTAATGGAACGAGAGCGAGGGTGATCGTGCGAGGTGGGTCTAGCATAAGTGCTTCTTGGGTGGTGAAAGCAGAGGACGATGCTTCTTCCAGTGCCGCAGCAAAATGCTGAATGCTCGGGAAGCGCAGCTCCGCCTCTTTGGCCAGCGCCCGAAATATAACGCGCTCGACAGAGGCCGGGAACGACGGTAGGCGGTCGAGCAGCGATGGCGGGGGAACGTTCAGATGCTGGCTGAAGAGTTCGATGAATGACCCTTGGAACGGGCGCTCGCCACAGAGCCACTCATACACCACCCCCCCCAGCGCGTATTGATCGCTCGCGCGGCGGGGTTTCCCCTGGAGTTGCTCCGGGGCCATGTAGGCCACCGTCCCGCTGATCCCCTGCAGGTCTTGGTTGTGGGAGCTCTGGGAGATGAGAGCGATGCCGAAATCGCTGAGCAAGATCTCTTGCTGGTCCCCGACGAGCATATTCTCCGGCTTGATGTCACGGTGGATCAGTTTGCGGTCGTGCGCAAACTGCAGCGCTTCGGCCACCTGCCGGGTGTAAGAGACAACGGTCGTCAGTGGAAGCGCTGTCCCTTTCGGGTGACGGTGCCGAAGGGTACCATGAGGAGCATACGCCAAAATCAGGTAGGGGGTGTTCCCTTCCAAACCAAAGTCAAGCATGCGCACGATATGCGGATGGACAAGCCGAGCGAGCAGACGAGCTTCCTCGAAGAATTGGTCGACGTGGTCGCGCGTCAGGCGGATGCTCAACACCTTGACAGCAGCGTAGGTGCCCAGGTGGCGATGTTTTGCCAGGTAGACATCGGCAAATCCACCCTGTCCCAACAAACGCAGCAAGCGGTAGTTTCCCAGGTGCTGTCCACTTCGATCAGACATTCACTCAATACTCCAATACCTATCGTATCCTGAACCTCGCCAGTAGAGGCAACATAGCCGATAGAGTTGTTAACGGTCAAGAGAAATAGGACTAGTTGGCTATTTATTTGTGTCGATGAATACTACTCTGCCTGGTAGCTCAGGGGCTGAACGCAGCATAGTGGGATTGACATCTTCCCCCCTCATGTGACTGCGTTTGGCTTTGCCGAAACCAACCGTCACACCGATCCTGACTCTCCAGGTGACGAGCTATTCCGCGCTCCAGACCTGGATAGTAATCGTACTGGGAACCGTGGAAAATGGCGGAGGAGAAGCATTCGCCGAGGCGATATACTTGCCATCGGGGGACCAGGCCAGCCTTTCGACCGGGGAGGCATTTTTGGTGAAGGTGTAGTACGTGCGACCGGTTGCCACCCTCCACACTTCGATGTGATCTCCGGCCGAGGCCATGTACTTCCCATCGGGAGACCAGGCCAGGGCAGACAAGAAGCCCGAGCTGTCATGCGGTCCAGTATGCGTGCTGAGCAGCTGCCCGGTGAAGGGATCGACCACCCTGACCTGATCGCAATTCAGGTAGGCAAGAGCGATGCCATCAGGAGACCAGGCAACAGCAGCAGGAGGCGTGCAGGTCGTGTTCTCCTCAAAATCATAGATTCTCTGTCCCGTCAGGGCATTCCAGACCTGAATGCTGTCACCATCGGAGGAAGCGATATAAGTTCCATCAGCCGACCAGGAGAGCGATCCCACATCAGTAGCATGTCCAGTATACGTGTGTACCAGGTGGCCTGTGCTGGTATTCCAGACCTGCACAGCGTGATCATACGAGCAGTAAAAGGCCGTGGCCATCAGGTGTCCATCCGGCGACCAGGCGATCGCCCCTGCTGCGCCACCGCCACAGCCGAGGGTGACCCGCGCGGACAAATAGCCACCGGTCTTCGCAACAGTGGTAGCCTGGCCGTTGTCAGGGTACGTTTTCAATAGCACGCCCGTGCGGGCATCGTAGACATCCACACCCAGGCCTTCTCCTGTCACCGCCACCAGCTTTCCATCCGGCGACCAGATGACTGTCGGCACACTCGTCGTACTCATGTTGCGTGGACCACCTAAACCATAGTTCACCACACCCTTGCCCGTCGTCGCAACCCAGGACTGCGAGGTGCTGACCGTTGCCACGCCCAGGCGCGTACTATCGGGCGACCAGGCCAGCCCAAATATATCTTCATCGCTAAACGTGGTACTATAGACCAGGTTGCCCAGCGACTTCCCCGGGTGGTAGACCACGAGCGTCGGCCGGGCTGTGGCTGTGGGGTGAGAGGTGCCAACGGGTGAGGGGCCGTGAGTATTGTGGCGATTCGTGAAGAACACTATCGCTATGCTCCCAATCACCAGGGCTACCAGGCAGACACCAGCCGCCAGGAGTCCGAATCTTTGCACCAGTGTGGGCTGTTTGTGCATGGGAGCCAGCTTGCTGGATGGAATCGGTCGATCTTGCATTGATATCACTTTCCCTTTCTTTTGTTGGTGTTGTCTCGCAGGAAACGTCCATGGAGAAAACGGCAGTCTATCCGGGTGAAACGACGGACGCTTGGTACCTGGCAGATTGTTCTTCGCCGAAGCCGAGATCCAATAACTTGGCTGCATCTGCGAAGACGTCATCGTAGAGTGGAGCCTGCAGTTCGACACCAATGATGCGATAGCCATTGCGACGTGCCGAGAACACCAGGCAGACACCCGCGGCAGCGGTCCAACCTGTTTTGACGCCATCGGCGCCCTGGTAGGTCGTGAGGAGTGCATTGGTATTTTCCCAGTGGTAGGCATGTGTGTACAACGATGGCCGCACATCGTAGGCAACCTGTGCCACGATGTGCGCAAAAAGGGCATTGCCCATCGCGTAGTTCGCAAGCGTGACCAGGTCGGCGGCGCAAGAGTAATGGTCAACGCCGCTGTACCCATGGGGACTGCTAAAATGGGTATGCGTGAGATGCAGGAGCCGCGCCTTCGCATTCATCATCGCCACAAAATTTGCGGTAGAACCTGCGACAGTGCGCGCGATCACCATCGAAGCATCCGTCCCTGAAGGTAACAGCAAGCCGTAGAGCAGCGTGCGCAGGCGAAAGTAATCACCGGCCACGAGTCCAGCAGTACTGGCACCGGGCGGGACCTGGTCGAGATCGGACTGCTGAACGATGACGCCCTGATCCAGATTGGCGTTTTCGATCGTCACGATGGCGGTCATGATCTTGGTCGTGCTGGCAATGGGAAGTTGCAGAGTGCTGTCCAGGCTGTAGAGCACCCGACCCGTATCGGCATCGATGACGTAGGCAGCTGTGCCAGTGATGAAAGGGGCTGATGTGGGTGAGGGAGTTGGTGTAGGAGTCGGGACCGCAGTCGGTGCCTCGGTGGGGGTGGCATCTGGCACTACCAGCCGGACAAGATAACCAAGATGTGGGAAGGCTGAAGAGACAACAATAAATGTCACGACAGTGAGGACAAGCATCATCACAAACGCTGTGGCTAGAATCGTGCGTTGTTGCATAGATGACCCAGCCTTTCTTTTCTCGTTCAATCGGTCGCCTGTAAGACTCTTACCATAGTATCGCTAGAAGTGGAAAAATGTTACATAGATGATCGTTCCAGCTACACTGGCATCCATGGATGATCTGTGAGAACTGAACCTATAGTAAGAACGTTCGCCATCGACGCCAGAAGGCTAAAAGTAATACCCTGATGCTTGATGCGAGCTCCAAGGCGTATACTAGACCTGCGTCACGTTTCTCAGCGACGTGTAACTGTTTCAAGCGAGAGTCAGGATTGGCGACGACGACCGGTAGCGCGATGCTGGTGGAAGTGACGGGTTCGTACATGATTGCATGAGGAAGAACGAGAAAGACCACCTGTAACATTTTCGCTGCTTCCGCGATTACAGGATGAGATCTCACACAGAAGGTGTATGATGCAACTGTCATCTGGTCTGTCAGGTCTGGAGGAGACGTCGATAGGCAGACTCTACCAGCGGCACTGGCTAGGGTTGTTTACGACGATTCGCCAGCATAGCAACTCGCGTGAGGATGCCGAGGATATCTTGCTCGACGTCTTTCTCGCGGCTCTAGAGAGTAGCACACTGCCCAGTATGAGCGAACAACACCAGGAAGCCTGGCTCAGGCGGGTGGCCTATAACAAGTGCATGGATCTTCACCGGCGCACGAGCCGACGTTCTGCGTTCCCATAGGAGGCACATATCGAGACGCTCTTTGATGACGAGCGCCTCGCGCCGGACCAGGCAGCGCTGCGACAGGAGGAGATAGAGCTGCTGCAGAAGCACCTGGCGACCCTCTCAACGGATCAGCAGGAGATTCTGCGCCTGCGTTTCGCCGAAGGGCTACCGTGCGCCGCGATCGCGGCGCGTCTGCGCAAAAACGAGGGTGCCATTCGCACGATGCTTTCGCGTACACTCCATCTCCTGCGGGGTCTCTATAAAGAGAGGGAGGTGAGTTTCCCATGACGGATCGCGATGAACCATTCTGGTCAGAATCTCCCGCAGAGCAGTTGGACCAGTTTGCGCGGGCTGCTTCTCGCTCTACCAGACCTACCGTGCCAGACGCGTACCTCGAAGAGGATTTACGCGCGGTATATACCGAGTATACGCGAGCGGGCGAGCGCGTCTGGGCTCGATTGACTGAGCACCTGGCAGAGCAGAACCAAACGCCCAACTACGTGAGAGGCATGGCTACTGAGAGCGTGCGAACTGAAGGCTTTGAACAGGGGCAGTTTGCTACACAGTCCGCCCCGCAGTCCACATCACCGCGTAGATCTCGGAGCTTTTTCACGCTGGTAGCAGCGGTACTGGTTGCCGCAGTGCTGGTGGGAAGCGCGTTCTTTGTGCTCACGAGCATGCACCTGCCAGACGGGGAGACCATCGGTGCCTCTGCAACGTTGACGGCCACACCAACGCCAGCACTCCATTTTCCCTGCCCGCAGACCGCCTCCGCTGCTGATTTCAATGTACTCTGCCGGGAGCATAAAATCCAGGTGATCCAGCAGAGCTTCAAGTTGAAGGATAAGCAAACGCTCACACTTGTCGCTGGCTATGCTGATAGCAACAGCGTCACTCTCTGGTTCCACGTCGCTCAAAATCCGTCTGTGACATTGGATGGTTCAGCAAGCAGCCCACAGCAAGACAACGGGCCGGGGAATTTCTCTCTAGGTGCTGGCGGTTGTTCCTTCGACGGCTCCAGTGGACCACTCGACTGCCTGGAGTTCTTTACTCTGCAGCATGTTCCCGCCGGTCTGCGGGTACTCGACCTGAAAATACAGGAGAGCGTCGGCACTGGTTCGCAGGACCATGCGCCAGTGATCGCCGTGTTCAGGGTTTCGCTGCCTTTGCACGCCGATCGCAGCGTGCCCCCGAACTGACTGTCCATTCCAACAAGAAACTGGTCGCTCTGGGCCTGTCCTTCGAAAATCCCCGACCCGTTCAAGCAGCAGGGGCCGGGGTGAGGGTGATTGTATAGCCGAGCTGTTCGAGCCGACGGACATGATGACGCTCAATAGGTACAGCCCCTCGCGGTAGTGGATAATTCGGACTTCTCTCCCAATGGTTTGACAGGGGTCTCGACTCTGCATATCCTTGCTTGATACTGGAGCGTTTCATGCTCCCCATTGTAGGCAGCGAGGATCCTTATGGCCTTTCAGATCGACGTGTTCCTGCTCATGTTCTTCCTCATCCTTCCTCTGGCCTGGCTTTGGCATCATGGCTGGCTCCCTCTCCAGCCTTCCCTGTACTGGCTACTTACAGGGATGTTGTGTCGGAGTGGTCTCATGCTCACGGACTTGTCACATAGATTCACGAGAACGAATGAAGCGGAACCGAAGGGGTCGAATCCGCAATCAGAGGGTAAAGCCTTCTATCATCTTGGCTCAGGCAAATACAAGGAAATGAGGTGATCGAGAGGTCGGATCCGCGGTCAACGCGTGGGGCTTGCTGGAGAGCGTGATGAAAGCAACTCGACCGGAACCGACGGGTGTCGAACCGTCGGTCGCACCTGGCACGCATCCCTCTGTACAAGCTCTGTTCGGGCAGAGGCGATCTGCTGGTCTACCAGGAACACGCTACGCTTTCCTCACCCCGAGATGATCCGTTCGCCTCTGCTCTTGACGATCCGCTGCTGGTGTCTCTATCTGGCCACCCTCAGGCTGCCCCTGATCCTCGCTGGAAGATCCCTCCCTCGGAATGGGCAACCGTGCTCCAGCGTGTCGAGCAGGGAGAACCGCTCCGTCACATCGCGCGCGATTACGGCGTGTCCTATGAGGCGGTCCGGCGTGTGCTGCGAGCCGCTCGTCGCCGGTAAGTGGGACGTGTGAGCCGGATCAGCCACGTAGCCGGATACCTCGTGCAGCGTCATTAGGGGCAGGCAACGGACGAAACAGGTCCGTCGTGTGCTCCAGATCCATCTTCACACGACAAGTGTATCAAGGGAGGGCAGAACCCTCACAGGAAGCACCTGGCTTGGGAACGGAAGCCGGGCAGGAAGCAGGTGTACCTCACGACGCACTCAACGGTACCATCGATCGTGAGAAGGACGCCGGTCGGGTTTGCATCCTGGGTCAGGAACGGATGTTGCAAGTTGAGTACCCAGCAGAGCGGAACACTGCCTCACTGACACAGCAGCATAGCAGGTGAAGGCCAGTCACACCTGGACAAAAGGCGGATGGCACTCGGTGAACAGAGGGAAAAGCCGTCGTGATCTAGACAACTATTCCCTTCCTTCAAGCTGCGAGACCATGGATAAAAGATGGGAAAAGACGGATCGCAGCGGCGAAATGCGAGGGTGAAAACTGTCTCCTTTTATAACGGATGTGCTAGATAGCTAGCACAACGCTGTGTTGATCCCATCGGCACACAACAAGCGTAGCAGAGGAAGGCGGTACTTAAACATCCAACAGCAGATTACCAATGCCAAGACGGTAGACCAGTTCCTCCACGACAAGTTCACCAACGAAGACCTCTCCCTCTAGATGCAGGGCGAGATTGCGCGGTTCTACTACGAGTATTACCGCTTCGCATTCGACACGGCGCGTAAAGCCGAGAGGACGATGAAACAGGAGTTGATGCCGCCCGAACTGGATGCTCAGGACTTCGTAAAGTTCAACTATTGAGATGGTGGGCACGAGGGCCTGCTCTCCGGCGAGGCGCTCTATCTGGATGTCAAACTGATGGAGATGGCATACCACGACAACAACAAACGCGAGCTCGAGTTGACCTGACACGTGTCGTTGCGTCAGCTCAACCCGGTCGCCCTGCTCACGCTCAAGGCGACCGGCACGTGCCAGGTGACAATTCCTGAATGGCTCTACGACTTCGACTGCCCTGGTCACTACATGCGCCGCATCAAGAGCGTCGCGCTCTCCATACCATCAGTCGTCGGACCATACATCAGCGTCAACTGCACTCTCTCACTCTTGAGAAGCAGCCCGCGGAAGTCCCCTCTCTCTAGGGACGGTGAGTACGCACGGCAGGGTTCTGGGGATGACCGCTTTGTGGACTATATTGGCTCGGTTCAGTCCATCGTCACCAGCGTGGCAAGCAACGAGAGCGGAATGTTCGAGACCAACCTGTGCGATGAGCGGTTCCTGCCGTTCGAGGGCGTGGGCGCGGAGAGCACCTGGAAGTTGGATCTGCCGAAGGACTCCCCTGCCCTCGATTATGCGACGATTTCGGATGTCATCCTACACATTCGGTATATTGCGCGACAGGGTGTGGACCCTCCTAAGGGCTTGTAAAGAAATAACTTTCTGTGGTTGATGGACATCTTTCAGCAACGAAGAAGCAGGGGGTAAAATGAAGGAGCGTGAAACAGGTTAGATATAAGGAGGAGTCAAGGTCAATCATGGACATCCACCAGTGTCAGTGTCCTAATTGTCAGCAGGAAGCGGCCCATCCCGACCAAGTTCTGCATCGCCAGATGAACCTGTTGCTCAGTCGGCTTGATGAGCAGCAACGGCGCTGGTATGTGGCGGTGGAGGCCAATCGGATCGGTTCGCATGGAGATGAGCTGCTAGCTCAAATCATCGGCATGGATCCCAAAACGATTCAACGGGGCGACAGGAGCTCGAGCACGACCTGGCTGAGCGTCCAGCCGATAGGGTGCGATTGCCTGGTGGAGGTCGTCCAGCGGCAGAAAAAAAGATACCGAGCTAGAAGCAACGCTGGAGGCCTTGGTGCTGCCAGAAACGGCAGGCGATCCCATGAGTGAACAAAAATGGGTGTGCAGTAGTCTGCGCCATCTCAGTGAGCGCTTGGAGCAAAGGGGTCATCTCGTCAGTGCACCGACCGTAGCGCGTTTGCTACGCAAGTGGGGATACTCCTTGCGGGTCAACGTCAAAAAGCAGGAGGGCAGTAGCGCGCATCCGCAGCGGCAGCAGCAATTTGAGTATCTGGAGACGCAGAAAGACGCCTTTGGGACAGCAGGCTTGCCGATCATCAGTGTGGATACCAAGAAGAAGGAGCTGATCGGCAACTTTAAGAATGCTGGGCAAGCGTGGTGTCAGCATCCAGAGGAGGTGAATGTCCATGATTTCCCATCTGAGGCGTTTGCCCGTGCGGTGCCCTATGGGATCTATGATGTGAACAGGCAGCAAGGGTCGGTCTATGTGGGTATCTCGGCTGATACGTCTGAGTTTGCGGTGGCGGCCATTGCCCGTTGGTGGGAAGAGGAGGGACGGCTGAACTATTCAGAGGCAGACCAGTTGCTCATTCTGGCAGATGCCGGAGGCAGCAATAGCTGTCGTACGCGTAGTTTTAAACTCCACCTACAAGAGTGCGTGAGCGATCGCTACGGATTGACGGTCAGCGTGTGCCACTATCCAACCGGGTGTTCAAAGTGGAACCCCATCGAGCATCGCTTGTTCAGTCACATCAGCTTGAATTGGGCGGGCAAGCCGCTGCGGACGCTGGAAACCATGCTCAATTTTATTCGTGGCACGGCGACCAGCACGGGACTCACGGTGCGGGTAGCGTTGTTGGAGGGAGCCTTTGAGAAAGGGCAAACCGTTTCCGAAGCTCAGATGAAGCAACTCAATATCGAACACGCTGCGGTCTGTGCTCAGTGGAACTACACCCTTCGACCCCGCGTCGCTGGGGTTTCCACTTCTTGAATGGCATCAGCCACCCAGAAATTATTTTTAACAAGCCCTTAGATTCTCCCGCTGTTCCCACCAGTTTAGCAGGTCCCTTGCCACTTGCAAGCTCTCTGCTACCAATTAGTATATGAGTGCCCAAGTTCCGTTTCCATACAGCAAGTTGGTATTTGTGCTTGTTTTACCTTGCGGTTGGTATCACCTTACGTAGCTCTACCCCCAGAAGACGCTCCATCTTTTTACAATGGAAGCTGCACATGGAGGTAAAGGAACTCTTGGCGGGGTTTCGTCCAAACTTAGTCTTCGGGACGTATGTTTCCCCGAAAAAATATTCAGCAATACTCTAACTTTAATGGTCCGATAATTGTCCCGGGAAGCAATCCTTACTATATCCCAGTGATAGCTCGGCAGGTTAGAAGAGGCCTACTAGAACATATCGATGAGAGTCTATCAGAGCGACCTTCTCGCTGTCGAAGCAAGCAGGCTCACTTTTTTCAAGAGAGAGCCTTTTTTACCTTGACATTTGACGGAGCAATGGACATACTTGAACTAACGATTGTTCTTGTTCAGGAAATCTTCATGTCAGACGAAAAGCTTACGTTCTTGCGCCAATCGCATAGCCTGCACCCTCACCCCGAGGAGGTGCGTGATCCTCTCTTTACCAGCGGATCACCCTTTTTCGACCCCTGCGACCTGGTGCAAGTCAAAAAGGAAGAACATCATGGCAGAAAGTGTGCACAAAGTGGTCGCGCTGGTAGACACCAGCACAGAATCGTGAGACAAGGCGGCAGCAGCCGCAATCGCGGAGGCATCACGGACGTTGCGCGACCTGCGCGTCGCTCGTATTATCGAGCAGGATGTCCATATCGAGGGAAAGACCTTGACGTACCGGGTGAAGCTAGAGCTTTCATTCAAGTACGAGGGCGGTGCCTGACCAATTCTCTCTACTTCATAGAAATGATGCCAAACTGGCCTTCATCAGCAGCCAGCAATCCGACGGAGGTGGACATCGTGATTGCTAGCTACGATCGTGGGTGACCTCTCACAGAGGCAGTTGGTGATGAAACCGGACCAGGAGAAACGCTATGGAATCTTTAGCAGCCGCTGCACGCACAGCGTATGTAGAACGTTTGGACCAGGAGCAGTTTGATGTGCTGGTGATCGGAGGTGGCATCACCGGGGCGGGCGTCGCCCTGGATGCCGCCGCACGCGGCTATCGGGTTGCTCTGGTGGAAAAAGCCGATTTCGCTAGTGGCACCAGTAGCAAATCCACCAAGCTCGCCCACGGCGGCATTCGCTACCTGCCCCAATTTGACTTCGCGATGATTCGGGAAGGCGTGATCGAGCGCGGGCTGATGGTCCGTCATGCCCCGTTCCTGGTGCGACCACTGCCCTTTGTCATTCCGGTCTATGAGCATATGCCCTGGCCCAGTAGTTTGCCGGTGAGGCCGCCTACCGACTTTGGCTTGGCCCTGGTACTCGATATCGGCCTGTGGATGTACGACTTGATGGCTGGCAGGCTCAACATCGGTCGCCATAAGCGCATCAGTGCCGAAGAGACGCTACGGCGCGTGCCGAAGCTGCGTCATGCTGGACTCAAAAAAGCACTGCTGTACTACGATGCGCAGACCAATGATGCACAACTGACAGTCACCGTGCTGCGCACTGCCGCCCAGTTCGGGGCGGTCGTGACCAATTATACGCAGGTCACCGGCTTTACCCGTGCCAATGGCAAGCTCAATGGTGCCGTCGTGTGCGATGTGCTGACCGGGCAGGAAGTGACCGTCTCGGCACGCCATATCATCAATGCGACAGGCGTCTTTGCCGAGCAGGTAGCGGCCTTGACGGGCGACGAGTCGAAGGCAACAGTCGAGCCGAGCAAAGGCATCCACCTGGTGGTCGCCCGCGAGCGATTGCGCATTAGCAATACGGCGGTCGTCTTGCCTGAGACCGAAGATGGGCGCATCCTCTACATTATCCCCTGGAGTGCGCGAGCCATCATCGGCACCACTGATACCGGCACTGGCGACCTTGACGACCCTCAGGCCAGCCCGGCAGATATCGCCTATCTCTTGAAACATGTGAACAAGTACCTTGAGGCCGATCTGACCGACGATGATATCCTGAGCGTCTATGCCGGCTACCGACCACTGGTTAAATCCCGCGGCGCACGAGCCGCAGAACTGTCGCGCACCCATGTTGTGTTGCAGGAAGTCAACGGCATGGTCACGATTGTAGGCGGCAAACTGACGACCTACCGGCGTATGGCCCAGGACACCGTCGATGTGTTGAGCAAACGCGACGGTATGCCCACCTCCCATCCCACGCAGAAACTGCTGCTGTCAGGGGCGATTGGTTGGCGCTCTACCAGGCACGCAATCGAGGCACGAGGCCAGCAGCTGGAACTAGTGCAGGATAGTATAGAGCATCTCGCCTTTACCTTCGGCAGCAATGCCCACGCTGTTCTCGACCTGATCGAGAAGGATGAGCGCCTGGGCAAGCGTCTTCTATCCGATTTACCCTATCTGCTCGCTGAAGTTGTGTACGCCTGCCAGGCCGAGATGGCGATGACGCTGGAGGATGTGTTAGCCCGTCGCACGCGGATCATCCTGGAGGATGCCGATCGTGGTGCAGGCATTGCCCCAGAGGTCGCTGCTCTGATAGCTGACGAACTCGGTTGGTCCAGTGACTACACCCGCGCCCAGGTGGAAAAGTATCGCGCATTGGTGGGCCATCAATTGGAGGCGGAGGGTCTCCATAGCTAGTCGAGTTCTGTACAAGGTGAGCGTTTCCTGTTTATGCGTAACGCTATGTGGCCTTTCGGCAATTTTTGTACGTTATTCATCAAGGCTATTGCCCATGCATGGACACAGACAGAAAGGAAGATATGCTCATGATCACGGGATATACCAGGCCGCTCTACATCCTCCCATTTGACCATCGTGCGTCCTATGTGTCAGGACTCTTTGGTTGGAAAGAGCCTCTCAATGTGGAACAGATGGTTACCGTTGCGGATAGCAAACACGTCATCTATGAAGGTTTTCAGCAAGCCATCGCCGACCAGGTGCCAAAGGATCACGCTGGCATTCTCGTTGACGAGGAATTCGGTTCCGCTATCTTGCGCGACGCCGCAAGTAAGGGATTTATCACTGCTGTATCGACTGAGAAGAGTGGACAGGTGGAGTTCGAGTTCGAGTATGAGGACTTTGCTCAACACATTGAAGCATTCCATCCGACCTTCGCGAAAGTGCTCGTGCGCTCTAATCCTGAAGGGGATGCGGCCCTCAACCTGCGTCAGAACAGACGACTCAAACAACTCTCCGACTATCTTCAGCAGACACACCAGTTGTTCATGTTCGAACTGCTGGTTCCACCCGAACTGATCCAACTTGAACGGCTTGAAGGCGACAAGAATGCTTATGATATTCATGTACGCCCGACGCTCATGATGGAAACGATACAGACCCTCCAGGATGCCGGTGTTGAGCCAGATGTGTGGAAAGTTGAAGGACTCGATCGCCAGGAAGACTGTGTCAAGCTGGTGGAGATCGCCCAGCGTGGTGGACGGAGCAATGTCGGCCTCATTGTACTCGGTCGTGGCGCGGATCAAGATAGAGTGGTGCATTGGCTGAAGACAGCTGCGAGCGTTCCTGGGTTCATTGGTTTTGCTGTGGGACGAACCAGTTTCTGGAGTGCTCTTATCGATTTTGAGGCAAAGCGTCTCTCTAGAGAAGAGGCGGTCAAGCACATTGGCCGCCATTTTACAGAATGGATTACCAGCTTTGAGGAAGCTCGCAAGGCATGAGTGCGTGTTCGTCCTTTCCACCGGATCCAGAAGAGCGTATGAATGCGTAGAAATCGAAGCAGGAGATCAGATAGAAGGTATCCGTGATCTCTTGCCTCAAATCCCTCCCTATAAGGTTTCATGCAGACGTGTTGTATTTCCCAACCCTCACCAGGAGGCTACAAGGATGGCGGGCCTCGACGTCACTGCCGAGGGCTACACGACACATCCCAGGTGACCTGATCGCTGGACGCACCTGGCATTCACTATCAAGCACAAAGGGAAGTCAATCCCAATTGATCTACATCGCTGGACGCCTGGTTCTCAAGATAGTCCAGGCTCTCGGTGATCGAAAGGAAGAGAGGTGCTTCTATGATTCAGGTAGTCATCTTTGATCTAGATGGGACCCTGGTGGAGACGGAGGAACTCAAAGGGATCTCCTATGCACGAGCCGCTGTTGAACTCCGTCCCGAACTGCGCGAAGCGGACGTAGTGGAGGCCTTTAAGGACTTTGTCGGCCTATCGCGCCAGGAGGTGGCAGCAGGATTAATGCAGCGCTTCGGACTAGAGGGCGCAGCTCAGGCACGTATGGCAGAGTTCGGTGTGAGTGCTCCCTGGCAAGTCTTTGTCCAGGTGCGACAACGTATCTACGCGGCTATGCTGGACGATCCAGCGTTGTTGCTGAGCCAAAGGTATCTGCATAACATCGCTTACTTACAAGAAGTTCGCCACTCCGGTGTGCGTATCGGCCTGGCAACAATGTCTTATCATCACCAGGTACAGCGTGTCCTCAAGGTGTTGGGTTTGTCTAGTGCGTTCGATTTTATTGCCGCACGGGACGATGTCGAACATGGCAAGCCTGATCCAGAGATCTATTTCCTGCTGGCCCGAGAATTGGAGGTACAACCGAAAGATTGTTTGGTGATCGAAGATTCGCCTGTTGGTGTGAAGGCGGCACTGGCAGCGGGAATGAACGTGGTAGCCGTCAGCACTCCTCTCACCCGCCAGCGCCTGCACGCGAGTGGACTGCTCCCACCTCAGCATATTGTGGATAACCCTACGTTGCTCCCAACTGTGGTTGCCCATGTGATTACTCACCATCAACGGAACGAGACACAGCGATGATTCATACAGGTTCCATCTATTCTACTCCATCGCTTTAAAAGTGAAGACGACCATTCGAAAGGAGAGACACGATGCAACTCGCATGGAAGGTGAATGAAGGCAGCAAAGTCAAACTGAAGGATTACGATCCAGATTCTATTGATAAGCAGACGGATCGCACATTGGCGATGGCAGAACTGGAAAAGCTCAGCGAGGAACTCGGCGAATTACAGCAGTTGTTGGCGGCGGCACAGCACCACAGCCTGCTCATCGTCCTGCAAGGGATGGATACGAGCGGCAAAGATGGTACGATTCGCCATGTCATGGCGCAGGTCAATCCGCTGGGATGCGAGGTGCGTTCGTTTAAGGGACCGACAACCAGAGAACGGGCACATGATTTTCTCCGGCGTGCGCATCGAGTCACGCCCGGCAGAGGCATGATCAGCATTTTCAATCGCTCCCACTATGAGGATGTGCTGGTGGTGCGTGTGCATAATTTGCTGCCACAGGAGGCGTGGAGTCGTCGCTACGCCGCTATTAACGAGTTTGAGCGCTTGCTGACCCAGCATGACATGATTATTCTCAAGTTCTACTTACATATGAGCAACGACGAGCAGGAAAAACGCCTGCTGGCCCAGCAGAAGAATCAAACGGATGCATGGAAGCTCTCCACTGCCGATTGGGCTGAGCGAAAGTACTGGAACGATTACCAGGACGCCTACCAGGATGCCTTATCCAGGTGCAGTACGAATGAGGCTCCCTGGTATATCGTGCCTACCAACCAGAAGTGGTATCGCAATGTGCTGGTGGCACGTACGCTTGTTCATACCTTGCGTCAGTATAAGGATGAGTGGCAAGCTCAATTAGTGGAGCGTGGAGAACGGGAGCATGCACTTTTAGCGCAGCTTGGAAATCAAGAGCAGACCAACAATCAGAAGAAGAAACAATCAAAGAAAGCTCACAGTGCCCCGTCTACGGTGAATCTTTACATACCGATAGTGGAACTGGCACCAGGTAGTTGGAGTGTAGAGTAATCACGTACCCATATCGCTACGCTCGTCAGTGCCAGCTTGCAGAGAGTCATAGTGCATTTGACGAGAGGATACAACACGTAATACCCTGCCGAACCCCGCTAAGCTACATCATAGTGATATGAAATGCAGTGAGCAAAGTGTGCTACTGCGCGGTATACCCGCCATCAATGAGCATCGCTGCACCCGTGACGAAGGAAGCCGCATCAGATGCTACCATAGGATGTGCTTCTGTCACCTCTTTTTAGTCTTATACGTTTATGAAGTGGAAGTTAAAAGTTTATTTGACTTCCTCCTACTATAAGAGAACAGTGTTCTCAACTGTGGAGAATTATTTCATCATGAACACACCAAAGGCGATCATTTTTGACCTGGATGGTGTCCTCACCGACACCTCCGAATACCACTATCAAGCCTGGAAACATCTGGCTGACGATGAAGGTATTCCATTCACACAGGAAGAGAACGACGCGCATCTACGTGGCGTCGGTCGTCGCGATTCTCTCATGTATCTGCTCAAAGGCCGTAAAGTGTCCGAAGAGCAGATGCAGGAAATGATGGGCCGCAAAAATCGCTACTACACAGAGCTTATCAAGAATATGTCTCCTAAAGAAGTGGTAGCAGGCGGTGTAGACCTGCTGAAGGAGATTCGACAGGCAGGCATCAATACTGCCATCGCCTCTGCCAGTAGAAACACAACAACTGTGCTACAGCGACTGGAAATCACTTCGTATTTCGACGGTATTGCCGATGGCAACAGCGTCGTCAATGGCAAACCAGCACCAGATGTCTTTGTCTTTGCGGCTGGTATCGTTAACACCTCAGTAGTTGACTGCCTGGGTATCGAGGACGCCAATGCTGGTATTGAGGCAATCAAGGCTGCAGGTATGATGGCTCTTGGTATAGGTCCGAAAGAGCGTTTCCCCAAGGCAGACAAGGTCATGGACAATCTCGAAAACAAAAATCTGCAAGACTTGCTAGCGTAACAAAAAACGCAATGAATGTAAGAACTCTTTGAAGCAATTACCATTGCATTTTTTAGGAAGGATGCTTTCGTGAACCTTTGGCACATAAGCGAAAATAGCTTTGACCCGGGCGACCATTTGCTGAGGGCAGGCGGCCAGGGCATCCGGCGGAGGCGACTCACAAAGGCAGGCGAGCAACTATGGTGAGGCAGATCGGCGACCTACCGCACGCGCTCGGCGAGGGCGAGGCGCTGGCTCGGCGCTTCGCCGGCAAGCAGCCGGCCGTGTTCCTCGACTACGACGGGACCCTGACTCCGATCCGCGATCGGCCGGAGGACGCCGTGATCTCGGACAGCATGCGTGAGGCGGTGCGGAGGCTGGCCGAACGAGTCCCCGTGGGCGTGGTCAGCGGCCGCGACCGCAGGGTTGTGCAGGAGCTCATGGGCCTCGACAACCTGATCGTGGCTGGCAGCCACGGTTTCGACATCTGGAGCCCGGCCGGAGGGTCCATACAGCGTGAGGAGGGCATGTCATTCGAGGGCCTGCTGCGAGAGGTGGAGGCAAGGCTTCGCGCCGAGCTGGCCGACCTCCCGGGAGCCCTGGTCGAGCCCAAGAAGAGTTCGGTGGCCGCTCATTTCCGCCTGGTACCGGAAGAACAGCGCCCCCGCGTCAAGGAGATCGTTGACGCCATCCTCAGCGAGCACCCGGCGGAGCTCAAGGTCACGCCGGGCAAGATGGTCTTTGAGATCCAGCCCAAGCTGGACTGGGACAAGGGCAAGGCGGTGCTCTACCTGCTCGAGGCGCTGGGCCTGGACCGAGACGACGTGGTCCCCGTCTATCTGGGCGACGACATCACCGACGAGGACGCCTTCCGAGCCCTGGCGGGGCGCGGCATCGGCATCTTCGTGGGGAGCGCCGACGACCCTGAGACCGTCGGCCGCACCACCGCCGCGG
>WNGE01005236.1_pt1 | contig 24210 bp, 25 predicted proteins | sample 5400651 | NCBI WGS metagenome assembly WNGE01 (sample SAMN13153370, study PRJNA577476) | soil metagenome | isolation source: 60 cm soil or saprolite under grassland replicate 2 | place: USA:California | collected 2016-06-15
CGGGGGCGAGCGCCAGCGCATCGGCATTGCCCGCGCGCTCGCCCTCAGGCCCCGCCTCGTGGTCGCCGACGAGCCGGTCTCGGCCCTGGATGTGTCGGTCCAGGCTCAGATCCTGAATCTGCTCCAGGATCTGCAGGTCGAGTTTCGGCTCACCTACCTCTTCGTGGCCCACGATCTCAGCGTCGTGCGGCACATCAGCGACCGCGTGGCGGTGATGTATGTCGGGCGCATCGTGGAGCTGGCGGAGACCGAGGAGATCTTCACGGCGCCCAAGCATCCCTACACCGCGGCCCTCCTGTCCGCGGTCTCCGAACCGGACCCGCGCGTGCGCTCGCGGCGCATCATCCTCGAAGGGGAAGTTGCCAATCCCGCCTCCCCTCCCGAGGGGTGCTATTTCCACCCCCGGTGCCCGCACGCGATCGAGATGTGCCGGACACAGGTACCGGCCTCGCAGGAGATCTCACCCGCGCACTTCGTCGCCTGTCACCGAGCCCGCGAGCTCCAGCTCGCCGGGGTGGAGTGAGGGCATCGGTACTGGGCAAGCCCTGGTACGACCTTGCTCCCGCTCGAGCGGGACAGCTCTTGCGCCGGGCGCCGCCGGTGTTATACATTCTTGCCTGATCGTATAACACGCGAGGAGGTCGCCTATGCCGCTCATTGTCTCCGAGAAGGGGTGGGTCGTCATCCCGGCCGACCTTCGGAAGAAGTACAAGCTGCATCCGGGTGCCCAGGTCTCCGTCGTCGACTACGGAGGCGTCTTGGCGCTCGTTCCGGCGATGGCGAAGCCCATCCGGCAGGCCGCCGGCATGCTGAAGGGACGGACATCTCTCACTCGTGCGCTGCTGAGGGAACACAGGAGAGAGCGTTCGCGTGGCCGGTAGTCCGGCCGCCTATGTCCTGGACATCTTCGCGCTCCTCGCCTACCTCGACGGAGAAGTGGGGATGGCGCGAGTGCGGTCGGTGCTCGAGGGCGCAGCGGCGCGCCGCCACATCGTGTATCTGTCGCTCATCAATCTCGGCGAGGTGCTCTACATCACCGAGCGCGAGCGAGGCCTCGTCGAGGCCCGTCGGACCCTCGGGGCCGTCGATCAGCTCCCCGTGGAAGTCGTGGGAGTCTCACGGGCGACAGTGCTGGCGGCGGCTCACATCAAGGCTCGGTTCCCGGTAGCGTATGCCGATGCCTTCGCCGTCGTCACCGCGCAGGATCACGGAGGTGTCGTGGTGACGGGAGACCCGGAGTTCGAGCCGCTCGCCGACGCCGCTCTGGTCGCCGTCGAGTGGCTCCCACGAAGGCGGTCCTGACAGGCTCTCCGCCCGGTTTATGTTATCTACGCTCACGCGATCGTAGTTGCCATTGGCGCTGCCGGGCCGCTGAAAACGCTGCTGATCGGGCCACCGGTACCGTTCTAACAGGCCTCGCATCAGCTCCGGGGACGGTTCAAGGTCCCAGCTCACCACTGCCGTTCCCTCGGTATCCCCTTAGTAATCCCTAGGTTCACCCCAGACTCCGGCTGGCTGCCCCAGTTAGTCTTCTCTCCATGGCGGCGGACAGAGCGACGTTGGTAGCGCAACCCGGCGACGAGCGTCCGCTCGAATGAGGAGGAGGAAGATTGACCATGAGCCTCATGGCAAATGCACTGCCCACCGCAAACCAGCCGGGCCTAGCCGCGATCACGACCCGCCAGCAGGCGACGTGGACGTCGGGCGACTTCGCCGTCGTCGCCCGGACGATTCAGATCCGTGGCGCCGTCGGATCGCCCGGGCGCGTCGTCGGCCTCGACGTGACTCCAGCGATGCTCGACCGCGCCCGCGGCCATGTCGCCGAGGCCAGCGCCGACTACATCGAGCTTCGCGAGGGCCTCATGGAGGCGCTCCCGTTCCCGGACAGGTCGTTCGACGCTGTCGTGTCGAACGGCGTCCTGAATCTCTCCGCGCGCAAGAGCAGGGCCCTCGCCGAGATGCTCCGGGTCTTGCGTCCGGGCGCGGGTGGCCCTCGGCGAGCTCGTGCTCGCCGGCACCTTGCCCGAGGCGATTACGAAAGACCCGACGGCGCGGGCGGTCTGACTGGCCGGAGCACTGGCGGAGCCAGTGCTGAGGAGGAAACTCTTCAACGTCAGCTTCGAGGCCGTCGCCACGGCCGATCGTCGCCCCTTCGGCATTGCCACCCGTTGTTTCCGCCGGAGTTCCTGCACTTCGTTCGCCGTGTGCTCCCAGGCGAACGCGACCAGGACGTCGTGCACACCGTGGTCGTCACCGGCCGCAGGCCTCTCTAGAAGGAGATCCACCAATGTCAATTGACACCGCCCGCCTCCGCGAGGCGATCCAGGCCGTCTACGGCGAAGTCGCCGGCGACCCGAAGAAGGGCTACCACTTCCATACCGGACCGACGTACGCGGTCGACCACCTCGGGTACGCGGCTGCGGACCTGGGAGACCTACCCGACTCCGTCTCGGGGCCCTTTGCCGGCGTGGGCGCTCCGCTCTCACTCGGCGCACCCCGCCTGGGGGAGATCGTGCTGGATATCGGTGCAGGCAGCGGCCTCGACACCTTCCTGGCTGCCAAGGCCGTGGGCGCCGCCGGGCGGGTCATCGCTGTCGACATGACGCCCGCCATGCTGGCGCGGGGTCGGGAGAACATCGCCCTCACCGGTCTCGAGCAGGTGGAGTACCGGGAGGGCTTCGCGGAGGCGCTGCCAGCACCGGATGAGAGCGTCGATCTCGTCATCTCGAACGGCGTCATCAATCTCTCCCCGGACAAGGCAGCCGTGTTCCGAGAGGCCTATCGAGTCCTGAAGCCAGGCGGTCGGTTGCAGATCGCCGACATCGTCGTGCACAAAGAGATTCCCGCAGCGGCGAGGGATGACATTGCCATCTGGACGGCCTGAATTGGCGGCGCTCTCCTGGAAGGAGAGTACGTGGCGACGATTGAGGCGGCCGGGTTTGTTGACGTGCAAGTGGCCTGGCGGGGGCGCCCGTTCGCCGGGGCGGCCGGTCAGCGCAAGGCCGACAAGTTCGACACCGAGGGCGTGAACATCCGCGCTCACAAAGCCTGAGCAGGAGCGCGGTGGCCAGAGTCCTTTATCTCGGAACCGCTGGCTCCGACGATCGGACGCGAGCTGGCTTTCCGTTCAACTTCGCCATGGGGGCGCAGGGCGCCGACCACCAGCCGGAGATCTTCCTGGCTGGAGAGGCCGTGTACTTGATGAAGGACACCGTGACCGATCTGAAGCGCAAGAACGCTCAGCCATCAACCCGAAGGTGATCGCGGAGAAGGTGGCCGCGACCGACAAGGTCGTCTCCCTCCAGAGGAGGAATCTCATGGCACCAGGACTCACGCTGAAGAGCCTGCTTGTTGGAACGCTCGTCGTCGTCGGCAGTGCCACGGCCGCCGACGCACCCAGGATCACCGTGACGAACGTTGACAAGATCGTGGGCCCCGATTTTCTAGGAGACAAGCCGGTGAAGTTCGCGCCGGCGGCCCAGATCAGCAACGTCGGCATCCTGGCCGGGCAGGTGAAGAAGATCCGGCTGCATACCCACGAGCTGGAAGATCACATCGTGTACGTGGTTCGCGGGCAGGCGACGGCGCGTCTGGGGGACGAGAGGCGAGAGGTAGGCCCGGGCGACCTCATCAGCATCCCGAAGCGCGTGCCGCACAGCTTCGAGCAAAAGGGCGCCGAGCCCTTCGTGATCCTCGTGAATGCAACCCCGGGCTGGGAACCGCTCAACGACACGAAGTTCCTGGAGTAGCGGCGCAGGCGACCCGGGGGAAGGTCGTGGTGGGCGGCCACGACCGTTCTCCGGGACGCGCGCTCAGTCCCTACCCTCAGCTCGAGCCAGCTCTCCGTGTGTGGACGGCGGGCCCCCTGGGCCGCGCTGGAAGGAGGTGCGCTGGTGGCGCCCAGCGGGCCCGGGCTGGGGGTCGAGCTGGGGTTCGAGCTGGACGACGCCGCGGTCGCGCGCTACCGCGTTGGCTGACGCGAGGCGTAAGATCGAGGAGCATCCACGCTTCCTGCCGGTCGTCGCGCCCGTCTTCTCCGTAGTCGCGAGCGCCCAGCTGACCGTGATCACATCTGAGTCACGCCGATCGAGACGCCGGCCATCCCGTATCGCTCGGACAATGGCGAACTCGCCGCGCGGTACGAGGCGTTGCTCACGAGGAGCCGGCAGCGTGAGAGATTTCACGGCACTCGGCGACAGCTGCGCGCCTAGTGGGAGCCGCAGGATCTGGGGAAGCATTGAGAGCAACACCTCGAGCTGACGGCGAGTCACAACGGTAAGTCCAGCCTTATCGGTCCATTAAGAAAACGGTATTGGCGATTATCGGCTCGACAGAGTAGGAGTGGACTGAGCGAGCCGCCCCATAGACGGGCGGCAGGAGGCCACTTCATGATCTTTCGACAGTTCCTCGCCCCCAAAACCGGCTGCGCCAGCTACCTCTTCGGCTGAGGGGGCGCAGCCAGCTGCGCTGTGGTGGATCCACAGCACGAGATCGAGCCCTACGTCGAGGCGGCCGCCGAGAAGAACATGCGCATCACTCACATCTTCGAAACGCACGTGCAGGCGGACCACGTGTCGGGCGCCCGGCGACTGGCGGTCGTCACCGGCGCGCCAGTGCTCGTCCACGCCTCGGCGCCCGTCGAATTTCCTCACGTGGGTCTGGAGGACGGCGAGGAGCACGAGATGGGCAACGTCCGGATCACCGTGCTGCACACGCCCGGGCATACGCCCGACGGCGTCTGCCTTGTGGTGACCGATCGGACGCGGGGGCCCGAGCCGTGGTTCGTGCTCACCGGCGATACCCTCTTCGCCGGGGGCGTCGGCCGGCCCGATCTGCTCGGGCATGGCGCGGAGACCCATCTCGCCGAGCAGCTCTATGACAGCCTCTATGGCCGGCTCCTCAAACTTCCCGACCACCTCGAGGTGTTCCCGGCGCACTTTGGCGGCTCGGCCTGCGGGAAAGGCTTGAGCGGCAAACCCGGGTCCACCATCGGCTTCGAGCGCCGGTTCAACCCGGCGCTCCAGTTCCCCTCGAGGGCAGAGTTCGTCCGCTTCGTCCTTGCCGACCTGCCGCCCCAACCCGACGCCTTCGCGGAGCACCGCCGCCAAAATCTCGGCCAGACGTGAGCCCGCCGCGGCTGGGCCTCAGGGAGAACCTGCCCCAGTTCTCCCTGCTCGTCCTGCTCAACGCGTTCGTGGGTGGGATGGTGGGTCTCGAGCGCACGGTGCTCCCACTTCTCGGCGAGCAGGAGTTCGGGCTCACCTCGAAGACCGCCATCACCTCGTTCATCGTGAGCTTCGGGATCACCAAGGCCATCATCAACCTCGTCGCCGCTCGGCTCTCCGATAGGATCGGCCGCAAGCCGATCCTCGTCGTGGGCTGGGTCCTGGCCCTGCCGGTCCCGTTCCTCATCATCCTGGCGCCCGCCTGGTGGTGGATCGATCTCGCCAACGTGCTGCTCGGCGCCAACCAGGCGATGGCGTGGTCCATGACCGTCATCATGAAGATCGATCTGGTCGGGCCGCGGCGCCGGGGCCTCGCCCTCGGGCTGAACGAGTTCGCGGGCTACTTCGCGGTGGGCGCGATGTCGTGGATCAGCGGCTACATCGCGGCCCACTCAGGACTCCGTCAGCCGTTCTACCTCGGCATCGGCATCGCGATCGTTGGGCTACTCCTCTCCGTGTTGGTGATTCGCGAGACGCGTGGGCACGTCGCGCTCGAGGCGCCGAGCACCCCCCACGGCCCGAGGCCGCCCGGTCTCGGGCACATCTTCTGGGTGACCAGCGTGGGGAACCTGAGCCTCTTCGCCGCGTGCCAGGCCGGCCTCGTGAACAACCTCAACGACGGCATGTCCTGGGGGCTGTATCCGCTCTTCTTTGCCGCGCACGGGCTGCCCATCGAGCGCATCGGGACCGTCAAGGCGGTGTACCCGGCGGTCTGGGGCCTGCTCCAAGTGGCCACCGGCCCATTCTCTGACCGCTGGGGACGCAAGGGTCTGATCGCCTGGGGCATGATCGTGCAGGCGGGCGGGATCTGGCTGACCGTGCTGGTGCCGAACTATGGCGCCTGGATCCTTGGCGCCGTGCTCCAGGGCCTCGGCACCGCCATGGTCTATCCCACCCTGCTGGCGGCGATCGTGGACCATGCGCACCCCACGTGGCGCGCCTCGAGTCTCGGCGTCTACCGGTTCTGGCGTGACCTCGGCTACGCCGTGGGCGCGCTACTCTCCGGCCTGATAGCCGACGCGATCGGCCTCGGGGCGGCCATCCATGTGGTGGCGGTGCTCACGCTGGCATCGGGGTTCGTGGTGGGCGCGACCATGCGGGTGCCCGCACCGACGCCAATCGCGACCCGGTGACGACGGCGGGCATCGGCTCCTTCGATTCCGCGGCGTACGACGCCTGGTTCTAGACCCTGGTGAACCTCTGCGGCGATCCCCTTCAGCTCCACGCTGGTCCGCCTGATCTGCTAGGAGCCTGACCCATTGCTGGCTCGCGCCGCCCGGTCTGCGGTCATCGTCTTCAGCGAGTCCTGCTCGAGCGCGAGTACGTGCTTGGCCACCGTGCGGTAGGTCCACTGGCCGGGCGCGGTCTCAGCGTTGAATTGCTCGTCGGTGAGCCCGATGAGGGATCCGATGAACCGGGTTCGCTCGGCCAGCCACTCGGCGATCAACCGATCCATCGGCGACGCCGTGATATGCGATTCATAGCGACCTTCGAGCACCTGGCCCGTGTGGATCTTCTCGTGGTCGATGTCGTTTGTGATCAGCGTCCAGAGGTCCTTGCCCTGGGCGCAAACGTGCGACGAGGGCATCGCGAGCTCGCCCTCCGGTGTTGCGAGCAGCGTGTCGATCGTCGCCATCGTCTGTTCCAGCAGGTCCCTGATGGTCCCGCGTACCGTCGCCGCCATTGGTGTGCCCTCCCATGAGGTCAGAAGCTTCGCCCCCGCCACGGCGGCGTGACATCAGGCTCGTCGGCGGCGGTCCGGAAGGGCTCGACCAGCATGGCCAGGGGGCGAATCGTACCCCTAGAGTTCCTGGTGGTAGAGCACGCGGCTGAGCCGGAGAGCCAGTCCGTGCTTGGTGAGTAGCTCCGCGACAATCGCATCAAGGGCACGGCGGTGCTCGTCGGTGCGCGCGTCGCGGTAGACTGCCTGCACCTCCGGCGGGGCCCGACGAAGTGCCCGTTGCATGCGCTGCTGAATGTACGAGCTCAGGTTGATGTGCTCGACGTACAGCAAGTGCACGCCGGCGCGCGCCAGGCCGGCGAACAGAGCATCGAGCGCCTCGCGGTCGTATCGGAAGTGCGGCAGCAGGGGCCCGACGAAGACGTAGGTCTCGATGCCCCGGGCGGCGAGCGCCGCGAGCGTTTCCAGCCGCCGGCTCCCAAGCGGCGCGCGCACCTCGAGAAAGCGACTCAGACGATCGTCGGTCGTGGTGACCGTCAGGCCCACGTGCACGCGCGGAATCGCGGCGAGGAGATCGGCGTCGCGAAGGACAAGGGGTGACTTGGTAAGGATGCCGACCACGCCGGGGTACGGCTCACGCGCGAGCGCCTGAAGGATGCCGCGCGTGAGCCGATACTTCTTCTCGGCGCCCTGATAGGCGTCGGTGACTGAGCTGAGCAGAATCGAAGGCGCGCGGCCCGCCCGGCGCAGCTTCGCCAGCTCCGTCTCGAACAGCGGGACCGCGTTGATCTTGGCGTAGACGTAGTTCCCCCAGTTGCCGATCGGCTCGCCGACAAAGCGCCCGGCGAAGCTCGCGTAACAGTAGTGGCAGCCAAACGCGCAGCCCGTGTACGGGTTCACCACGTACTCGGTGTCTGGAAGCTTGGACCGGACGAGGATGGACTTCGCCTCGATCTCGCCGACTTTCACGAGTCAGCTTGCCTCGCCAGCTCAGGCCGACCGATCAGCGGGTCCCCCGCTCTCCGCATAGCCCCGCGCGCGCGATGAATAGGTCTCGGCTAGCCGCTGTGTGTCGTCTCGCCTCACGGGCTGCATCAGCGATCGCCTGGGTGGCTGGTTCTGAAGGTGTCGCTCACTGACGTCTGGCTTCCATTGCCGTCCAACAGTGGCTGGAGCAGTGTTGTGTCGAGACGCAGATACTTCGGATCCCTGAAGTATGTGAGTCCCACCGTCATGGCCTCATGCCCCGCCGCGGGCTGGGCCCGGTACGTCCGACAGAGGTGATCCCACCAGGGGAATGTGAAACCAAAGTTCGTGTTCGTCTCGACCCCCCAAGCCGAGTGATGCACCCGGTGCATGTCCGGAGTAACGACCACGAGCCGCAGGACACGATCAAGCCACGGGAAGAGGCGGAGGTTGGCGTGGTTGAACAGTGAGCCTGCATTCAGGAGCACCTCGAACAGGAGCACGGCCATCGGCGGCGCTCCGAGCGCGCTTATGAAGGCGAGCTTGATCAGCATCGAGAGGAGTATTTCGGCCGGATGGAATCGAGAACCTGTCGTGACGTCCACATCGATGTCAGCATGATGCACACGGTGTACGCGCCACAGGATCGGCACAGCGTGAAACAGGACATGCTGCAGGTAGATGGCGAAGTCCAACAGCAAGACGGCGATGGCGACTGTCAGCACGGCTGGAATCGGGCCGACCGCCTGAAGCAGACCCCAGCCCCGTTGCTCGGTGATCACGGCCATACCCACTGCCGTCACCGGAAGCGCCATCCGAATGAGGAGGGTGTTGAGCGCCACCAGGGTCACGTTGGCAGGCCATCGCCAGCGACGGACGACCGCTCGGGCACGCCGGGGGCTCAGCGCCTCTCCGGCCGCCAGGAGAAGGAAGGCAGTGATGAACACCACCAACCTGATGCCGGGTTCGTACCTCACGACATCCACAGAGCCGAGCGTAGTGGTTCCCTTGCATAAGCTCCAATTCGATGTTGTTATCCCTCACATAAGGTCTGGCTTATGCAGCCTACGCTTCGGCAGTTTGAAGTGTTCCTGGCCGTGGCCAAGGCGGGGAGCTTCCGTGCCGCCGCCGAGGCCATGCACCTGAGCCAACCCGCCCTCTCCCAGCACGTGGCCGAGATGGAGCGCGAGCTGGGCGCGCGTCTCTTTGATCGCCTCGGACGGAAGATTGCCCTGACTGAAGCTGGTCGAATCCTCGAGGAGCACGTCCTTCGACTGTTCGCGTCCGTGGCGAGTGCCCGCGAGGCCGTGGCCGACCTCAGCGAGCTCAAGCGTGGCTCGCTGGTCGTCGGCGCCAGCACGACGCCTGGGATCTACGTGCTTCCAGGCATCATTGCGGCATTCCAGGAGAGATTCCCCGGAGTGGCATTGAGCCTGCGCATAGGCAACTCCGCCCTCATAGAGGAAAGGATTCGGAGGAACGAGGTGGACCTTGGGGTAGTCGGTGGGCACCCGCTTCGACCTGGCGAGGAGTGCGTGACAGCTGGACTCGTCGACGAGCTCGTCCTCATCGTGCCGCCCAAGCATCCGTGGGCGCGGCGTCGAGAGATCCAGCCGGCCCTGGTGGGAGGCGAGCGGCTCCTCGTCCGCGAGGAGGGCTCAGCCACCCGTCAAGTCACCGAGCGCGCCCTCCAGCGAGCCGGTGGGTACATCAATGCATCCATGGAACTTGGCCACACGGAAGCGATCAAGCAGGCGGTTATGGCGGGGCTGGGAGTCGCCTTTGTGTCGCGCCACGCCATTCGGGGCGAGCTGGCGGCCGGCCGGCTGCATGAGCTGCGGCTCCGCGGTCTGAGAATCCGGCGGCACTTCCATATCATCCACAACGAGGCCCGGACGTTGAGCGCGAGTGCCCGAGCCTTCATCGAGTTGCTCAAGACTGCACGCGGCGACCGTTCAGCATGACCTCCTACGCGTCGGCGCAGCGGCCTTGCCGCGATGCAGCCGAATTGTAGAGCCCGGCTACTTGTGCGCGAGCGCACTCCGATCCAGCCCCCGGGGTGCCGAAAAGATGTATCAGCTCACACGCGGGATCCTGCAGGCACTCGTACGTAAGCCGTACCGCGGCGTCGTCGGTATCCTCACGAAGTCCCCGCTCGTCCTGCGCGACGCGGATCTCCTCGCTGCGGTGTTCTCGCGGGATTCTTCCCTCACGGCGGTCAAATCATGTGCTAGCAACAAGAAGAGGTGCGGGCTATTGACAAGGGCCCCGCCTTCAGCGTAGCGTCCGGCCTACTTGTGCATCCGACCGTTCGGCCCTCGGGGAAAATCAATGCCCTGCACGGGATTCCCGGACAGCCTTTCGACGGCTTCGCTGGTAGAAGAGACCTGCGGGGGCGCTTGTTCGCCCCCGGCGCGCTAGGAGGCGCTGGGGGGGATGGCGCTGCTCACCCTGGACGGATTGCACCTGAGCTTCGGTGGTGTGACCGCCCTGGCCGGCGTGAGCATCGAGGTCAACTCCGGCGATTTCTTCGCCATCATCGGCCCCAACGGCGCGGGCAAGACCAGCATCTTCAACTGCATCAGCGGCATCTACAGGCCGACCCGCGGGCGCATCCTCCTCGACGGGGAGGACATCACGTCCTTGAAGCCTCACCGGCGCGCTCAGCTCCGGATCGCGCGCACCTTCCAGAACATCGCCCTCTTCAAGGGGATGACGGTGCTGGACAATGTGAAGACCGGCCGGCATATCCGGTTGCGCTCCGGGGCCCTCGCCTGCGGGGTCTACTACGGCAAGGCGGCGCGCGAGGAGCTCGCCCATCGCGCCACGATCGAGCGCGAGATCATCGATCTGCTCGAGCTGCAGGACATCCGGCACAAGATCGTGGGCACCCTCCCCTATGGCTTGCAGAAGCGCGTGGAGCTGGCCCGGGCGCTCGCCCTCGACCCGATCCTGCTGCTGCTCGACGAGCCCACCGCGGGGATGAATGCGGAGGAGACCGAGGACATGGTGCGCTTCATCCTCTACATCAAGCAGGTGAAGCCCCTCACGGTGGTGATGATCGAGCACGACATGGGGGTCGTGATGGACATCTCCGATCGCGTGGCCGTGCTCGATTTCGGGAAGAAGATCGCCGAGGGCGCGCCCGCGGAGGTCCAGCAGGATCCCGTGGTGATCAAGGCCTACTTGGGCGAGGACTTCGAGGTGGCGTAGCAGCTCCATGAAGAACGGGACGTTCCCTCGACTGCTTCGCACTCAGGCTCGCCGGCTCGGGCGGCACAAGGTCGCCCTGCGCGAGAAGAAATACGGTATCTGGCAGGAGGTGAGCTGGGAGCAGTACGCGGCCCAGGTCCGCGCGGTATGCCTTGGCCTGGTCGGGCTCGGCCTCGAGCGGGGCGACAAGGTGGCGGTGATCTCCGGGAACCGGCCGGCCTGGCTCTACGTCGAGCTGGCGGCCCAGTGCCTCGGCGCGATCCCGCTGGGGATCTTCGTCGATAGCCTGCCCGAGCAGGTGAAGCTCATCCTCGAGCACAGCGAGGCGCGCTTCGTCCTGGTCGAGGACCAGGAGCAGGCCGACAAGGTCCTCAGCGTATGCGGCGCCCTCCCGCGGCTCAAGCGGATCATCGTGGACGACATGCGCGGGCTGGAAGCGTACCAGGACCCGATCCTCGTCGGCCTGGAGGCCGTGGCGGCGGACGGGCGCGAGCTCGACGCGCGCGAAGGGCGGCTCTACGAGGAGCTGCTCGAGCGCGGAAGCCCGACGGATGTGGCCCTGCTCGCGTACACCTCGGGGACCACGGGCACCTCGAAGGCCGCGATGCTCAGCCATCGCAACCTCCTGGTCATGGCGGCAGGCGTCACCGAGGTGGATCCGGTCCACGAGGGCGACGAGATCTTCTCCTTCCTGCCGTTCGCCTGGGTGGGCGAGCAGCTCATCAGCGTCGCCATCGCGCTCCACGTCGGGGCCACCGTGAGCTTCCCCGAGGAGCCGGAGACGATGCGCGACGACCTGCGGGAGATCGGGCCCCATGTGATGATCGCGCCCCCGCGCTTCTGGGAAGCCATGTGCTCGGAGTATCAGGTGAAGATGGCCGACGCCGGCTTTCTGAAGCGGGCGGCCACGCGCGTCGCCCTGGCGATTGGCGAGCGGCTGGCCGGCGGGCGGCCCGGCGGTGCCCCGGCGGGCCTGGCCCGGCGCGCGCTCTACGGTATCGCCTACCTGCTGGCGTTTCGCACCGTGCTCGACAAGCTCGGCCTCTCGCGCATCCGGTACGCCTATGCCGGCGGCGCTCCGCTCGGCGCGGAGATCTTCCGCTTCTTCCGCGCCCTCGGGCTCAACCTCAAGCAGGTGTACGGGCAGACGGAGACGGCGGGGATCTGCGTGCTGCACCCGGACAACGAGGTCCGGGCGGAGACGGTGGGGAAGCCCACGCCGGGGACGCGGGTCCGCATCTCGGACGCCGGCGAGATCCTGGTCGCCAGCGAGAGCGTGTTCCTCGGATACTACAAGAACCCCGACGCCAGCCGGCAGGCGCTCGACGACGGGTGGCTCCACACTGGGGACGCCGGCCTCCTGGACGAGCAGGGCCACCTCGTCATCATCGACCGGCTGCAGGACGTCTTGAAGCTGGCCGACGGCTCGCGCTTCTCCGCGGCGCTCATCGAGAACAAGCTGAAGTTCAACCCTTACATCCGTGAAGCGGTCGTGATCGGCGAGAACCGACCGCACATCGTCGCGCTGATCCAGATCGACATGGGCAATGTGGGGAACTGGGCCGAGGCCAATCGCCTGCCCTTCACCACGTTCAAGGACCTCTCGCAGAAGCGGGAGGTGTCGGCTGTGATCGGGGAGGCGGTGGCGCGCGTGAACGAGGACCTCCCCGCCGTCGCCAGAATCCGCGGGTTCGCCCTGTTCGACAAGGAGCTCGACGCCGACGATGACGAGCTGACGCGGACCCAGAAGGTCCGCCGCGCGACGATCCTCGCGAAGTACCGCGACATGATCGAGGACCTGTTTGCGGGCGAACCAGGCATCGCCGCCGGCGGGCGCGGCAGTCAAGGATAGCCGGATGGAAGAGCACCTCGTCTTCATGCTCCAGCTCATCATCACCGGCATCGCGGTGGGAGGAGTGTATTCCCTCATGGCGCTCGGGTTCGTCCTCATCTTCAAGGCCTCGAGCGTCGTCAACTTCGGTCCGGGCGAGCTGGTGCTCTTCGGGGCGTACGTCTCGTGGGCGACCATCCTGTCGATGCGGCTTCCGCTCTACGTGGCGCTGCCCCTCACGCTCCTCACCGCAATCGCGCTCGGGCTCGTCATCGAGCGCGGGGTGCTGCGCCCGCTCATCGGGCAGCCGATCATCTCCGTGATCATGGTCACCTTCGGGGTCGCCAGCGTGATCCGCGGGTTCCTGAACATGACGTGGGGGAGCGATACGCGCCCGTTTCCCGTGCTGTTCTCCCCGGAGCCGTTCCACCTCGGGCCGATCCCGGTGTCGCCGGTGCACCTGTGGAGCTTCGTGGTGGTGCTGGCCCTGCTCGCGGGGTTCTGGGTCTTCTTCAGATTTTCGACCACCGGGATGGCCATGCGGGCGACCGCCGACAACCAACAGGTCGCGCTCTCGCTCGGGGTGAGCGTGAAGTGGATCTTCGCCCTGTCGTGGTGCATTGCCACCGTGGTGTCGACGCTGGGCGGGATCATCCTGGGCAGTGTCCGCGGCGGCGTGGATTTCTCGCTGGCCGATCTCGGCCTCAAGGTGTTCCCGGTGGTGATCCTCGGGGGGCTGGACAGCGTCCCGGGGGCGATCGTCGGCGGCGTGCTGATCGGGGTGCTCGAGAACCTCTCTGGCGGGTATCTGGACCCCATCATGGGCGGCGGAGTGAAGGAGGTGGCCCCCTTCGTGGCTCTCGTCATCATCCTCATGCTGCGCCCCTACGGCTTCTTCGGGAAGGTCGAGATCGAGCGCGTCTGATCATGAAGACCGGCGGATTTCGGGTCAGCTACCGGGCCGACGAGCGGATCTTCGACTCCTCCATGCCGATCGTCGGCCTCGTCGCCCTCCTGGTCGTGCTGGCGCTGGTGCCCCCGTTTGCCGGGACGTACTGGCTCGACGTCCTCAACCGGATCGGCATCGCCATCATCGGGGCGCTGGGGCTGAACATCCTCGTCGGCTATACGGGCCAGATCTCGATCGGGCAGGCGGCGTTCCTGGCCATCGGGGCCTACTCCACGGCGATCCTCGAGGCCAGGGCGGGACTGCCGTTCTATCTCGCGATTCCGGCGGCCGCCGTGCTGACGTCCGCGCTCGGCCTCGTGTTCGGCATCCCCTCGCTTCGCCTCCGGGGCCTGTACCTCGCCATCGCCACCCTCGCCGCGCACTTCATCACCACCTACGGGATCGTTCACTGGGAGAGCATGACCAACGGCGTCCTCGGGTTCAACGTGGCCCCCGCCACCCTGTTCGGCGTGCCGCTGGACTCTGACGCGCGGATCTTCTACGTGATCTTCGCGCTGGTGATCCCGGCGACCCTCTTCACCAAGAATCTCTTTCGCACCAAGGTGGGCCGGGCGTTCATCGCGATCCGCGATCGGGACGTGGCCGCCAGCGTGATGGGGGTGAGCCTCTTCAGGTACAAACTCCTCGCCTTCGTGATCAGCTCGTTCTACGCAGGGATCGCGGGAGGGCTGATGGCCCACCACTCCCGCATCCTCTTCCCCGACGCGTTCACCCTCCTGGTGGCGATCGACTACCTCGCGATGATCATCATCGGCGGCATGGGCAGCATCCTCGGGTCCATCTTCGGCGCGGTGTTCATGACCCTGCTCCCCGAGATCCTGAAGCTCTCCGCGACGTCCGCCACCGGCGTGTATCCCCAGGCGTTCGGGCTCATCGCGTCGACGCGGGACATCGTCTTCGGGCTGGCCGTCATCTTCTTCCTGATGTACGAGCCGCAAGGGCTCGCGCGCATCTGGCAGCGGATCAAGAGCTACTGGACACTGTGGCCGTACTCGTACTGAAGGATGCACAGGGAGCGAAGATCAACGTTCCGTGAGAAGGAGGTCCTATGAACCGTGCGCATGGCCTACTCACCGCGTTCCTCCTCATCGGCCTGCTCGCCCCGAGCCTCGGAGTGGCTCCGGCGGATGCCCAGACCACCATCAGGCTCGGCAACCTCGTCGATCTCACCGGCCCTACCTCCGACCAGGGCAAGGACATCGCCCAGGGCCGCACCGACGCCGTGCAATACTTCAATGAGCTCGGCGGCATCAACGGCAAAAAGATCGAGCTGATGAGCGTGGAGTACGGCTTCCAGCCGCCGCGGGCGGTGGCGGCCTACAAGAAATTCGTGGAAGACGACAAGGTCCTCCTCGTGCTCGGGTACGGGACCCCGGATACCGAGGCCCTGCGCCCCTACATCACCAAGGACAAGATGCCCTACGTCTCCGGATCGTACTCCGGCCACCTGACGGACCCGCGTAACACGCCGTACAACTTCCCCGGCGGCATCGACTACACGAGCCAGATCCGCATCTTCCTGAACTACGTGAAGGAGACCTGGACGGACACGAGCAGGAAGCCGCGCGTCGCCTTCATCTTCGCCGACAATGCCTACGGGCGGGCGCCCATCGAGGCCGGGCGCCAGTACGCGAAGGAGATTGGCGTCGAGCTGGTGGACGAGGAGATCATCCCCACCGTGGTCACCGATGTCACCTCGCAGCTCCTGACCATGAAGAAGAAGGACCCGGACTGGGCGTACATCAACACCAATACGCAGTGGGTCCCAGTCGTGCTGAAGGACTCCTACAAGCTCGGGCTCAAGACCAAGTACATGGTCAACAACTACGGCATCGACGAGCGCACCCCCAAGCTGGCCGCCGAGGCCGCCGAGGGGGTGATGGGGATCCAGGACGTCGCCTACTGGGGCGACAATGTGCCCGGGATGAAGACCCTGATGGAGTTCCACCAGAAGCATCACCCCAACGACACCCACGCCTCGCCCTACATGCGGGGGTGGCTGTGGGTGATCATGAGCGTGGAGGCGATCAAGCGGGCGGGGCCGAACCCGACCGGCGAGGCGGTCAAGAAGGCGCTGGAGACTCTGAAGGACTTCGAGAACTGGGGGCTGACACCGCCCTTCACCTACACCTCCGAAGACCATCGACCGACCAACCGGGCGCGGCTCGTCATGGTCAAGGGCGGCAAGATCGTGCAGATGCGTGAGGTCTCCGTCGAGCGCGACATGAAATGGATCGGGAAGTGATCTCGCTCGCCCTCTCCCCCGCCGAGGGGGAGAGGGCAGGGTGAGGGGGAGAAGGGTGAGGGGGAAGAGAGCGGCCTCATGCTGCGGCTGAACAATATCCAGGTCATCTACAGCAACGTCATCCTCGTGCTGAAGGGATTGTCTCTCGAGGTCCCCGACGGGCAGATCGTCGCGCTCCTGGGCGCCAACGGGGCGGGCAAGACGACCACCCTCAAGGCGATCTCCGGCCTCTTGAAGACCGAGGACGGCAAGGTGACCGACGGCGGCATCGAGTTCATGGAGCGGCGGATCGACGGCCGCGACCCCGAGGACATCTGCCGCCTCGGCATCGTGCAGGTCATGGAAGGGCGCAAAGTGCTGGAATCCCTCACGGTGGAAGAAAACCTGAAGATCGGGGGTTATACGCGGCGAGACGCCGATGGCGCGAAAATGGACATGCAGATGATCTACGACTACTTTCCGCGCCTCGTCGAGCGGAGGCATCAGCTCGCCGGGTATCTGAGCGGCGGCGAGCAGCAGATGCTCGTCATCGGCCGCGCCCTCATGGCCAAGCCCAGGCTCATGCTGCTCGACGAGCCCTCGCTCGGTCTCGCTCCCCTCCTCGTACGCGAGATCTTCGAGATCATCAAGAAGATCAATGCGGAGCGGGGAACGACGGTCCTGCTCGTGGAGCAGAACGCCCACATCGCCCTCGGGATCGCCGACTATGGCTACATCATGGAGAATGGCCGGATCGTCTTCGACGGTCCGGCCGCCAAGCTCCGGAGCAACGACGACGTCCGCGAGTTCTACCTCGGCCTCAGCGAGGCCGGCCGCCGCAAGAGCTTCAAGGAGATCAAGTTCTACAAGCGCCGCAAGCGATGGGTGTTCTGAGCGCGCGACGCGCAGTGAAATGACTTCTAGGGGATCTGCGACCGGACGACGCGCGCGCCCTCGCTGAGGGCCTTGAGCTTTCCGAACGCGGTCTTGCGCGGGAGGTACTTCATCCCCCAATCCGGCGCGAGGGTGAACCGGTCGGGCGCCACGCGCGCCAGCCCGGATGCGCGTTGCCACCTGCTCCACCGCCTCCACCGCCGGATCGCCGAGATCGATCACGCCAAGGATGACGTTCTTGCCGGCCAGATCGGCGAGTACCCCTGTGACAAGGAGGTCCCGAGGGAGGACTCTCGCGGGGTTTATGTTATCTACGCTCCTCTGGCGACCGCGGCGCCGTCAAGCACGCCTTGGCAGCGAGCGCGGATCCAGGTCGCGATCGCCTTCGGGCGGGGCCTATTCGCCCCGGAGTCGCGGATCGAGCAGGTCGCGGAGGGCGTCGCCCACCAGGTTGAAGGCAAGGACGGCCAGCATGATGGCGAGTCCGGAGAACGTCGTGATCCACGGGCAGCACTTGATGTACTGGCGGCCCTCGCTGAGGATGTTTCCCCAGCTCGCGGTGGGCGGCGGAATGCCGAGCCCGAGGAACGACAGGCCCGCCTCCGTGCGGATCGCCGTCGCGATGTAGAGGGTGGCCACGACGACCAGCGCGTAGAGGGCGTTGGGAAACACGTGACGGGCCATGACGCGGAGCTGTCCGCTGCCGAGCGCTCGGGCGGCGAGAATATAGTCCTGCTCCCGGATGGTGAGGGCGAGACTCCGCGCCAGACGTACGAAGTTCGGGGTGAGCGCAACGCCGATGGCCAAGATCTCGTTGGCCAGCGAGCCGCCGAGTGCCGCGACGATGATCAGGGCCAGCAGCAGCGTGGGAAACGCCATCAGCATGTCGGCGCACCGCATGATGCTCGTCTCGATCCAGCCCCCCTGAACTCCGGCAAGAATACCCAGCGGTACCCCCAGCCCGAACCCGAAGACTACCGAGGCGAGGCCGACCTGAAGCGACACGCGCGCACCCCAGATGATCCGGCTCAACAGGTCCCGGCCGAACTCGTCCGTGCCCAAAGCGTGCCGCTCGACGGCGCCCGGACCCTTGAGCACGGCGTCGGCGAACTGCGCCGACGGGCTCAAGGGGGCGATGAGGGGTGCCGCCGCCGCCATCATGATCATGGCCAGCGCCATGACCACGCCGATCCCGATCGGAGCGTACCGGCGCAGCGCGCGGGCGATGGGCCGGCTCGGGACCTCCTGGAACGCCCCGGCGGCGGTCAGCTCGGGGGAGCTGGCATCACGAATGATGGCCATCGCGGCTGGGTCCCACTTCCTATCGGTAGGAGACCCGTGGGTCGACGACCACGTAGAGCATGTCGACCACGAGATTGACGGTGATGATGATCATGGTGAAGACGGTGATAGCGCCCTGGGCCAGTGGGTAGTCACGCGCGAGGATGGCGTCGACGAGCATCTTGCCGAGCCCGGGGCGCGTGAAGACCGTTTCGGTGAGCACCGTGCCCGTGAGCGCGATGGCGACGAAGAGCCCGACCACCGTGAGCAACGGGACCATCATGTTGCGGAGCGCGTGCTTGTAGACCACGGCGCGCTCGCCCTGGCCCTTGGCGCGGGCGGTGCGGATGTAGTCCTGGCTGATCACCTCCAGCATGGCCGAGCGCGACAGCCGGCTGACGGTGGCCGCCAGCGTGAACCCGAGGGCCAGGGCCGGCAACGTCAGGTGGTGGAGCACGTCTCCCACCGCCGCCAGGAAGTCGGCCGGACTCGAGAAGATCTCTCCGGTGCTGATCATGTGGATGACGCCGTCCAGATCGCCGCCCCCGATGAGGGGGAAGAGGTCCAGGCGAAGAGAGAAGAAAATGAGGAGGAGGATTCCGAGCCAGAACACGGGCATGGAAAGTCCCAGGAGGGCGAGGATCCGCAGCGGATAGTCGATCAGCGGGCTGCGGCGCTTGAGCGCCGAGACGATCCCGATCGGGATGCCGACCAGGGCTGCCACTATGACGCTCGCCATGACGAGCACGAAGGTATGAGGGAACATGCGGGCGATGTACTCGCTGACCGGGTAGCCCTGACGAAGGGAGCTGCCGAAGTCGAACTGCACCGACCGCCAGAGGTAATCCACGTACTGGATGGCCAGGGGTCGGTTCAGCCCAAGGTTCCTGGTGCAATCCGCGAGGGCCTCGGTGGTCGCTTGGTCGCCCATCATGGCCATGCACGGATCGCCCGGCAAGACGCGCATGGCGAAGAACACGATGCTCATGGCCCCGAGCAACATGGGGACGGCCACGAGGAGGCGACGCAGCACGTACTGGACCATGGCTCAGCTCACCCGTCTCGCCGGGTCCCTCAGTTGAGGACCTTCAGCAACTCAGGGTAGTTGTAGCTGTAGTGGAGCGAGAACTCTCCGTAATCGGGATCAAACGGGGTGCTCACCCTCTTGGGATTGCGCGCCCACTGTCCGGGCACGTCGCTGATGGGCAGGCACACCAGGTCGCGCTCCATGCGCTTCTGGGCCTCGGCGTAGATCGCGGCTCGCTTCTTCACGTCCCTCTCCACCCGGCCCGCCGCGAGGAGGTCGTCGATTCCTCGGTAGTGGGCGAAGTTAGTGCCCTTGTTGCCGGTGACGGGGTCGGGAATCTCCTTGGAGTCGAAGAACAGGGACAACCAGGGGTCGGCGTCGGTGATGCGCGTGCCGCCGTAGAGCACGAAGGGGTCGAGGTTCTTCCGGATATTCTCGTGGAAGGTCGCGTGCTCGACGACCTGGAGCTCCACGATGATGCCCACCTTCTTGAGCTGCTCCTGGGCCAGGGTGAGGACCTTGGGATAGAAGAAGGACTTGCTGATGAAGTAGTTCTTGATCGTGAAGCCGTTCGAATGGCCCGCTTCGGCCAGGAGCTTCTTGGCCTTCTCGGGATCGTACTCGGGGAATGTCATCGGGATATGGCCGAAGTAGCCGGGCGGCACGCAGCTCGACGCCACGCGCGCCAGGGTGCCCGGATACATCGTCTCCTTGATGGCCTTGCGGTCGATGGCGTGCATGAACGCACGGCGAACCCGGATGTCGTCAAAGGGCGGCTTGGTCATGTTGATGTAGAAGCGCTCCTGCCCGCCCGGGCCCCGCCGATCGATGACGGCGCCCATCTTCTTGACCTGGTCGGCAAAGTCGGCGGTGACCGCCTCGGGGTAGAGCAGATCGAACGTCCCCTTCTCGAGGCCGATCAGCTTGGTGGCGTCCTCGGGCACGTCGAACCAGTGGACCTCGTCGATCTGGGGCCGGCCCGCATGGTACTTGTCGAAGGCCTTGAGGACGATCTTCTCGCGCGGCGAGTGCCGCTCGAAGTAGAAGGGGCCGGTGCCGACGGGGTTCCACTTGTACTGCTCCCCGAACTTCTCGACCGCCTTCTTCGACACGATGTAGCCCTGCTGGTAGCCCACCATGCGCAGGAGAAAGATAGGGTCGAAGGCCTTCAGCGCGATCTGCACCGTGTACGGATCGACGACCTCGATGGACTTGATCACCTCGAGGTTCACGCCGAAGCGCGTGCCGGGCGTCCGGTTGATCTGTCGCTCGAAGCTGAACTTGACGTCCTCGGCGGTCAGCTCGCCGAAGCCCTTGTGGAACTGCACGCCCTTCCTGAGCTTGAACGTCCACACCGTGCCATCGGGCGAGAGGGTCCAGCTCTCGGCGAGATCCGGGTCCACCTCGGCCGTCGTCACCTTGCCGTCCCTGATGGCGAAGCGTGTGAGCCCCCGGTACATGAAGCGCTTGATGGCCTGCGTCTGCCCGAGGATGCTCATGTGCGGGTCGAGCGTCTCGGGCTCCTTGGCGGCGATGTTCACGATCTTCTTCTTCTGGGCCTCGGCCGGCGGAGACCCGACCAGGGCGCACACGGAGAGCACGGCGAGGGCCGCGACGAGCACGGGCAACCATCGTGACCGGTCATGACTCGACATGGGCTTCCCTCTTTCCTGATGGTGGGGGCGGGAGCGTGAAGGATGGTGGAGCTCAGCGAGCGAAGGATTCGCGCGGCGGCTGCGGCAGCCCGCAAGCATGACCGTCAGCGGGACCGGGTGGTCAATCATGCGACCTCCGGCGGACCATTCGCGGGCCAGCCCTGATGCATGAGCGCGGGCGGGACTTGAAGGTACCCGGCCGGCCGCTCAAGCTCCAGGGTGGCGCAAGGATAGTCGAGGTCGGCGACGGCCACAAGGGGGGCTCCCGCGCTCGGTCTGGACTAATCTTTGAGGCCCATGCCAGATGCCAAGACGACTGGCCCAGCCATTCCCCGATGGCCCGGGGAGGCGCGGGCCGCCTGCGCCTGGAGCGAAACATTCAGGGCCGAGACCGGCGTCGTGGAACTAGCGGAGACGGAGGAGATCTTCACGGCGCCTCAGCATCCCTACGCCGCGGCCCTCCTGTCCGCGGTCTCCGAACCGGACCCGGGCGTGCGTTCGCGGCGCATCTTCCTCGAAGGGAAGTGGCAAATCCCGAGCGCCAGCTCGCCGGGGTGGAGTGAGGCCGACCTCCTTGCTTCGGCGCCCGAACGAGCGTAGCTGGGACACCGGATGAGACCGGAGCCGGCGAGTCGGGCCGACGTGCGCGGAGCCTTTCCCGGGATCGGCGCACTCGCCGGAAGGCCAACGAAGGCACTACGGAAGGAGCGGCTCTGATGAGACACACGCCCGCACCCTCGTCCCATCTTTCCCGTCGTCGTTTCCTCGCCGGCACCGGAGCGACCATCGGCGCCGCCACGCTCGGACGCGCCCCCGCGGCCATCGGCCAACAGGTGCGCGAGCTTCAGGTCTGGCATACCGAAGTCGAGCCGCAGACCGTCAAGATCATCCAGGACACGAGCATCGCCGAGTTCGAGCGAAGGTTCCCGGGCTTCAAGGTCCGGCAGCAGGCGCTCGGGTGGGGCGACCTCAACACCAAGCTCCTCGCCTCGCTCTCCGCGGGCAGCCCGCCCGATCTCACCCACCTCAATCCGTTCATGACCGCGTCGCTCTACACCAAGGGCCTCCTGCGCCCGATGGACGAGCTCATCCGGGCCCTCGGCGAGAACGACATCCACGAGGCGACGCGGAAGCTCCAGTACTTCGACGGCAAATACTACGGGGTGACCCACGCCATGGGCGCCACGTACTTCTGCGAGCGCCGCGACCTGCGCGAGAAGAAGGGGCTCAAGACGCCGGAGACGTACGACGACATGCTCAAGCTGGCCGCGGCCCTCACCGAGGACGGCCGCTACGCCTTCCAGATGCCGGGCGAGAAGCTCTACATGGGCTTCGTGCACCCGGCGGAATGGATGGCGTCGAACGGCGGCTCCTGGGTGGACGCCAAGACGTGGCGGCCGCAGCTCAACAGCAAGTCCATGCTGGAAACCCTCGACTACCTGCAGAAGCTGAACAAGTTCCAGTCACAGGGCTGGTCGGGGCAGAAGTACCTCGACACACAGGCCGCGCTGGCCACCGGCAAGATCTCCATGAGCTATCTCTCGGGGGCGCGGGCCATCGGCTACATCGAGAAGTACGCTCCCGAGGGCATGCGGGACCCCGAGCACTTCATGCCGATGCTGCGGCCGCGTGGCCCGTCGGGCAAGGTCGGCATCTCCGCGCTCGACGGTGAGAACTGGGCCGTCTTCAGCCAGTCCAAGTATCCGAGCGAGTCCTTCGAGTTTCTGCGGATCTTCTACAAGAAGGAAAACTATATCCAATATTGTCACTCGGTACCCATCCACCTCTCACCGATCTTCAAGTCCATGCTCGGCGATCCGGCCTACCTCGCCAACGAGCGCATCAAGAAGTGGAAGGCGTGGCACGACGTGATGATGACCGGCCTTCGCAACAACAGCTTCCTGCCCCTCGGCTTCAGCCGGCCCGAGGACAATCTCCTGCCCTTCCTCGCCGAGCTCGACGGCTCGAGCATCGTGGCGGACATGGTGGTGGAGGTCATGGTGGGCGGCAAGAACCCGAAGGCGGAGGCCGATCGGGCGCAGAAGCGCTCCGAGGAGCTCCTCTCCCAGCTCGGTCACAAGCGCTGGTCGTAGGCCCGGATCGCGGGCGGGGCGAGTGAGGAAGAGCGCGCTCGTCGGCTGGCTCCTCCTCGCCCCGTCGCTCGTCCTGCTGGGCGGGCTCGTCGTCTTCCCCGTTCTCTACAATATCTGGCTCAGCCTCTTCGACAAGCACGCCTTCATGCCCGTGCAGGCCTTCGTCGGCCTCAAGCACTACCGCTACTTCGCGAGCGATCCGGAGTTCTGGACCAGCTTCTATTACGGCAGCGTCTACGCGGGCGTGACCATGGCGCTGCAGCTGGGCGTTGGGGTGCCCGCCGCGCTCCTGCTGAACGAGGGCTTTCGCGGGCGCAACCTCCTGCGCGGCGTGGTGCTCTTCCCCTACATGATCCCCACCATCGTGGCCGTCATCCTGTGGAAATGGCTCCTCAACGACTCCTACGGCCTCGTCAACCATCTCCTCATGACCGCGGGCCTCGTGCGGACGCCGGTGGCGTGGCTGGGACCCGACTACATCATGGCCTCTCTCATCGTCACCAGCGTGTGGCAGTTCTTCCCCTTCGTGGTGGTGACGTACCTCGCCCGGCTGCAGACCATCCCTCCCGAGCTCTACGAGGCGGCCACCGTCGACGGCGCGTCGGCGTGGCGCCGGTTCGTGCACGTCACCCTGCCCCAGACCGCGAGCGTGCTCTTCGTGATCGTGCTCCTGCGCAGCATCTGGATGTTCACCAAGTTCGACACGGTGTGGCTCATGGCGGGTGACGGCGGAGTGAGCCGTTACATCCGCACCCTGCCCGTCTACGCCTACGCCCGCAGCTTCACCTACCTGCAGGCGGGGATGGGAGCGGCCCTCGCGGTGATCATGTTCGCCATGCTGCTGGGGGCGACGGCCGTGTACTTCCGTCTGTTCCGGAGCGAGGAGGTGTTCTCGTGAGGCGGGCCCTTGGGCTCTACGCGGCCGGCGCCCTGCTCCTCCTCGGGGCTGCCTTTCCCTTCCTCTGGATGCTCTCGACCGCCCTCAAGCCCTCGGGCGAGATCTTCGCCACTCCGCGCTTCGTGCCCCTCCATCCCACCCTCGAGAACTTCTCGCGCCTCTTCGCCGACACGAGCTTCCTCGTCTTCTTTCGCAACAGCGTGGCGGTGGCGGGCGCCACCGTGCTGCTCACCCTCACCGTGTCCGCCCTCG
>WNGE01002186.1_pt1 | contig 24206 bp, 22 predicted proteins | sample 5400651 | NCBI WGS metagenome assembly WNGE01 (sample SAMN13153370, study PRJNA577476) | soil metagenome | isolation source: 60 cm soil or saprolite under grassland replicate 2 | place: USA:California | collected 2016-06-15
GAGATCGCGGGCATGTACCTGGCCAACAAGGTGCAGAACATCCAGGGGGCAGCGGACACGTTGCTCGACCTCGCCGGTCTCGAGCAGGACGAGATCCGGCCGATCGCGGACGCGATGGAGCGGGGCGGTCGACTGGCGGCGAAAGAGCAGGTGACGGACGAGATCCTCGACAAGTGCAGGCCGATCGCGGGGACGCCGTCGGACTGCATCGAAGCGATCCAGGAGTACCGCGACGCCGGTTGCACCCACGTGATGCTCGAGCTCTGGGGCGACCGGCGCCACGAGCAAATCGAGCTCTTCGGCCGCGAAGTCCTCCCGCGCGTTCGATGATCGACGAGCGCCGCCTGGTCGAGCTGGCGCTCCGGCTCGTGTCGACGCCCTCCTTCACCGGCTCGGAGCAGGCGATGGCCGAGGTGATGCGAGACGTCCTCGCAAAGCTCGGCCTCCAGGTGCAGTGGCAGCAGGTCGAGGACGGTCGCGCGAACGTGCTCGGCACGTGGGCTGGGTCGGGCGGCGGGCCGTCGCTGATGTTCAACGGGCACATGGACACGTCGTACTCCGGCCGCGAGCCGTGGCTGCAGGGGATCTCCGGCTTCCAGCCCGAGGGCTTCGAGCGCGACGGGCGCATCTACGGGCTCGGGATCTCGAACATGAAGGGCGCGCTCGCCTGTTACGTCGAGGCGGTACGAGCGCTGCAGGATGCCGGCGTCCGGCTGAAGGGGGACGTCCTGATCGCGGCGGTCTCGGGCGAGATCGAGAAGGCACAGCAGGGCGATGCACAGGGTGCCGAGTACCGGGGCTACGCCGCCGGCTCTCGCTACCTCGTGACTCACGGCGGCGTGGCCGACATGTGCATCCTCGGTGAGCCGACGGAGAACAAGCTCGTGCTGGCCCACTTCGGCTCGCTCTGGCTCAAGCTCTCGACCCACGGCCCGTTCGTCCACACCGCGTTCAGCGAGGGCCGGCGCGAGGAGAGCTCGATCCTGCGCATGCGGCCGGTGCTCGACGCGGTGCTCGAGTGGCTGCCCTCCTGGGAGGAGGAGATGAGCTACGACGGCGTCCGTGGTGTCGCCAACGTCGGCTCGATCGAGGGCGGATTCGGGTGGCGCGCTTCACGCACGCCGCATCGCACCGATCTCTATCTCGACCTTCGTGTTCCCCCGCACGTGCCGATGGCCGAGGCGCGGCGGAAGGCGCTGGAGTTTGCCCGCTCCCTCGACGGTGTCGACGCCGAGGTGTACGTCACCGCACCGGGTGCGACGATCGACGAAGGCCATCCACTCGTCGCCGCGGTGTCCGAGGCGCACGAAGAGGTGTTCGGATCCCGGCCGGAGCGCGACGTCACGCGCTGGTTCTCGGACGCCTCGGTGCTGACCCGCTACGGGATCGAGACGGTCAACTATGGAACCTCGAGCGGGCTTCCCGACGCCGAGCTCGGCGAGAACCTCAGCGTCGAAGGACTTGTCAGGACCGCCGACGTGTACGCTCGGGCGGCGATGAGAATCTGCGGCCAATGAAGCGGCTGATCGTTCTGATCGCGGCCGGCGCGCTCGGCGCGGGCGCCGCGGCTTCCGGCGGCTCGGGGAGCGTCCAGGCCTGCAAGCCCGGCGTGAAGAGCATCGGAGGGAGGCTAGTCCGGACCTTCTGCGGGCCGGCGAGGGCGACGGCTACCGTCTCCGGCAAAAGACCAGCCTCCTTCAAGCAGGGCTCCTGCACGAGGTTGCAGTCGACGTTCACGGTGAACATCGGCACGATCACGATCGGCAAGTGGAGGCCGAAGTACGACTACTTCGCCGCCGCGATCGCCGGCGCGAACCACGACGGTCTCTACCCGCTCGCATCGGTCGCCTGGTCCCACGGCGGCCGGCGCTATGCCTTGTACAACGTCAAGCTGAGGCTCGCCGGCAATCGAACGCGCGGAACGTTCTCCGGGCGGGTGGTTGGGTCGCATGCCACGGCCAAGGGATCGTTCCGCTGCAAGTGAAGTCGCTGGACGATTTTCTGCCCGAGTACGAGTTCTCCGAGCGGCATCGCATCCTTGTCGAGGCGTCTCCCGAGCGGATCGATCGCGCGATCCGCGAGGTCACCGTCGAGGAGATGCCGCTCGTGCGAGTCTTGATGACGATGCGTGGGATGCCGCACCGGGGTCGGCTGGTCGACGTGATCGGGCAGCTGGGCACCGTGCTCGAGGATGCGCCGGGCGAGGGGCTCGTAGTCGGCGTGCGAGGCCAGTTCTGGCGCTGGGAGGGCACTCGTGACAACGGCCCCCTGGCCGAGGCAGTCGCCGACTTCCGGATCGAGGATCGGAGTCTCTCGACCGAGACGCGCGTGCACGTCGAGGATCCCACCGCCCGGCGTAGGTTCGCGCGCTACTGGCAGGTGATCCGCCCCTTCAGCGGCCTGATCAGGATCCTGTTCCTGCGGGCTGCGCGGCGCCGGGCGGAGGCGCAGGCATGAGCGACGTCTATGCGCTGCCGCCGGACCTACCCGTCCCGGAGGACGCCGGTGCCTGCGACCACCTCCTCGGCAGGATGTTGCCGCAGCTCACGCTCGAGTCGTCGCAAGGGCCGGTCTCGCTCCGGCAGCTGTCGATGGACAGGCTCGTCCTGTACGTCTACCCGCGGGCCGGGCGCCCCGACCGGCCGACCCCGGCCGGCTGGGACGAGATCCCCGGCGCCCGCGGCTGCACGCCGCAGTCGTGCGGATTTCGCGACCATCTCGGCGAGCTCGAGCAGCTCGGTGCCCGCGTCGCCGGCCTCTCGGCGCAGCCGATCGACGAGCAGCTCGAGTTCGCGGAGCGGAATGAGATCCGCTATCCGGTGGTCGCCGACCCGGAGCTCAAGCTCGGTGCCGCGCTCGGGCTCCCGACGTTCGAGTTCGACGGGGTCACGCTCTACAAGCGCGTGACGCTCGTGGTCGAAGCATGCGCGGTCGCGAAGGTGTTCTACCCGGTCTTCCCGCCGGACGAGAACGCCGCCGAGGTCGTTTCGTGGCTGGAGGAGCGCGCGTGAAGCTCGTGACATTCGGCGAGGGAAAGGTCGGACGGATCGAGGGCGACCAGGTCGTCGAGCTTGATGTTGCGTCGATGCGCGAGTACTTCGAGCGTGACGAGGTTCCGCGTGCCACCGGGGAGGAGCATGCGCTCGCGGAGGTGAAGTTGCGCGCGCCGATCGTGCCGAAGAAGTTCTTCCACACGGCGGGGAACTTCCGCGAACACGAGGAGGAGTCGAAGCAAGTCGGATGGTCTCACCGGATCGCACCCTGGATCGTCTTCTTCCAGAACGTGGACGCGATTGTCGGGCCCGACGAGCCGGTCGTGTACCCGGAGCACCTGACCGACGAGCTCGACTACGAGCTCGAGCTCGCCGTCGTCATCCGCAAGGCGGGACGCTGGTTCGGGCCGGACGAGGCCGAGGACTACATCGGGGGCTACGTGATCTTCAACGACATCACCGCGAGGGACATCCAGCGGCGCGAGATGGAGTCGGGCGTCTTCTCCTTCTGCAAGGCGATCGACACGTTCTGCCCGCTCGGGCCGTGGATCGTGACGCCGGAGGAGATCGGGGACCCGCACGACCTGGCGATGGAGCTGCGTGTAAACGGGGAGGTGCGGCAGCGTTCGCACTCGGGGAACATGAGCGTGAGGATCCCGGAGATCCTCTCCCACTATTCGGCGCTCGGCTACAGCGCGGGGGACGTGGTCTCGACGGGGACGGTCTCGGGCGTGGCGGGGTTCAGCGAGGACGCGGCCTCGCTGTACCTGAAGCCGGGGGATGTGATGGAGGCGGAGATCGAGCGGATCGGAGTGCTGCGGAACTCCGTGATCTCGTGGGAGGAAGCACACGGCGAGCCGGCGCCGGAGCGGGTGCGGTGGTAGCCGTAGGACCTGGTACAGAGTCTCTTTCCATGTACTGCCCCACCCGGGTGGGGTGTCGAGCCACCCGCCACCCGGCGGTGACGCTACCGGCGAAACTCGCACTCATGGGTGACGGCTTCGTGCCGAAAGTGTGAAAGCTCGGATGCCGATCCGATGACCTGGCCGCGTGACGACGACAAGCTCGACCGCGTTCGCTCCCTGATGGGCGAGCAGGAGCTCGACGCGCTCGTCGTCCGCGCGCCGGACAACGTCCTCTACCTCTCCAACTACCTCCCGATGAAGGGCTACGACGTCGTCGTCTTCCCGCGTGAGGGAGAGCCGGCGCTGGTCGTGATCGAGCCGCAACTCGATCAGGCGGCGCGAACGGCATGGACCGAGGACATCCGGCCGTTCAAGGGTTACGACGAGAGCGACCCGCGTCCGGCCTGGGCGCGCTCGCTCGACGCGGCGAGCGAGGCGTGCCACGAGTTCGGCAACATCGGGCTCGAGCTCTCGCAGGGGACACAGACGGCCGACTTGATGGTCGGCGAGCCGACGGTCTTCACCCAGGACTTCTTCCAAGCCTTCGGTACGGTGGCGGACGCGTCGCCGCTGCTGGCCGAGGCGCGCGCGATCAAGACCTCCCAGGAGATCGAGCGGATGCGGCTCGCCAACGACCTCGCCGCCGACGCGACCGAACACGTCGCTCTCCTGATCCGGCCCGGGATGAAGGAGAGCGAGGTTGCATCGATGTGGGAGGGCTACGTCCACGCCGTCGGGACGGGCTACCAGGGCAAGGTCGAGTCCGCGCGCGGCTTCTCGCTCGTGTGGTCGGGCCCGGGGATCCGCACCTTCACCGCGACCGGCGACCGGCCGGTGCAGGAGAACGAGCCGACTCTGCTCGAGATCTGGGTCTGCGCCGACGGCTACTGGTGCGACCACACGAAGAACGTCTGCCCGGGGACCCTGACGGCGGAGTACGACGAGCTGCTCGAGGCTCTCCTCGGCGTGTTCGGCGCCGCCGTCGAGCACGCGACCGACGGCGCGAGCCTCCCCGAGCTCGACCGGTTGATCCGCGAGCGGATCGCGGCGGCGGGCTATCCCGGCCAGCCCTCGCATCCGGTAGCCCATGGCGTCGGCGCCCGGGCGCACGAGCCTCCCTACGCGCACCAGGCCGGATCGGGCACGATCCGAGAAGGCATGGTGCTGGCGATCGAGCCTGGGATCTACTGGGAGGGCGGAGGTGGCCTCCGCCTCGAGGACAACTTCCTGATCACGGCGGACGGAGCCGAGAAGCTCTGCCGCTACCCGGACGACTTCCGATGAGCATCTGGACGGGCGACATCAACGACGACGCCCGCATCGGCGGCTCGGTCGGCCTCTACGACACGACGCTCCGGGACGGCGAGCAAACCGTCGGCGTCGTGCTCGACCCCGAGCAGAAGCTCGAGATCGCACGCGCCCTGGACGAGCTGGGGATCGACCGGATCGAAGCTGGCTTTCCGCGCGTCTCCCCGGAGGATCGCCGGGCGGTCGAGCTGATCCGGCAGGCGGGGCTCAGGGCCGAGGTGTGGGGCTTCTCACGAGCGCTCCGCGCCGACGTGGATGCCTTGCTCGAGCTCGGCGTCGGCGCAGCGGTGATCGAAGCGCCGGTCAGCGAGCGCAAGCTCGAGGCGCTCCTTCTCGACCACGAGGAAGTGCTCAGGCGCATCGACGACGCGGTCGCTCACGCGGCCCAGAGCGGCATGACGATTGCCTTCTTCGGGGTCGACGGAACGCGGGCGGACCTGGGCTTCCTCGAGACCGTCTACAGGACCGCGGTCCAGGCGGGAGCGAAGGAGGCGGTGGTCGTGGACACGATCGGCGTCGCGGCCCCGGAGGCGGTCGGCTCGCTCGTCGGTCGCGTCCGCGACTGGGTCGGTCCGGACGTCCCGCTCCACTTCCACGGCCACAACGACTTCGGCCTCGCCACCGCCGCGGCGGTCGCAGCCGTGCGGGCCGGTGCGGGCTGGGTGCACGGGACGATCAACGGGATGGGCGAACGCGCCGGCAACGCAAATCTCGGCGAGGTCGCGCTGGCGCTCTCCGCGCTGTACGGGACGGAGACGAATATGCGGCTGGAGCGGCTCAGGGACGTCTCACGGCGCGTGCGCGAGCTGTCGGGCTACGAGCTCGAGCCGTGGAAGCCGCTCGTGGGCGAGAACCTGTTCACGCGTGAGAGCGGGGCGGTCGCGAGCCAGTTCCACGACCCGCCGGCGATCGAGCCGTTCGCGGCCGGCGTCGTCGGCGCCGAGCGGCGGATCGTGCTCGGGAAGAAGAGCGGTGTCGACAGCATCCGGATCAAGTGCGAGGAGCTGGGCCTGGACGTCCCCGAGGACGCCTACCGCGACCTGCTCGAGGACGTGAAGCGGATCGGCTCCGAGCGCCGTGGGCTGGTCTCGGACGAGGAATTCCGCCGGCTCGCCGACCGCCGCGGATGAGGCTTCGTCAGGCCGCGTGCCTGCTGGCGGCGCTCGGGGCAGCCGGCTGCTCGGGCTCGTCATCGCACGTGCCTGCCAGCCACCAGGTGCCGCCCGGGACGATCGTGATCGGCTTTCCGAACGACCTGCGCGGCAGTGGGGCGGAGCTCTCGAACGGCGCCAAGATCGCCGTTCGCCGGATCAACGGGCTGGGCGGCATCGACGGCGCGCTGCGGATCCGCCTGCTCGTGCGGGACACCAAGGGTGACCCCAGCCGTGCCGGGCGGATCGCCCGCGGGCTGATCCGACAGGGTGCACGGGTGCTCGTCCTACCCTGCGACGTCGGCTCGGAGCGCGCCGCAGCGAGCGCCGCGCGGGGGACGAAGGTGCTGCTGCTCGGGACCTGCAACTACGACCCCGGTCTTGTCGCGCGCACGCCGTTCTTGTGGGCGGTGGGCATGGGAGCGAACGAGGAGGCGACCGCACTCGCCGACCACGTGCACGCCAAAGGTTATGGCCGCGTGTACGTGACGCCTCCTCGGAGCACGGCCGGCAGCGCTCTCTCTCGTTACTTCGAGCTCGCGGCCAAGGAGCGCTCGCTCGAGCTCGTCCCCGACCCGAGGCGGGCCGAGGCGATCGTGAGCGTTCTGCCCGTCGGCGCCACGCTTCGGCTGGCGACGCGATACTCGAAGCCGGTGCTGGCTACCGACCTGGTCGACTCGCGACGGATCCTCCGCGCCGAGGGCCTGACGTTCACCACGTTCGGCTATCCCGACCCCGGCTTCGCGACAGACGAGTTCTACGAGCGCTACCGCGCCCATTACGGCGTTCGCCCGGACGGGAGCGCGGCCGCGCTCGCCTATTCAGCCATCCTTCTGTTCGAGCGCGCCGTGAACAGAGCCGAGTCGGCCGTGCCGTTCCTCGTTACGAACGAGCTGCGCGGGCTCGAGATGGAGTCCCCGCTGGGACATCTCGCCTATCCCGACAGCGGCAGCCGCAACCCCGAGGTCAAGGTCGCGCTCGTGCAGGTGACGGACGGCCGGCTGGACCTGCTGACGCGGACCGACCCTCAGGAGGTGCCGGCTCCGTGAGGGTGTGCGTCGTCGGCGCTGGTGCGATCGGAAGCCTGTACGCGGCCCATCTGGCCCAGGTCGCGGACGTGACCGTCCTCACCCGTCGGAAGGAGCACGCCCGTGCGCTCGAGGAGCAGGGCCTGCGGGTGTCGGGACGCAGCGACCACGTCGCAAGGCTCCAGGCGACCTCCGATCCCGCCCAGCTCGACGATGCCGATCTGTGCATCGTCGCGACCAAGGCCACGCATCTGGAGCAGGCCGCCGCCGCACTGGAAGGGAGGCTTCCCGGCGCGAGCGTGATGACGATCCAGAACGGGCTCGGCGCCGAGGAGGTCGTCCGACGCTACGGCGACTGGCCGCTGATCTCAGCGGTCACGTTCATGAGCGGGAACCGGCACGGCGACACCCACGTCGAGTACATCCTCGACACCGAGACCTGGCTCGGCCCGTACGAGACGACGCCGGCCGAGACGGTGGAGCAGGTGGCGTCGCTGCTCGTCCGCTCGGGGCTGAAGGCGAAGGCGTTCGGCGATCTGCGCCCGGCTCAGTGGTCGAAGCTGATCTTCAACGCCACCGTCAACTCGGTCTCGGCGCTGACGGAGCTCCCGCACGACCGCCACTTCGCCGACCGGGAGGGCCCGGCCGGGCTCGGCCATCTCGTCCACGGGCTCGTCGAGGAGGGCAAGCGCGTCGCCGAGGCGGCCGGGATCCCGCTGCACGACGATCCCTGGGAGATGAACGTGCTCGCGACCCGGCGGGGCAGCGCCCACGTCCCCTCGATGCTGGAGGACGTCCAGGCCGGGCGTCCGACCGAGATCGACCTGATCACCGGGGCCCTCGTGCGCGAGGCTGCCCGCACGGGCGTCGAGGTGCCGCTCCACACGGCGCTGTACGGTCTGGTCAAGGCGAAGGAGGCGGGATGCGGGTAGGAGTGATCGGGTGCGGAGCCGTCGGGAGCCTGTTCGCGGCGCACCTCGCGCAGCTCGACGACGCCGAGGTCTGGGCCTACGACCTCGACGCTGCGCACGTCGAAGCGATCAACGGGCAGGGCCTGCGCCTCTCCGGTGTGGGTGACTTGGTGGGCCGCCTACGGGCGACGAGCGATCCGGCCGAGATCCCGCCCTGCGATTTCGGCATTGTCGCGGTCAAGAGCATGCATACGGATGCGGCGATGGCCGCCGTCGCCGGCAGCTTCGAGCGCGGGGCCGTGTGTTCCGTGCAAAACGGAATCGGCAACGAGGAGATCGTCGCCCGGCACGTCGCCCGAGTGATCCGCGGGACCACCTTTCCCGCCGGGCATCTGATCGCGCCCGGCCACGTCGGCTGGGACACGAAGGGAGACACGTGGATCGGCCCGTTCGAGCCCGAGCCGGCGCCGATGGAGAAGGTCGAGGAGCTCGCCGCCGCGCTCACACGCTCCGGCATGAACACTGTCGCTCTCCCCGATGCGCGCGGGGCCCAGTGGACGAAGGCGATCTTCAACGCCGCCACGAACCCCGTGGGGGCGCTCACCGGGCTCGCGCACGGCGAGGTCTGCGACTTCGAGCCGACCCGGCGGCTCGTCACCGGGCTGGCCGACGAGGGCAAGGCGGTCGCGTCCAAGCTCGGGATCGAGCTCGACCACGATCCGGAGGAGATGATCGACCACGCCGCGCGCGTCGCCCACGACCACAAGGCGAGCATGACCCAGGACGTGCTCGCGCGGCGCCAGACGGAGATCGACTTCCTGAACGGCGCGCTCGTCGACCATGGGGAGGAGGCGGGCGTGCCGACGCCGCTCAACCGGGCGATGTGGGCGCTCGTCAAGGCGCTCGAGGATTCCTGGCATCTATCGTCCTCGCGTGCACGTGCAGGCTGAGATCGACCGTCGCTTCGCGGCGGTCCGCGAGGCGATGGCGGCCGAGAGTGTGGACGCACTAATCGTCTCCGGCAGCGAGTACACCGGCTTCGACGGGGCGGTCGCGTACATGTCCGGCTTCCAGATCGTCCACCGGTACGCGTATGTACTCGTCCCGCTCGAGGGCGAGCCGGCGATCGTGTTCCCGAGCGAGGCGCGCTACGTCGGCTACCACGACGCCGCCTGGGTCGAGGAGCGCGCGTTCGCCGACGCTCCAGGCGAATGGCTCCGCGAGCGAGTGGCCGGCGCGAAGCGGATCGGCGTCTACGGCCTCGACTACGTGATGAACGTCCGCGACTACCGGGCGCTCGCCGCCGGCAGCTTCGAGCTCGTCCCCTTCGACGAGCCCTTCGACCGTGCGCGCGCCGTCAAGAGCGAGCTGGAGCTCGAATCGGTCCGCGAGGCCGTTCGGATCAACGAGGAGGGTTTCTGGGAGGTCCTGCGCGCCTACGAGCCCGGCAAGACGGAGGCCGAGATCATGGCGCCCGCGGCGGGGCGCTTCGTCGCGCTTGGGACCGGTCGCCACGCGATGAACATGGTGCTCGCCCACGGGCCGCCCGGCGGGGCACGGCCGGAGTTCGTCATTCCCAGCGAGACCCGGCGGGTCGAGGCGGACGACCTGCTCCTGTACTCGCTCGAGATCGGCGGCCCGAGCGGTCACTGGGCCGAGGTCTCGCGGCCGATCATGGCCGGCGAACCGAGCCGGGTGACGGCCGAGATGATGGGGGCGTATGTGGAGTACGGCGAGATCGCCCGGGCGGTGATGAGGGAGGGCTCGACCGCGCACGACGTCCACACGGCCGTCTCGAAGCCGTTTCGGAACCTCGGCTACGCCCTCGGGCACGTCACCGGGCACTCGATCGGGATGACGATGATCGAGCATCCCCGGATCGGCGAGGGCAACGAGGCGGTGCTGCGCGAGAACATGGTTTTCTCGATGCACCCGCACGTGATCGCCGACGACGGCTCCTGCCTGTACATGCAGGAGACGTGGCGGATCGGCTTTGGCGGCGGGGAGCAGCTCTCGAGCCTGCCGCTGAAGATCTTCGACGGCTCCGAACTTACCTAAGAAGCTGTAACAGAATGATCTCCGGCACTGCCAGATAATCCCGTCTGCGGTCTTGTCATGTGGGGACGTGCGCCTGTTGCTGGGCGGCGGCCGCTGTGACTCGCTCGAGCCAGGGCGTCGCCTCGAGCCGCTCGAAGATCTCGCGTGCTTCGGTGAGGCCCGGCTCCTCGCCGTGCTCGAGCAGCGTGACCGCGAGCCAGAACGGGATCTCGAGCTCGCGGAAACGGGCGGCCGCCGCCCTGTAACCCGCCTCGTCTCCCTCCAGCCGCGCCCGAAAGCGGTGTCCCTGCGCCTCGAGGTACGGCGGCCGGAGCCCCGGCGGGATCGCGTCGATCGTCGCCAGTAACTGACCGGCCTGTTCACGTTCGCCGAGCGCGAGTGCCGCCTCGATCGCCTCGACGAGGCCCTGCTTGACGAGCTGGTGGTCGGTGCCGAGGGTTCGCGCGAGCTCGACGGTCGCCGCCCCCGCCTCGAGCGCCTCGCCGAGCCGACCTTCGGCGCGACGCAGCGTCGCCGTCGCACTCCTGTACATGCCCTGCTCCTGAAGGTCGACCGAGGTCTCGAGGTGCGAGAACAGCGAGAACAGCCGCTGCGCCGGCTCGAGCTCGCCGCGGTGGATGTGGATCTCCAGCGCCGAGGTAAGCACGCTGAGGAACATCGCCCCCGAGTGGATCTGCTCCTCGGTCAGTTCCTCGAGGGCCGCTAGCGCCTCCTCCCAGCGCCCGGTCATGTAGAGGGGGTAGGTCAGCTCGGCGAGCAAGGACCACTCGCTCGGCCGGTTGCCGAGCCTGCGGGCGAGCTCGAGCGCAGGCTGCAGGTAGCCGAGCGCCTCCGCGTAGCGGTCACGCCGGAAGGAGGAGTCCGAGAGGTTGAAGTAGTGCTGGGCCGCCTGCCCGGGAAGATCGTGCTCGACTGCGATCGCGAGCGCCTGCGTGAGAAACGCGACCCTCTCCTGTGGATGCCCTTGGGCCTCCGCGACGCGCGCCTTGGCGTGGAGGGCGCGGGTCAGCGGCTCGGGCAATCCGAGCGACTCGGCGACGTCGAGTGCGAGCTCGGCCCGCTCGCTCGCCCGCTCGAGATCGCCCGCACCGGTGTACCCGCTCGCGAGTCGGGCGGCCAGGAGCGCGAGGTCCCCGTCGGGCTCGTCGGTCGAGATGACGGCGAAGGCGCGCTCCATGCGCTCGAGCGCCTGCTCGTGCTGGCCCGTGGTGTACTCCAAGTCGGCGAGCCTGGTCGAGACGCGGGCGGCGGCGTGGGTGTCACCCTCGGCCTCGTAGAGCGCGATCGACTTCTCGAGCAGCCCGGTGGCCGCCTCGGGCTGGGCGGCGTAGGTGGCGAGCCAGCCCGCCCGGTCGAGCAGGGCGGCTTTCGGGAGCGGCTCGTCGGTCAGCCCGGCGGCCTGCTCGAAGTAGCGCTGCGCTTCGGCGGCAGCGCCGAGCGAGGCGGCCCGTTCGCCGGCGCGGGCGAGCATCGTCTGCGCCTTCTGCTTGATCTCGGCCGAGTCGTCGGCCTCCGGCGCCGTCTCGTAGGCGGCGACGTAGTGGGAGGCGACGACCTCGACCACCTCGTCCTCCTCCCCGGCGAAGGCGGCGGTCAGGTGCTCGGCCGCTGCGAGGTGGCGGGAGCGGCGCTCGCGCTTGGAGAGCGTCTCGTAGGCGACGTGGCGGACGAGATCCTGGAGGAAGCCGTACTGGCCGTGCTCGGGCGAGCGCGGGTCGGCCTGGACGCCGAGCACCTCCTTGCGCACGAGCGAGGAGAGGAGCGGCTCGAGCTCCGCCTCTGCCAGGCCGGAGAGAGCGGCGAGCCCGGCCGGCGTGAACGTCTTGCCGAGCACGGCTCCGTCCTGGAGCAGGCGCCGCTCCTCGGGCGGGAGGCCGTCGAGGCGCGCCGCGATCAGGGCGTGCAGCGTCTCCGGCACCTCGAGCGCGCCGATCTCGCCGACCGGCCGGTAGACCGGACCCTCTCGCACGAGCAGGCCGCGGTCGAGCAGCATCCGCACCGTCTCGACCGCGTAGAGCGGGACGCCCTCGGCCCGCGCGAGGATCTGCTCGCGCACCGCTTCCGGCAGGCCGGGCACGAGCCCGGCCAGGAGCTCCTCCATCGCGCTCGGCGAGAGCGGCTCGAGGTAGAGCGAGCTGAAGTTGCGATGGCCGGCGCCCCAGGTCGGCCGCCGCTCGGCGAGCTCGGGACGGGCAAGCGTGATCACGTACAGCGGGGAGTTGCGCGACCACTCGAGCAGGTACTCGACGAAGTCGAGCAGGCTCGCGTCCGCCCACTGCATGTCCTCGAAGGCGAGCACGGTCGGGTAGACGTCGGCCAGCCGCTCGAAGAAGAGCCGCCAGGCCGCGAACAGATCCTGTCTGTCGCGTGCCTCCTGCTCGGCCAGGCCGAGCAGCTGGGCCATCCGCGGCTCGACGAAGCGCCGCTCCTCCGGGTCGGCGATGTGCTCCTCGAGCGTCGAGCGCAGCTTCTCGAGCGCCGAGGCCGGCTCCTCGTCCTCGACGATCCGGCAGCGCATTCGCACCATGTCCGCGAGTGCCCAGTAGGTGACGCCCTCGCCGTAGGCGAGGCAGCGGCCCCGGTGCCAGTACGTGAGCTGGGGCAGGCCGTCGAAGTACTTGTAGAACTCCCAGGCGAGGCGGGACTTGCCGATCCCGGCGATGCCGGTGACGGAGACGAGATGGGCCTTCCGCTCCTCGGCGGAGGCGTGGAAGAGCTCCTTGATCTGGCGGAGCTCCCGGTCGCGGCCGACGAAGGGGGCCTCGAGCCCGGCCGACTTGAGCGAGCCGCGGGCGCCCGAGACGACCCGCAGCGCTTTCCAGAGCGGCACGAGCCCGTCCTTGCCCTTCAGCTCGAAGGCGCCCGCCTCCTCGTAGGCGACCGTCTGGTCGGTGGTTCGCCGCGTCGAGTCGCCGACCAGAACGGTGCCGGGATCGGCCACCGACTGCACGCGCGACGCCGTGTTGACGAGGTCGCCGGCGACCATGCCCTGCCCCTCCGCGCCGAGCGTGACGGCGGCCTCGCCGGTGAGGACTCCCGCGCGGGCCCGGAGCTCGTGCGCGCCGAGCTCGTCGCCGAGCGCCGAGACGGCGGTGACCAGGTCGAGCGCGGCGCGCACTGCCCGCTCGGCGTCGTCCTCGGTCGCCGTCGGCGTCCCCCAGACCGCCATCACCGCGTCGCCGATGAACTTCTCGACCGTGCCACCGTAAAGGCCGATGAGCCGGCTGCAGGTGTCGAAGTAACGCGACAGCAGCTCCCGCACCTCCTCCGCATCCCGCGACTCCGACAACGTCGTGAACCCCACCAGGTCTGCGAACAAGATGGTGACGAGGCGCCGTTCGGCCGCCGGAGCTTCAGGCGCTGCAGCGGGTGTCGTCTCCCCGCGCAACTGCAGCGATGCGCCACACTCGCCGCAGAAGAGCTCGCCCGGCTCGTTTGCCGATCCGCAAGCCGCGCAAGCCAGCGCCAGCGCCAAGCCACACCGCGCGCAGAACTTCCGCCCATCGCGGTTCTCCGCGTCGCAGTTCGAGCAGATAGTCACGTCAAGAGCGTATCCCGCAGCCATACGCACTATCGGTGCCGCGAACTACCGCCATGCGGGCCGCAGGCGGATCGATGACCGCAAGGTATTGAACGGGATCTGTCAAAGCTGTAAAGCCCCCAGGAAAAGGTTTGTGGCACGACACTTTGTTCTTCGGGGCGGGATCGCCCGAGGGTGAGGACGTCGAACTTGGCGAAACTTAACTTGACGGACGCAATTTTCTGGTCAAAGCTGTAGAGACGAACGGAAGGGGTCTGCGGAACCGATGAGACTGCTCGTGCATCTCGCGCTCGCGCTGGCGGGTGCGACCGGCGGAACACCGGCATCGCCTCACGGCGTCGTCGGCCCGCGCGTCGAGCAGGCGGTCGCTCGCCACGGCTCCGCCTACGTCGTCGTTGCCTTCCGCGCGCCGCACGCGCTGCGCACGCTCTCGTCGACCCGCACGACCGTCCGTGCAGTCCGCGGGCGCGTGCTCGCCCGAGCCGGCTCGGGTTTCCGGCCGACCACGCACTGGGATGCCGTGCTAGGGGTCGCCGGCCGGGTGAACGCCGCCGGGTTGAAGCGCCTCGCCGCCGACCGGGAGGTGCGCCGGATCGACCTCGACGTCGGCGGCCGCGCCATGGACGTGCAGCAGAACGCGCTCATCCACGCGACCGAGGCCCAGCAGGCAGGCTACACCGGCAACGGGGTGACCGCCGCGGTTCTCGACTCGGGGATCCAGGAAGACCATCCGGACCTCGCCGATTCGCTTGTCAGCGAGCATTGCATCACGCCGCCCAGCGGCTGCCCCAACCATCAGAGCACGCAGAACGGCTCGGGGAGCGCGCACGACGACAACGGCCACGGCACGAACGTCGCCGGGATCATCACGAGCAACGGCACGATCGCGCCGATCGGTGTGGCGCCTGCCACGAAGATCGTCGCGGTCAAGGTGCTGGCGGCGGACGGATCGTTCCAGAGCACGAGCGACATCGTCTCCGCCCTACAGTGGGTGCTGAACAACACGCCCAGCGCGAAGGTGATCAACATGAGCCTCGGGACGAACCAGCTCTTCACGGGCACCTGCGACAACTCGAGCTCGTTCACGATGACCTTCGCCTCGATCGTGCACTCGCTCCGCCTCAACGGGGTCACGATCTTCGCTTCCTCGGGGAACCAGAAGTCGACCACGAGCATGGCCCTGCCGGCCTGCCTGAGCGAGGTCGAGGCCGTGGGAGCGGTGTACGACAGCAACTTCGGCACGAACACGGTCTTCTGCAACGACAGCACGGCCGCCGACAAGGTCACCTGCTTTTCGAACTCCAGCCCCGCTCTCGACCTGCTTGCACCCGGCGCGCCGACCACCTCGACCGGAATCGGCTCCTCGACCTCGACCTACTTCGGCACGTCGCAGGCCTCTCCCGCCGTCGCGGCTGGTGCCGCGATCATGCTGCAGGCGAGCTCCTCGCTGACGCCCGCGCAGATCGAGTCGACGCTGGCATCCACGGGCAAGCCGGTCACAGACGGGCGGAACGGCCGCGTCACGCCGCGCATCGACGTCTTGGCCGCGCTGAACGCGGTGCGAGGCGGAAATCCACCCCCGCCTCCGCCGCCTCCACCTCCGCCTCCGCCACCACCACCGCCTCCTCCTCCACCGGACACCAAGAAGCCGGCGGTCAAGGCATATGCGACCGTGATCCGGCGCAAGAAGCTCGCCAAGCTGAACTTCGACGTCTCCGACAACAGCGGCAAGGCGACGGTCACCGCGGGCGTGTTCAGAGGAGCCAGGCTCGTGAAGAACCTGGGCTCCGAGGAAGTGGCGAACGGCGGCTACTTCGTCCGCTGGCGCGCACCGGCGGCACCCACGCGACTCAGCTTCTGCGTGGTCGCGCAGGATGCGGCGGGCAACGTCAGCAAGAGATCCTGCGCCGCGATTCGCGTCACCTAACCCGTTTCGGGTCTTGCCGTCCCGAATGGATTGCGCTGTAATAGGGAGAGAATCTTGTCTCGGAGGGAGAGAATCTTGTCTCGGCTTGCACGGATTTCGCTCGTCGTTGCTGTACTCGGCGCGCTCGCCTGGGCGTCGAGCGTTGCATCCGCGTCCACCCTGGTGGCGCGGAACGCGACGAACGTCAAGCTCGCCGTCAACCAGACCGGGAAGAAAGCCCTCCTCACCTACAAGGTCAACGGCGTCACGAACCACGTGCTCGTGTCAGGTGCGGTCAATGCGCTCACGCCGAGCCCGACCACTCCGCAGGTCGCGTTCACCATCGACCACACGGGCGGTGGGAAGAGCGTCTGGAAGCACTTCAAGAACAAGTGCCAGCAATACGACGGTCCCACGCTCGCCTTCCTGGTGGTCGCGTGCAAGGCCAAGGACGGGAGCTACTGGGCAATCCAGAAATGGCAGTACTGGATGCCGTTCTTCGGCTACTCGCCATGGCTCGCCTACCAGAACGACTGGGCGTTCCACCTCTCGCATTGGACGGGCCCGCTGGCGGTGCTCGAGCTGTGGGCTGACTGGATCTACACGGCCCAGGGAGCAAAGGCGCCGCACAACGTGTTCGGCCACTTCACATACGGCGGCATATCCGTCTACGGCTTCGTGGTCAAGCCGGGAGGCGTCCCTGGGGACGCTTACGGGCGTGTCGTCTTCTACGAGGCGCTCGACTCACTCCTCGGCCCCGGTTGGTGGCGTCTGACCGGAATTCTGGCCCGGAATCCGTCGGGAATGTTCTGTCACGCGATGATCCCGCTGCCGACGTACAGCAACTATCCCAATCCGCACGTTGTCGATGCGGGGAACGGAAAGAAGTATCGGGTCTACGCCGAAGGTCCCGGCGTTACTCCCCTGGTCATAACCGAGGTCGACGACCCGGGCGATTTCGATCCGCAAGACTCGGCCAAGGTGAAGCGGGAGGAGGCGGGCGACTCGCTGCTTCAGGTGTGGTTGGCGCCTCCGGCCTGTCTCAAGGGTCACTAGCTCCTAGGCGACCTCTGCGTGGATGCGGCCGCTCGAGGCCTGGAGCGGCCCGCCGTCTCGTCCGGCGCGACACGCGAGGATCTCGGCCATGATCGAGACCGCCGTCTCGGCGGGGGTCCCCGCCCCGATGTCGAGGCCGCACGGGCCGGAGATCCGCTCGAGCTGCTCTTCCGGGACGCCTGCCTCGAGCAGGAGCTCGCGGCGGCGCGCCTGGTTGCGGCGCGAGCCGAGCGCGCCGACGTAGAACGCATCGGTCTCGAGGACTCCCTGGAGCGCCGGCAGGTCGAACTTGTCCTCGTGCGTGAGGACGACAACCGCGGTCTCGTGTAACGGGCGGACGCGCTCGAGCACGTCCTCCGGCCACGCGACCAGGAGCTCGTCGGCGCTCGGGACGCGCTCCGGCGTCGCGAACTTGCCGCGCGCGTCGGCGACGATCGTGCGCCAGCCGAGCCGCTTCGCGGCGCGGCACAGCTCCTCCGCCGTGTCGACGGCGCCGAAGACGAGCAGGCGCGGCGGCGGGCCGAAGACGTCGGCGAAGACCTTCGTGCCGTCGACCTCGAGCACGTGGCTGCGGCCGCGACGGATTGCGTCTCCTCCGCGCTCGTCTCCTTCGAAGGCGAGCGTCCGAGACCCGAGCCGGTCTCCCTCGACGACGGTGAAGAGGACCGCGTGCTCCTGCCGCTCGAGCACCTCGCCCACACGGTCGAGCAGTGCGGGATCGGCTTGCTCGACGAAAACGTCGATCTCGCCGCCGCAGGGCAGGCCGACCGAGAACGCGAACTCGTCCGGGATCCCGTAGGACACGAGCCTCGGCTCGCCCCCGCCGAGGACGTCCTTCGCGTGCTCGTAGACCTCGCTCTCGACGCAGCCCCCGGAGACGGAGCCGGCCATCTCGCCGCTCTCGGATACGGCCAGCTTGGAGCCGACCGGGCGTGGGGCGGACCGGCGGGTCGCGATCACCGTTGCGAGCACGACCTTGTCGCCGCGCGCGAGCCAGCGCTCGATCTCCGGCAGGACGTCCTTCACGAGACGATCGTAGCTAGCGAACCGTGACGACTTGCGTCATCCGCATCGGATGAAGCGAGCAGAAGAGCTTGTACGTCCCCGGCCGGGTGAAGCGGTAGGAGAACGTTCCGGTGCGAACCGACGGCGACGAGAAGCCCACCGGCCCGCTCACGAGCGTCACGTCGTGAGGCACGCCGCCGCCGAACGTCCACTTGAACGTCGCCCCGCGTTTGATGCTCACCCGCTCCGCGCCGTAGGCGTAGTCGGCCACCCACGTGCCGCGGATGTTCTTCCGCACCGGCCCCTTGGGCTTGCGCAGGAGCGGCACGGTGATCCGCGGCGGCGGACCGGGGGTGCCGAGGTCGATCGTGAGCCCCGGGATCGTCTCGCAGCCCATGACGAGCGTCGGCGCCAGGTAGACGATCATGATCCCCATCACGCGGGTGTGGGGACGGCTGTTGTCGTACACGGCCGTCAGACGGAGCGTGCTGCCCGCGGCGACCGGAATCCCGAGCGGACTGGCGAAGCTCGACATGTGGCTGGGGCCGGGCTCGTGCATGAGCGGAAGCGGAATCGGCCCGCCCCAGGTCGGAAGTGAGCTGAACAGCGTCCGGTTGCAGGTCTGATCGGAGAGCTGGAGCTTGACGCCGCCGCCGTGGAGGTGCCCGCCGGCGGTCACGAGCCGTCCGCTCTCGCGCATCGTCAGGTCGACGTGGCGCGAGTACGTCGAGCCTTTGCCTCCCGTCCCCGGGACGTCGAAGATCGGATCGCTGCTGCAATCGTGGATGTCGAGCCAGATCGGCTGGACGGGCGCGAGCGAGTCGCCGGTCACGTACCGGACGGTGTAGCGCACCGAGACCTTCATGCCGACGTCGTGGTGGTTCATCAGCATCGTCAACATCCCCCAGTGGTCGGAGGCTCGGTTCGGGTACCCGACGCCGTCGGGAAGCGCCATGCTGAAGTGCTCCTCGCCCGCGGCGTAGAACCGTTGCGCGGGGATGCCGCTCATGGATCCGCACGTGTAGTCAGGCGTCCCGATCTTCGCGAAGACGACGTGGTGCAGCATCACGTGGTTGTTCGGGACCGCATTGCCGCTCTCGTCCACGATGTCGGCGCTCATGCCGGTCACGTAGCCGTTCACAGCGGGGGAGTCGACGAGCTGGACCGCCTGTGTCGCCTGGTACGGCTGCACCAGGATCGGCTTGGAGCGGAACACGAGGGTCTCGACGCCGGCCTTTGCGGCCGAGCCGAAGGACAGCCCGACAATCGTGGCGGCGGCGAGCACCGCGAGTCGGAGAGGACGCGGCGGCACGGCACGACTCTACTAGAATGATCTCGTGAGCTGGCTCTCGATCGCCCTGCTCGCCGCGGCGGTGCTGATCCTCATCGGAGCGGAATGGCCGCGTCTTTCAAACCAGTTGGGTGGCGGCAGGAGGAAGCGGCGGCAGCGCGCCCGGCGCAAGGCTGCGCTGCGGATCGTGCGGAGCGAGAGCGAGGAGTTCGCCGCCAGCGTCGAGCGCGACCTGCAGCAGCTCCCCACGATCGAAGAGCGCGACCAACAACGTTGAAGCGCGCTACTTGGCCTTGAAGGTGGTGGTCAGGATGCGCGTGTTGGGGAGGATCGGGCCGACGTCCTCCATGTTTCGCGATTCCTGGTAATCCGAGACCTGGAAGACGAGCTTGTGCCGCCCGGGCGTCGTGGCCAAGCCGACGGGAATCGTGACCGTGGACTTCCTGCGCGAGTACGAAGCGCGCGCTTTCTCGCCGTCGATCGAGACGACGAGCGATACCGGGTCGATGCCCGATCCGCCGTCCGTCACCCGCAGCCGTAGCGACCCGGTGCTCTTGACCGTGCGGGTGAGCAATCGCGCCGCCGGGCGGGTAGTGTCCCCGGTCCAGAAGCGGAAGGTGAACTTGCCGGCGTTGGAACGGTTCGTCGAGTCGAACACCACGTCGTAGTTTCCGGCGGTCGGAAGGATTGCTCCCGCGACCGGCTCGGGCGCGAAGAAGATCGCGAGATACGGATTGAGGTTGATCGGGAGGGCCGGATAGCCGGTGAGCCGGTTCTCGTCGTCGTCCGCCACCACCCGTGGCTGGATCGAGACGCCCGGTCCGTGGTCGATGACGGCGACGCCGAAGTTCGCGAGCGGCTTGGCCAGCTTCACCGTGAAGACCTGCTCAGGGCCGTCCAGGTTGACCGGGATCCCGACGCCGCTCGGATTGTCGGGATACCGGTACGTGTCGACGAGCGCGGGTCTTCCGGTCGTGTTGCCGTGGTAGGTACCGGTCTTCTTCAGCTCGCCGTGCTTCTGGCGGCTCAGCTTGGGAGACGTGACCCGGAGCCAGAACGGGATCCGGCGGCTGTCGGCGCCTCTCGTCAGCACGACGAACCCGGTCACGTCGGCCTGCGGAGCCCCCGCGGCGACCGACGCCTGAACGTCCAGTGGGCCGGGGACGTTGACCGCGGCGGGTGCCGTCACGGCCACCGATCCTTGGTCGCCAAGCTGCTCGACGGACACCGACCAGACGTCGGCGCCGCCGCCGGCATCGGTGAGCTGAACGGTGCGGGAGGCGCTCTGGCCCGGGTGGAGAAGCTTGAACGAGAGCCCCGTCGGCGCAGCGAAGATCTTCGGATCGTCCGCGTCGGGCAGGTAGATCAGGCCACCGCCTTGGCGCGTCGAAGGCACCTCGGAGGTGTGATTCGACGACGAGTAGACGGGCGTGCCGGTCTGCTCGAGCGCCGACTTGATCTGCTCCACCGTCCAGCCCGGATGCCGTTCCTTGAGCAGCGCGGCGGCGCCGGCCACGTGCGGCGAGGCCATGCTCGTTCCGTCGAACTGTTGCCAGAGCCCGTCTCGTTGCGGAACGGAGGAGAGAACACGGACGCCGGGGCCGGTCACGTCCGGCTTCATCTGCAGCGACACCGGAGTCGGGCCGCCCGAGGAGAACGAGGCATCGCCCGAGGAGGACGAGGCGATCACGCGCGACTTCGAGGCCGCCGCCGACGTGATCGCGCCCTGGGCGCTCCCCGGAGAGCCGACCGATCCGCGGCCGAAGGCGTCGAAGTCGTTGCCGGCGGCGATCGCGGGCACGACGCCTGCGGCCGCCGCGCCGTTGATCGCCCTGACGACGATGTCGCGGCTCGGCTCGACCTCCGGCTCACCGAGAGAGAGGTTGATCACGTCCATCCCGTCGGCGACCGCCGCCTCGATCCCCTTGGCTATCTCGGGTGCGTTCCCGTCCGGCCCGACGCCCGAGACCGTCGGGATGGACAAGACCTTGTAGTTCCCGAGGTACGCTCTGGGAGCGATCCCGGAGACGATCACTCCACCGGCATGGACGCCGTTGTCCCCGGCTGCGATCCCGGCGACGTGCGTTCCGTGCTCGGACAGTTCCGGGTCAAACGGAAGGTTGGCGTTGTGCCACTTCGGCGAGGGCGGGGCGAACGCGCGGGCGGCGATCACCTTGTTGGTGGTGTAGGCGCGATTCCCCTTGGGAAAGCCTGCAGGCATCGTGAAGCCGCTCGGGTTGAAGAACCGGTGCGTCTGGTCGACGCCGTCGTCGATGATCCCGATCTTCATCCCGTTGCCGGCGGTCGACAGGGTCGGTCCCCAGAGCGACGGGGCGCCGATCAGCGCAGGCGTCTGGTTGAGGAGCGGGCCCGTGCCGCCGAGCGCGTGGTAGCGGACGGAGGGGTAGACCTGGGCCACGCCCTGCAGCCGGGACAGCCGGCCGACGGCTGAGCTGGGGAGGTCGACCGCGAGCGCGTCGAGGACGACGCTGTAGTGCCAGCGCACGTTTGCGGCGGGGACGGCGTCCGCGATCCGGCTCTGGAGCGCGCGCTGCGCAGACGCGAGGCCGCGCAGGTACGAGACGCTCGTCGGAGTGCGAAGGTCCAGGCGCCGGTGCTTGGCCGCTGCCGTGAGCGCGCGGCTCTGAGCCGTCGCCTGCGCGAGGGAGGGCGCGTCGAGCGTGACGACGACCTCGGTGCGTGGGGCGCGCGCGGATGCAGCCGCGGTCGCCCAGAGGGCCGCGACGCCGCAGAAAACAAGAGCAAGACCCCGTCTCAGACTGGAATCGTAGCCTGGCTACACTTGAGCTCCGCGCGGATGTGGCGGAATTGGTAGACGCGCACGGTTCAGGTCCTCGCCGATCCAAGTCGGCCTTCGGCCTCGACTTGAATCGGAAGTTGGTCTCGACGATTGTCTCTAGTGAGGCTCCGCCGGGCAAAGCCCGGCTGCGCCGCCGGCGGACTCGAGAAGCCGAGATGCGAGGCTAAACTTGTTGTCCGCGCGGATGTGGCGGAATTGGTAGACGCGCACGGTTCAGGTCCGTGTGGGGGTAACCCCGTGGAGGTTCAAGTCCTCTCATCCGCATAGGATCCTGCCGTGACCGCCAGTCGGAAGCAGGCGGAGGTGGAATACCCGGATTCCGTTGGGACGGCTGGAAGGGAGTGGCTTCGCACGAAGCCGTTCCGGCACGACCCGCGCGAGACGGCCCGGCTCCTGATCGACTTCGGCTACGTCCTCCAGCTGCTCGACCTCCACGCGGGGACGAAGCTGTGCGAGCTCGGCTGCGGACCTGGGTGGATGACGCGGCTCGCCGTCCGGCAGGGCGTGGAGGCCGTTGGGTACGACATCTCGCCCGAGATGATCGAGATCGCACGCGAGCAGGCTCGTTCGGAACGAGTCGATGTCTCATTCGAGGTCGGGGACATGGAGCAGCTCGATCTGGGCCGCCGGTTCGACGCGTGCCTGCTCTACGACGCGCTCCATCACAGCGGCTCGCCCGAGCTCGTGTTCCGCTCGGCTCAGCGCGCGCTGCGGCCGGGCGGCAGGCTGCTGCTCGCCGAGCCGAACTGGAAGCAGCGCTTCGAGGGGCGCGAGGCGGCGGAGCGCTTCGGGACGACGGAGCTCGGCTACTCGCCGCGCCGGCTCAAGCACGCGCTGAAGGGCGCCGGGTTCACCGAGATCGAGCGCTTCCACAACAATCGCAAGCGGCTGTTCTCGAACAGCCCGCGCGATCTGCTGGCGCACCTCGCCGAGCCGATCGCCTATCGCGTCCTCGCTCCGTTCTGGACGCAGATCTGGCTACGCGCCGTCGCTCGGTAGCGTGGCGAGCACCTGGTCCGCGTGCTTGCGGGGGTCGACGTTCCGCATGATCTTCACGACCTTCCCTTCGGGGTCGATCACGAACGTCGAGCGCTCGAAGTACTTGCTGTCCGGCTTCTCGACCCCGTAGGCCTTCCCGGCCTCGTGGTCCGGATCCGCGAGGACGGTGAACGGAAGCCCGTACTTCGACTTGAACTTCGCCTGCGCGGCTTCCTTGTCGGCGCTGACGCCGAGGACGACCGCGCCACGCTGCTCGAACTCCGAGTAGGCGTCGCGGATCCCGCACGCCTGGGCGGTGCAGCCGGGCGTGTCGGACTTGGGATAGAAGTAGAGGACGACCGGCTGCCCGCGAAAGTCGGACAGCTTGACCTTCTCGCCCGAATCGCTGGTCAGCTCGAAATCGGGTGCCGGCTTGCCTTCCTCGACCATGTCCTAAAGACCATAGCTGTGCTCGTCTCGCCATACGCGCCACATCGAGAACAGGCAAAGGCCGAGCACCACGAAGAATGCGAGCGCGTCAGGGCCCGAGATTCCGCGCCAGAAGAAGACGCCGAGATCGGCGACGATCAGCAGCGCAGCGCCGTAGAAGACGGTCTGAGACCGCGCCGACCAGGTCGAGATCTCTCCGCGCCGCTCGCGCCACATCAGGAAGATGAAGACCGCGATCGCGATGAAGAAGGCGATCCGTGCGATCAGGTAGAGCGCCGCCAGCGTCTGGTAGAGCGAGAGCGCGACGATCACGCCGGTGATCGCGAAGATGATCAAGAATCCGCGCAGCGTCGGGTTCATCTCGGTGAAGAGCCGCTTCATGGCGCTCGGGTCACGGTAGCGGCCGGAGGCGACGCTGCGGCGTAACCCTCAACTCTCCTAAAGGTGCCTGGCACCTGCTTGAGGGTTGGGAGCTTCGAGCAGATTCGATTGTCCCAACCGGACACGTCAAGTGCCCTCAACCTGCCTCGAGTCGGGGTTGAGGGTTCTAGGCGCGGACCCGCGCCGCCGCGCCGTCGAGCTGGTCGAGCGCCGCCCGGATCTCCCTTCCCGTGCCCACGAAGATCGGCGTGTCGCGCTCGGTGTACTTGCTCGCCTCGGTCTCGCGCAACGTCAGCATCAGATGCATGAAGTCGGCCGGCTCCTCGCACTCGAAGGCGGTCATGAACTCCTGGTCGTCGATCCCGAACGAGTAGGTCGTGTGGTTCGTGATCGTCGAGAACTCGTGCCCGATCCGCATGTGCT
>WNGE01002187.1_pt1 | contig 24202 bp, 20 predicted proteins | sample 5400651 | NCBI WGS metagenome assembly WNGE01 (sample SAMN13153370, study PRJNA577476) | soil metagenome | isolation source: 60 cm soil or saprolite under grassland replicate 2 | place: USA:California | collected 2016-06-15
AGCGGCATCGTCGCTCTCGTCAACGCCTACCACGCCGCCGTCGGCCGCGGATGCGCCTTCGCCGTCACCAACGCGCACGGCATCGTCAAGGCCGTGTTGAAGACCACCGGCGTCTTCGACACCCTCACCCAGGCCCAGCGTGTCGCCGATGTTGCTCGCTTCGTCTAGTCGGCCGAGCGCGACGGCGGCGGATATCTCGTGGATGACGACGTCGGTCGGTCCGAATGCCATCCATAGGCGGGTTTTCGTCGCGGCCCAACTGCTCGGCGGCGCCGGCCGCTTTGGTGAGGTACCGCCGGTCTGACGGCGGGTTCGCGGAGTCCACGGTGGACCGCGTATCAGTCGATGTGCTGATCGATGGCTTGCCGGTGCGCCCGTCAGAGGTCCATGCCGTCGCGGTGGCCTTCAAATGGGCGGGTGTAGGCATAGAGGGCAGCTGCTGCCATCGGTGGGAGGTGAGATCGAGGAGCCATAGGTCCATTCGTTGGGTGGGCCCGGGCCAGGCGGGCTCTTCGAACGAGTTCAGCAGATAGTGGTCATCGGGGCTTGCCAGGCCGTCGGAGGGGTCTCCGATCGCGGTCGGTCTGGGAATCTTGGTACGGCTGCCGGTGTCCTCGTCGGTGAGAACGAAGGAGCCCTGTCGATCCGGGTGACGAGTCGTGCCGGGAAGGCCATTTCGTGGGCGGCGCACGGCACGCAGTTCTTCACCGACCCACCGGTCGCGTGCTTGCCCGCCTCCCGCCCGGTGCTCGGAGACGTCCGCCGCCGACGTGGCGGGGCGGGGGTGGACAGCACTTTGATCAAGTCCGCCCGCCGCGGCAACCGTGCGCGCCGGGGGCGTTGCTGCCGTTTGTCGAATCGCCGCCCGCAGCGCCGGTGCGGTCACGGACTGTGCGACGCACACTGAGGTGACGGATACCGGCGTGCGCAGGTCGGGAGAGTCTCGGTGGCCGGGTACGAGCGCTCGGCCCGTCGCCCTCGGCGCGGCGTGGATCGGAACTGGCGAGCGTCGGGTCGGCCGGAAGGTTCGGCTGGCCGGTGGTCGTCGTGTGTTCTTCGCCTCGGCGCTGTGGTGGTGCTCGGAGTGGTCGCGGTCATGGTGGGGCTGGTGGCGTGGTGGGCGGGCGGCGGGCAGCGTACTCGGGTCAGCGTCCCGCCCCGCATCGACGGCCTGGTACGTGAGGACACTCCGGGTGCACGGGACACCACTGGTCGGCTGCTCGCCGACCTCGCGCGCGGACTGCCGTTGGCATCGACGAGCAGTGCGGTGTATGCGGAGACTCGCGGCGAGTCTCGGTCGGTCATCTTCATCGGCGGCGTCGGCGTTCTGGTGTCACCCAGTACCGCGCTCAACAGAGCGTTCCACCTTCTCACCGACGATGTGGGACCGGTGCAGGGCGTTCGCGTGGTCCGCGCCGGGCCGCTTGGCGGCGCGGCGGAATGCGGGTTCAGCGACTCCGAGGCGGGGCCGCAGGCGATCTGTGGATGGGCTGACCGGCGCAGCCTCGGGGTGGCTATCTTCACCAATCGGCCGGTGGAGGAGGCAGCTGCCCCTGCTTCCGGTTATTCGTGGCGCGGTAGAGACCAGAGCCTCCCGAGCCGGCCGTTGCCTGGCGTGTGCGTCGGTGACATCGGAGGCCGGCGCGGCCGCGCCTGGGCGGTGACCAGGCGGGAGCCAGTCAGTGCTCGAGAGGCGGGGGCGCCAGGATGACGACGGTAGCGGTGCCGAGCGCGGCGGCGACGCAGGCGGTCGGCAGGTGGACGCCGGTGAGGACGAGCTGCTCGTCGAGGATGGTTCGTCCGCCGACGGCGGCCGACCCGCACCGGTGAACCGGTGGTGCGGTGGGCCACCGTGACGCTGCCGGTACCGGTCGGGTTCGGTTGCCGGCCCCGCACCTGCGGCTGCCGCACGTTGACCTGCCCTCCTCCGCGAGGACCACGGCGAGGCAGGCGGCGTTCGCGGCGCGGGCGGTCGGGGCGAGCCTGCCCGCCCGCCGTGGGCTGGTTTACTACGGCGCGCTGGCTGTGATGCCGCCGTCGGCGCGCTGGAATGGCCGGTGGCCGCGGCGATCGGCGCCGGGGGTGTGGGTGGCCAGCCGGACCGGCCGGCGCGGCGAAGAGCCGGACCGGGTGCAGAGCGCACCGACCGCGGAACCGGCGGAGACAGCAGATGCGGCTGTGACCGGCCGTTCGCGCTGACGGGTCGGGGGTCGTCATACGTTTTCCTGACCCGCGTGCGGTGCTCGCGTCGGCGGTGGGGGCGTCTGGGCGCAGGCCAGCGCCCCCGCACGTGGCCGGCCGGGGTGGGCGCACGACGATCAGGCAGACATCGAGCTAGGCAGGTTCCTTCCGCCGGGCGCGGCGTACCGGATCGAGGAAGCGTTGCAGGCGGTGGACGGTGCGGTGGACCTGGACCGCGGTGGCTGGCCACGGCGGGTCTGTTCACTTGTCGCCCACCATTCGGGCGCGGACTTCGTCGCGCGCGCCCGCGGGCTTTCGGCCGCGCTGGACCGGTACCCGGCCGACCGGTCGCCGGTGTCCGACGCGTTGACCTACGCCGACCAGACCGTCGGGCCGCGCGGGCAGCGGGTGTCGATCGACGAGCGGATGGCCGAGATGCTCGCCCGCCACGGCCGCGACTCCATTCAGGCCGCGGTCCACCACCTGCGCGCGCCCTACCTGCGGGCGGTGGCCGAGCGGGTCGAGCGACCCCTGTCCCCGGCCCGTCCCGGTCGGCGAGTGACCGCAAGGGGTTGAGGGGTACGGAGCGGCATTTGGGCTGCCCGGCTGTCCATGGTGGACGATGGTCACACTGTTCGTACCCGCAACGCGACGGACAGTTGCCGGTCATCTCGTCGCCGCAACACCGTCGCTGTCGGTGCGTAGCGTCTGCCACCGGCTGTGCTGCCCCGACCACAGCCTGGTTCTCCCGAAGACAGCCCCGTTTTGCAGAGAGGAGCAGTGCGGATGTCCCCTCGATCGATTGTCCGAGCTTCTCGCGCGGCGATGGCAATCGCCGTGGTCGCCACCACCGCCACGGCAGCGGTGGTGCTCGCCCCACCGATGGCGCTGGCGGCGACGTTGACGTTCACCCCGGCCGCGGACGGGTATGTGCAAAACACGACGCCGTCGACGAACTTCGGCACCGCATCCCAGATCATCGTGGACAACTCACCGGTGCGCCGCACCTTCCTGCGGTTCACCGTCAGCGGCCTGACCGAACCGGTCACCAACGCCAAACTGCGCATCCACGTCGACGACATCAGCAATGGCGGCAGCCCGAACGGCGGAACGCTGCGGTCCATCACCAACACCACCTGGTCGGAGACCGGGATCACCTGGAACAACCAGCCGGCCATCGACGGCCCTACCGTCGGCAGCCTTGGCTCGGTGTCGCGCAACACCTGGTACACGATCGACGTCACCGCGGCGGTCACCGGCAACGGCACCTTCAATTTCGCGATGACCTCCGCCAACAACGACGGTGCCTACTACGACTCCCGGGAGACCGGCGCCACCTCACCGCAGCTCGTGGTCACCACCGGCACCTCGTCCACCGACCCGGTGCTCGTCGGCGCGGGCGACATCGCCTCCTGCTCCTCAACCGGCGACGAGGCCACCGCCACCCTGCTCGACGGCGTGCCCGGCACCGTCTTCACCGCCGGCGACAACGCCTACGAGAACGGGTCGGACGCCGACTACACCAACTGCTACAACCCGTCCTGGGGGCGCCACAAGGCGCGCACCAAGCCCTCCGCCGGCAACCACGAGTACAACACCGCCGGCGCCAGCGGCTACTTCACCTACTTCGGCGCCGCCGCCGGCGACCCGAGCAAGGGCTACTACTCCTACAACCTCGGCACCTGGCACGTCGTGGCAATCAACTCCAACTGCGCACAGGTCGGCGGCTGCCAGGCCGGCTCGGCACAGGAGACCTGGCTGCGCCAGGACCTCGCGGCCAACACCCAGCCGTGCACCATCGCCTACTGGCACCACCCGCTGTTCACCTCCGGCGCCAACCACGCCCCGGCAACCGAGATGCGGCCGCTCTTCCAGGCCCTCTACGACTTCAACGCCGAGGCCGTCGTCGCCGGCCACAACCACCAGTACGAACGCTTCGCCCCGCAGAACCCCACCGGCGGGCTCGACACCGCCCGCGGCATCCGCCAGTTCGTCGTCGGCACCGGCGGCCGCAGCCACTACAGCTTCGGCACCATCCAACCCAACAGCGAGATCCGCAACAGCGACACTTACGGCGTCATCAAACTCACCCTGCACACCAACGGCTACGACTGGCAGTTCCTTCCCGAGGCGGGTAAGACCTTCGCCGACACCGGATCGGGCGGCTGCCACTAGGCACAGGCGCCCCGTCACCATGCCTGACCGGTATTGCGATGTGCGTGGTGGGTCTCTCCGCTTCGACGGTTGCCGATCAGATGGGGAGGCGGGGCGTGCGTGCCGTCCATCGACGACATGATCGCGAACCCGACCACCGTGCGAAAGCGTGAACCGGGCCGGCACCGCAGCCGCCCTCGCCGCGGAGCAGTCACGGGAGGTGCAGAACCAACTCGCGGCGATGGGCGCCTGCGGTGCGGCCGAGCGGCTTACCCCAGTGCTCGACACGATCAAGGACGCGACGGCGCGGCTGGCGGCAGGCATCGCCATGACCGACGAGGCGATCGCCCTCGCCACAGCCGCGAAGGGCGGCTCGCCTGCCAGCGACTCGGTCACCGGACGCTTCACCCGCCCACAGGAGGTCGCCGACCTGGTCCTGCTCCTGGCCAGCGACCGCGTTGGGAATGTCACCTGCGCCGACTTCGTCATCGACGGCGGACTGATCACCACCCTGTGACACCCGAACGGATCCATCGGCAACGCCGACGGTGCCGGGCCCGCTGACGCGGACACCTGCATCGTCGGGCCGGTCTGCGCTCTATTCGACTCGGTCGTGCAGCGCGGCAACAAACTTCGCGCTGTTCGACACCGCTAACCGGATCCTGATCTCGATTGATCACCGGAAGCCCGGTGCCCAACTGCCGCCCGGAGTTCATTGAGCTTGTCCAGACCTCATTTCTGCAGGTAGGGGTGGCTTGACATTGGCCTTGGGGATGCTCAACTCCAGGTTGACCATGTGATCAACTTCTGCTGGTTGGGTCGATCAGCTGGTCTGGCGCGGGTCACGAGGTGGTCACGGTTCGGGCCGGCCCGAACGGGTCGCGGATGAGGTCCACTGAAGGGTCTGCACGGCCTTGACGATCCTGGTGATCCGTCTAGGGTTGCCGCGGAAGTCGCATGGGCTCCCGTGGGTACGTCGGCGCCGTGCTCGGCGGCGTGCTCGACGTCGTTGCGTCCGACGGCGACCACCTTGCTGGCGAAGATCGGGCCGAGCAGGCGTACGTCAGCCAGGGCCCAGCGCTGGCCGGTGAAGCGGACCTCGTCGTCCATCGGCAGCCGGTGAACTTGGCGATGGTCAGCGTGTCGACCGGGGCACCCGCCTCGCCCTCCACCGCGCCGAACGAGACGCCACCAGGGTGTACGAAGCGCGCGATCCGCATCCGGCGAACCTACCGCTCGGCGTGCCCGGTCGGCGCATCGGCGCACCATACCCGCCATCCGCATATGCGGACAGCGGATTCATATCCGCGGCGCCGTCAGGAGGTGGAACCATTTGCAGGCGCGCTGTTGGCGCGGTTCCACGAACGGAGAGCGGAGCGACACAAATGAGCGATCTGGAGACCTTCCACCTACCCGAGGCCGTGGGCGAGAGCGAGTCCGATGTGCGGCTGGGGCGCGAACTGATCAATGCCTGGCAGCGGGACGGCATTTTTCAGGTGGCGGCCACGCCCGAGCAGGTCCGGAAGACCGAAGCCGCGGTCGGGTCCAGCAGGCGGTTCTTCCAGATGCCCATGGACTTCAAGGCTGGCTGGGTCAGCGACCGGAGCTACAGCGGTTACATCGCCTCGGGTGAGGAGGTCACCGCGGGCGAGGCGGACTACTCCGAGATCTTCACTGTGACCAAGGATCTCCCGGAGACCGACGCACGGGTACGGGCGGGGTGGCCCTGCCACGGGTCGGCACCATGGCCGGACGCGGTGTACCAGCGCGACATGCAGGCGTTCATGGACGTGCTTGGTTCGATCGGCGAGAGGCTGCTCAAGCTGGTGGCACTCGGGCTGGAGCTGAAGGACGCCGATGCGTTGACCAACCTGACCCGGGACGGCTGGCACCACATGCGGGTGCTGCGCTTCCCGGCGCTGTCGGAGCAGACCACCCGCGGCATCGGGGCGCACACCGACTACGGCCTCCTGGTGATCGCCTACCAGGACGAGGTCGGCGGGCTCTACGTGCGGCCGCCGATCGAGGGCGAGAAGCGCAACCGTAACTGGCTGCCGGAGGAGAGCGCGGCGGGCACGTACGAAAACGACGCGGGCTGGGAGTTCGTCACACCGGTACCGAACGTTTTCACCGTGTTCCCCGGGGACATTCTGCAGTTCCTCACCGATGGCGCGCTCCTGTCGACTCCGCACAAGGTGAACCTGAACACCCGCGAGCGATTCGCCATGGCCTATTTCCACGAGCCCAATTTCAACGCCTGCGTACGCCCGCTGTCCGACCTGGCCAGCGAGGAGTACATCCACTACGGCACCCACTTCACGAACATGTTCCTGCGCTGCTATCCGGACCGGATCACCACCCAGCGGATCTACGCGGAGGACCGCCTGGCGGTCCTGGACCGGTTGCGCGAGGAAGCGGTACAGGCCAGCTGAGCCTCGCCGCGGCCAGCGGGCGACAACGGCGTCGTGACGGGAAGCGCCGAGCCAACCGCGACATCCCGGGTACTGACCGGGACGAGCGGCTGGCTCGGCGCGCCGCCCACCACGACCGGGTGGACGACCGGCTCGGCGGTCACCTCGACCGCCGCCGCCACGGCACCGGACACCCGGTCGAGGACTTTTCTCTTCACCCACTACTCCCGGCTGCCGGCACAGCTGCGCCGCAGGTACCCCGGCGCCTGCGAGCCCCAAGTCGGCTGTCTGTGGATAGCGGGGGTGCCTGCGGAAACGCAAGGCGAGGCATGTTGATCTGGTATGGGCTTCGCTGGCACTCGCCTATCCCTTAGCTACCATGGCCCGGAAGAACTCGAACTGCCGTGGGGTACCCGCCCACCAGTAGGCACGCAGCCGCGACGGGATAGTGCACGCGCCGAACGACTCCTCGGCCTCGACCTCGGTCTCGAACGGGACCGGCCGGTATGCACCACCGTCGTGGACCTCGACCCGACCAGCCACGGCAAACAGCTTGCCGACTACGCCAGCCGGCTGTCCGCCCTGCCGCACACCACCCGCGTCGACACCGCCATCGGAACGTTCCACGGTGGACAGCAAATCGCCGGGCCGACCACCGCATCGTCCGCGCGCGGGGCGTTGCCGGTCGACGAGCACTGCCGCATACCGACCGGCTGTGGGCGATCGGCGACGTCACCGGCGTCGCCCTGTTCACCCACCTCGCCAAGTACCAGGCCCGGGTGGTCGCCGACACCATCCTCGGCACGCCCCGCCGCGCCGACTACACCGCCATCCCCCGGGTCGTGTTCGCCCAACCCGAGATCGCCGCCGTCGGGCTGACCACCGGCCAGGCCCGCGACCGCGGCATCACGGTCACCGGCACCGAGGTGGACCTGGCCGAGGCGATCACCCGCCCCTGGACCTACCAGACCCACCCCACCGGCACCCTCGGCCTGCTCGCCGACCGCCACCGCCGCGTCCTGATCGGCGCCTGGGCCATCGCGCCGCAGGCCGGCGAATGGATCCACCAGGCCGCCCTCGCCATCCGCGCCGGCATCCCCATCGACACCCTGCGCGACGGCATCGCCCAGTACCCGACCTTCAGCGAGGCGTACCTGACAGCCGCCGAGCAACTCGACCTGTGAATCCGACGGCGGTGGGTAGGCGCGAAGGGCGCTCGGCCGACCCGCGAGCCCGTGAGGCGGCTCCTGGGCAGATGCGGTGGGCACACGCGCCTGTCGATACTCGAGGGAGGTTGCGGACGCCGGACCCGGCGGCCGTCCGCCAGATCCGTGCCGAGGCGCGGCTCCTGGAAGTCGATGGCGCGCAGCACCGCTTCGCCGTACACGACGACCCGCAATACCTGAACCCACAAACGGTTGAGTGGCAAGCGTTCGGGGAACCGCTGCGGATCCATCGGCACCGTATCCGCACGACGTTCGCCAACCGGCGGGACAAGCGGGCCTGGACCGGGCGCACCACCATCGACCCGAATCGCACCGCCCGCGTGGAGGGCGACCAGTACCTGTCGCGGCCCAGCCCAGCGCAGCAGGACGCGCTGCACGCGGTGATCGAGGACGCCCAAGCCGACCTGGTCCGCAGGGCCACCACCGCCGTCGTGATCACCAGTCAGGACCCCGTAGCCGCAGCGCAGGCCCTGCCCGGCCAGGTAGCGAGTCTGCACCTGACGCGCACGGTGATCGCCGAGCTGGTCGGTGGTCAGCGTGACGTGTTCACCGCCGCCTGCGCCGACCAGCTCGCCGGGCTGCACGGGCCTGCCGGCCAGCCGTGTCCGGCCCGGCCGTGGGTGTGCCTGCTCTGCCCGTTGGCGGTGTTCGCGCCACGGCACGCGCCGAACCTGCTGCGGCTCAAGGCGTTCTTCGCCCGGCAGTTCCGGCAGATGCCGGTGGCGCAGTTCATGGCCGTGTTCGGGGCCTACGCGCACCGCCTGGACGAGGACATCCTGCCCCGATTCGGCGCCGCTGTGCTGACCGCTGCCGCAGGCGAGGTCGCCGACACCGACGAGGAGTTGCCGCTGCGGCCGGAGGAGGTCACCGGATGAGCCAGACCGCCGCCCTGCAGGCCGCGCCGCGCCGGTCCCCGTTCGCCGGTCAGCTCGTCCACCGTCTGACCGACCTGGACATGAACCCCACGGCGCACCCGCCGCTGTTCGACGAGCCGGTGTGGGACTTCGCCGGCCTGTTGAACACCCCGGCCCAGCTCAAGCCCTCCCAACTGCTGTTCGACTTCACCGCGATCACCAACCTGTCCTGGCGGCTGGTCGCCCGCGAGCTGATGATCGCGCTGCTGTGCCCGGCGCATGAACAGGTGGTGACGCTGTCGATGGCGCGGCGCACGCCGTTGAGCCTGCGTACCTGCCAGAACCGCCTGTATTTCCTGGTTCCGTGGTTGCAATGGCTGACCAGCCAGGGCGTCACGTCGCTGCGGCAGGTGGGCCAGGAGCACTGCGACCGCTACCTGCAGCACCGGCAAGCCACACGCCCGGCCAGCGCCAGCGCGATGCACGACATCCTCGCGATCAAGGACGTCGCCCACTACGGCGAGCTGTTCACCGCTGACTCGTACCGGCCCGGGTTCATGCCGTGGCACGGCAAGAGCGCCGCCGTCGTGGCCGGCTTCTCCCCGCGAGGAGAGAACAAGACCCCACCGGTGCCGGAGGATCTGCTACCTGCTCGCGGTTAGTCAAGGTCTGGGGAGTCACGGAGGCTGAGGTTCACCGCCGGCTCGGCTGCTTGACCGTTCGCACAGTCGACGACGTGACGCTTCGGGTGGCGGTCATCGAAGCGCTCGCCAGCCTGGTAAAAGGTGATCCGGAGGAAGCCTTGCTTTGGCTGGGCGACTTCCTTCTCGACCACCTGATGGTCCCGTTGACCGCTCGTCAACTGTGGGATTTCCTGCGCAGCAAAGGGTTCTCGCCGCGGGAAGGTTTGGATCCGGCCTTGTCCGAGCGGATGCGCGGGCTGACCAATCGCTACGTCAACGGTGTCGAACGTGCTCGACCGACCAACCTGCCCATCGTTGCTCGCGGCGAGGTCGACACCGTGCTCGCTGCGCTGACTGCGTCGGATGGGCCGCGGGTGGTGGCGGTGACGGGCAAGCCCGGCAGCGGCAAGTCGACGGTGGTCGCCGCGGTCTGCACCCGACTCACGGCCCTGGGCGTCGTGGTAGGCCCGCTGCGGCTGGACATCGCCGATGATGCTTGGACGGCCGACGGCCTGGGAACGCAGGCGGATATCGGCTTCGGCGGGCCACCGGGGCGGATCCTGGCTCGCGCGGCAGCGGGCGAGCGGGCCGTTCTGGTGGTTGATCAGCTCGATGCGTTGTCGGTTCTGGCCGGACGAGGCGAGACGGTCGTAGACAGCGTCCAAGAGATGCTCGAACAGGCCCGCGCGATCGAGCCTGTCCGCGTGCTGGTTGCCTGCCGAAGTCATGACCTTACGTACGATCGTCGGCTACGACGGCTCTTGCACCACGACGGCACTTCCGATGGTGCTGATCCACCCACGGACGACCTGATCGAGGTTCCCGTCGGGGACCTGACTGTGGAGCAGGTTCACGAGGCTCTGCAACGGATCGGATTCGCACCGGATGCCGCACCCGCCAGGCTGATGCCGCTGCTTACCAACACATTCAACCTCGGTCTCCTGGCGAGCATCGTGCAGGATGCCCAGCTTCGCGGCGACCTTCCGGCGGTCGACCTCGCAGCGATCCACGCGCAGCAGGATCTCCTGGCCGCATACCACCGCGGCCGGAGCAGGCGGCTGCGGCAGACCCTCGGCGGGGATGGCTACGCCGCTGCCGTGTTCCGGATAGCGCGGATGCTCAGCGACGCTGGACGCCTGTCGACATCCCGTACCGCGGTGGCGGACACCCCCGACACCATTGACGCGCTGATACATGAGGGTGTCCTCGCCGCAGACGGGGAGCGACTGCGGTTCTTCCACGAGGCGTACTTCGACTACGTCTTCGCGCTCCAGCATGTGCAGGCGGGCCGAACCGCGGCTGATCTTGTTCGCGGCGACCCGCAGGACCTACTACGCCGCGGGCAGGTCCGCGCCGTGCTCGGCCTGGAACGCCCGCTGGGAGGTCCGCCGTACCTTACAGATCTTCAAGCGGTCCTCGACCCGCGGCTGGTCCGATCCCACCTGCGCGCCGCCACCTTGACATGGCTCAAAGACCAGACGACCGCGCACGACGACGAGCTCCGGATAGTCCTAGAGATTGCCGCGAACGAGCAGGACCCCGTGCGATGGCAGGCCGTCCGCGCGCTGTCCAGTCCGCCGTTCGCCTCGGAGCTGGGTGAGCAGGGGCTGCTTACCGCTGCCGCGGACGTGCTCGGGGGCCGGCCGTCCCGGCACGACGACAAGCTGGCCGCTCTGCTGCGTCGCTTCGACGACCAAAGCTGCACCTACCTGCTATTCGAGGGCGCTCGTCAGTTGCCCGAAACCGCGGCAGCCGCGTCCCTGCCACTGGCCAATGACCCGCACATCGCCACGCGACTCGTCAGAGCCCTGCTGCGGACGGTCTTCCTAGCCGGCCCCACAGCCGGGCCGGCCACCGCGAAGCTCTTCTGCACCATCGTGGATACGCTGACCGACCACGCCCCAACCCTGTCGACCGGCCAGGCCGACGAGAACACAGCATCGACGACCACCGCGGACGTCGACAACGCGGCGATGATCAACAACGCTGTCCGTGCTCTGTACGAAGTCGACGGCAAACATGGCCTGAGCACTCTGGCTAAGCAGGCGCCCGCGCACGCGGCTAATGCCATCCGAGCGTGGCTGGCCGCCGCCGTGAGACTCGCCGACGCAGGCCGTGGGCGCAACCGGTTTGACCACCTGCTTCACCGCCAGGGCACCGGACTCAAGATCTTCGAAACATGCGCAGCCAACGCACCGGTCGAATTCATGCAGGCCGTGCTTCCGCTCGTGCTCGCCCAGTACGAGTCGGCGGCCATGCGGCGCCAGCGATGGCGGCCCGCACGGACATCAGAGAGCGCCGACGCCGGGCTTCGCTACGACATGATCCAAGGAGTCGGTTCGTCGTACCGCAGCCTCGGCGGCGAGGTCTACGACGCCCTCTGCACCGCGCTACGCCTATCCGCTTCCCAAGACCCCCAGGTGGCGACCCCCTTCATCAGGCAGCTGACCACCACCGACCTGCTGACCGGGCACCAGCTCGCCGCTGCCGCATTCGGCGCGTGCGCGCCCGCCTTGCTCGACGACGCCCTCGTCTGGGCCGCCGATCCGTGCGTACGCGGGCTGCCCACCGGGTTCACAATCGGGTGGGCCTGGGGCGAGGTTCTTGCCCACGTCGCGGCCACCGGCACCGACGAACAGCGCCGCAGAGCGACCAGGCTCGCTATTGACGGCTACGAGGACCTCGACCTCGATCTCATCGACAGCGCCGATGATAAGTCTCGGTCGACGCAGCCGGGTGACGAGGCGAGCCGCGAAGCACAAGCCGCGGCCGAAGAGCAACTCGTCGCACTTTCCGTGATCACTCGACGCCTCGGCGACCTGACACCGCCGGACCTACGACATCGTCAGGCGACACTGGAGCAGAAGCTGGGACCCGCACCAGACCACCCGATCACCGACCCCGCGGACCTGGCCGCGCCGAGTCCAGTGCCGGACCAGGCGGCCCAGAGTTTCACCGACGACGAGTGGCTCGACACCATCCGCACCTACTCCGAAGATCCTGCCGACCGGCCGGGCGCCACGTTCACCGGCCCCGCCGACATCGCCGTGCAGCTGGAGACCGCCACCAAATCCCATCCCGGACGGTTCGCTCGGCTCGTTACTCACATCGGCCCGGACGCAAACGTAGCGTACGTCACCGCGATTCTTCGCGGCCTCACCTCGACCGCTCAAACACTGTCAGACGACGACGCACGAGCCGCCCTCGACGCCGCCGAAACCGTCTTCTCCTGGCCACAGCCCATATTTCGCCCGCAGGTATGCTCGTTGATCGCCGCCCTGACCGACCGCGATCTTCCCGAGACCATCGTCGCTATGGTCGGGACGATTGCGACGACGGCGGAACAACCGGCAGAAGTCAGCATGGGCGAAGACGACGCTAATCCCGTGACAGCCGGCATGACCAGCGACCGAGGACAAGCCATACACACCCTGGCCTACCTCCTGGCGCCCGCCGCAACTCGCCCACACCGAGTACGCCTCTTGCTGCCCGTGCTCCAAGCTCTACTCGACGACCCGCACGAGCGTGTACGTGTCCTGCTCCCGCCGGCGATCGTCCGTACCTACCTGGCAGACCGAGATGCCGCCGTGGACCTCGCCCAACAGTGGCTCCAGCGAACGTCGGATGCCGCTCTCGGTGCTCCCGAACTCGACCGGCTGGCGTGGCAACTCTTCCTCAGCCGGCCTGAAGCGGGGAGCCGCCTAGTCCAGCAGATGATCCAATCGCAGATCGCTGAGGCTCGGACCAAGGGCGGGGCGTTGGCGGCGCTTACATCCCTGCGGCGAGGTGTGATTCCCGGCGAGGAAACCATCACCGGCTCACTCCTTCACGACGCGCTTCAGGACACCGCCGCCCGTAAAGGGGTAGCCACCGTGGTCGCACAACTTGTCGATGAGCTCCCCGACGGAGCAGATGCCGGCAGCGATGCTGGAACGGTGCAGGCGGATCGTCGCCTGCTTGTCGACCTTCTCAACAATGACGACCAGGAAGTGCGGGAGGCAGCCATCAGCTTCGCACTTAGCTTGGCCCATCCGCTCAGCCGACACGCAAGCCTGCTCGCCGCCACAGCCACCAGCCGAGCCTTCGCGGGGCACCCCGGGCCCCTGCTGCACGCGCTTGCCCGAGCGGCGGGAGACCTACCTGCGGAGGCACTGGACCTATGCGATGCCTGGCTCAGCCAGAACTTCGCCTCAGCCGGCGACATCCAAACCGCCGCGGCCGGCGATGCCTACTACGTCGTCGAGGTAGTCCTCGCCGCACACGCGCGAGCAACCGTTGGTAGCCCTGAACGTCAACGATGCCTCGGGCTCATTGATCGACTCATTGAGACGGGCGCCGCCGGCGCGGACAAGAAGGCCGACAACCTGGACAGCTCCTGAGCTACCACCGTAGCCGCATACTCGACGTCGCTCCGCCGGTTCAACGTGCTCCCCGGCACGCCAGTCCCGCCGCCACAGCGGCGTCGACCGCTGCGCCGGAAGCACGTTGCGCCCGTCGCGGGCCAACCGAGCATCCGCCTCCCGCGCGGACAATCCGCCCGACGCCGTCATGACGGTGGCCTGTCGTCCGTTGACCACCGCGGAACCCCCTTCACCTCCGGCCGGTGCCCGGCACGTCTTGGCGCGGTGTCGCTCGACGATCGTGGCCGCGAACGTCGTTGTTACCGGTTGGGGCATTCGCCGCCGCCCAACAGTCGCTGAGTGCGGAGAAGGCGCTGCTGCGCTTACCGTCCGACCGGCCGTCGCGCCCGGCGAATCGACTATCGTCAGGGCAGTGCCGGGCCTCGTCGTCGCGGTCATCGTGGTCATGCGGTGGCCGCGGTAGTCCCAGTCGTCGTGGTGGCCGCGCTCCCGGTTCCGGCCGCGAACCTCGCGGGCGGCATCGATGATGCGGTCCAACACGCCGTGATCCAGCCAGATGCCGATGTGGCGGGCTGGATCAGCTCCAGTCGCGGCCGAGCAGTCCCATGGCGATCGCGATGACGGCCTGACCGTCGCGGCGGCTGAACTCGACCTTCTCAGTGACCGCGTCGCCGTGTGGCGCGGCGTGTAACACACCCATGATCGCGTAGTAGACGGCGGCCCAGCGCTGACGCTCGTCGCGCTGCTCCCGATCGGTCGCGTCGATGCTTTTCGCCGAGGGCAGCGTGATCAGGGTCCTGGACCGCTCGACTGCCTTGCGTACGGCGGTGGCGGCGTCGCGGTCCCGGTTGTCCCGGTACGCCGCCTCGGCCTCGCGCAGGAACTTCACCACCGAGGCCATCCCGTCGCTGCCGTCGCCGACGGCGGGGACGGCGACCATGAAGTGCGCCGCGCGCTGCACGTTGGCCAGCTGGCGTAGCCACAGGTCGCGGTCGACACGCAGCTGGTACTGCACATGGTTGATCATGGAGTAGGTGCGGCCCCGGTGGACGAGCACGGCGTTCGCGCGCAGCTCGATTTGGAAGTCGTCGCCACGGCGCATGTCCTCGATGCGCCACAGCTGCTCGTCGGTCACCGCCATCATCAGCGGGCAGTCGCTGGTGACGCCGTTGTTGCGCAGGTAGAGCGGGTTGGCGTGGGTGAAGGTGGCGAACCACGCGCGGGGGTGGCCGCCGGACGCGGTGATCGTCGACTCGCCCTGCAGCAGCAGGGTTCCGCCGGCCAGCTCGTGGTGGGCGACGGTCGCGGTCAGGTGCAGCCCGTGCTGGCCGGCGCCGGGATGCAGCTGAGGGTCTCCAAAGTTGACAAGGATGTCGTGCTGGGTGCCGTCGACATCGAACGAAAGATTGATGTTGTACACGGTTCACCATGTTGACACGTCGTACCGCGCGGGTCATCGCAGTATCTGCGCGGCGTGGCTACAGGATCAGGTCGAGGCGTGGGCGGCGGTATCGCAGGCGTGGCGGTAGCGGCCGCACTCGTACGCGGTGTAGGCGTCGACCTCGACGGCGAGCACCGGATGGGTGGGCGTGTACTCGGTGGGCCGCTCGCCGCTGAAATTGGCCCATCGAGCTGGTAGCGGGTTCGGCCATGGGCCGGCCGATGCCGGCGCCACGAGCGGCGCGAGCAGAGGGCGAGATCGGCGGACTGGTGCGCGGTCAGCTTCATGGTCCGTCCCCGATACGCCAGGCGCCCGCGGTCAGGCTCGCCCCACACCCTGATCTTGAACCGGGCCGGTGGCCATTGTCCGCCGAACCCCGCGAACCCATGGCGGACCGAGCCCTGGGTCGTCTACCCGGTGACGTGGCCGTAGCGCCAGCCGTCGGCGGCCGACCAGCGCAGTACATCGACGCCGGACTCGTCCGGTAACCCCAGCCAGACATCGGTGATACGCGGGTCGACGACTGGGGCGACGGTCGGCAGGCCCTCGGTGAGCGCTCGGCCGATGTCGAGACGGGTCAGCGGGTCAACCCACACGAACAGGTGCCGAACGGCTGCGCCTGAGGCGGCGAGCTTCTCGGCATCCGCGATGTGCCGTGGGAGCGTGAGCGCCTGGGTGAGCGCGGTGGTGATGTGGTTCGGGTCGCCGGCCGGGCGGGACTCGATGTCGGAGACGTACGCGAAAGACACGATCCCCGCGGGTGGCCCGGCGACCGCCGAGGCGATTATGACGCCGGCGGCGGTCATCGCGTTGGTGACCGGGTGCGTGTAGAGGCGACTGGAGTCCCATCTGCCGGTCTCGGTAATCCCCTCGGCCTCCAGCGCCCGCAGCCAGCCAGCCAAGCCGCTCTTGAGCGCCGTCGCCTTGACCGTGGGATCCACCATGATCGTCCACGCGTTCGTCAATCCGGGGATGGTTGCGCTGAAGCCAGGCCCGCGCTTGCGCCAGTGGCCGAGGTTGGTCTTGGTGGGCTCGTCGGCGATGGCGGTGACCTCCAACGCTTCGCGGACGCCGTGACCGACCAGCCAGAAGTCGTGCGTCTTGGCCACTGCCCCGGAATCGGCGTGGTCCCAGGTCATAGCGGTGCCGAGGTCGCCGGAACGGATGGCGGTGACTGCGTCAGCCGCGGAGACCTCGTCGTCGGCCGGCAGCCTCGCCGCATTCATCTTGGTCACGATGGGTAAGGATCTCATTGGCCTTGGACCGCCCGCCAACCGAATTGCGCCGGCCGGCGAGCCCGGTCCAGGGCCGCTTCTTACTCACCTTCGCTGTCGTCGCCCTTGATACCGGCCATTTCCGCGATCGCCGCGGGCTTGGCCGGGGCCGCCGAGCGGGAGACCGCGAGGCGTACCGCGGACGCCTCGCCGACCATGGGCTTGGGTGAGTTGGTGCGCAGCGCGAACGCGCGGCGGTCTCCTTCCCCGCGGCCACGGGCCGGGCGGCCCGGTACACGTCCATGTGGGAAAGGTCGTGATCATCGAGCTCTGGCAGGGGTGTGCGGGCCCAACGAACTTAGGGGGTGTCTCAGGTGGTGGCCTTGGCCCATCGGCGGTCGGGCGCGGGTGCCCGGGAGTCAGCCGGCGATATTCAAGATCGCGGACTCTTAATCCGCGGGTTCGGGGTTCGAGTCCCTGGCGGCGCAGCCGTGATCAAGGCTCTGACCTGGCGTTCCTCTCCAGATCGGAGCCATTTTCACGTCCATAGCGGACGGTCGTGTGCTCGTGGTGTGCTCTCTCGAGCCGACGGACGGTTCCGGCCCTGGGCGGACCAGGCGGACGGGATAGCACGATCCGGCGGTGCCGAGTGTCGAGCGGGCCGGTTCCGACTTGATCGACGTCCTGCGCAAGCCGTGGTCCGCCGGTCAACAGCTGGTCGGGATGCCCGCGTAGGCCGGCCCGGTGCGCGGCGTTTTTCTAGCCGCCGGCCATGGCGCCTACGACGAGGAACGGCTCCTCGCCGGTCACGACCCGGTCGGGCAGTGGCGCGTCCGGCGACTCGTTGGACAGGTCCTCCTCGCATGCGTAGAACCGGACGAACGCCCGGCGCAGCCCGGTGCGGTGGTCGCGCATTGTCCCGCGCAGCATCGGGTAGCGGGCCTCCAGCGCGTCCAGCACCACGCGCTGCGTGACCGGCCCCGTCACCTCAAGGCGCACCTCGTTGCTGACCCGAGCGAGGTTCTTCAGGTGTGCGGGGAGCACGACCCGGATCACGGCAGCACCTGGATTTCCACGGAGAGTACAGCCGGCAGGTCCCGGACGATCGGTGCCCAGGTGTCGCCCCCGTCGGCCGAGCCGTAGACCTGGCCACCGGTCGTACCGAAGTAGATCCCGCACGGGTCGAGCGTATCGACGGCCATCGCGTCGCGCAGCACGTTGACGTAGCAGTTGGCCTGCGGCAGGCCGGTGGTAAGCGGCTCCCACTCGTTGCCGCCGGTGCGGCTGCGATACACCCGCAGCTTGCCCTCCGGCGGGTAGTGCTCGGAGTCGCTCTTGATCGGTACCACGTAGATGGTCTCCGGCTGGTGGGCGTGCACCGCGATCGGGAACCCGAAGTCGGTCGGTAGGTCGCCGCTGACCTCGTGCCAGGACCCGCCGGCGTCGTCGCTGCGCATGACGTCCCAGTGCTTCTGCATGAACAGCACGTCCGGCCGGGATGGGTGCATGGCAATGCGGTGCACGCAGTGGCCGACCTCGGCGTCCTGGTCGGGGATCTGCCCCGATCGCAACCCCCGGTTGATCGGCTGCCACGTCTTGCCGCCGTCGTCGGTACGGAACGCGCCGGCCGCCGAGATCGCGGCGAACATCCGGTCCCGGTTAGCCGGATCCAGGATGATCGTGTGCAGACACATGCCGCCGGCGCCCGGCTGCCAGCGCGGCCCGGACTCGTGGGTGCGCAGTCCGGGCAGCTCCTGCCAGCTGTGACCGCCGTCGGCCGAGCGGAAGATCGCGGCGTCCTCGGCCCCGGCGTACACCGTGTCGGGGTCGTCGGGCGACGGCTCGAGATGCCAGATCCGTTTGAACTCCCACGGGCGCGGGGTCCCGTCGTACCACAGATGCTCGCCGGTCTCACCCTCGTAGGCGAACTCGTTGCCGACCGGCTCCCACGTCCGGCCGCCGTCGTCCGAGCGCTGGATCAGCTGCCCGAACCATCCCGACGACTGCGACGCGTACAGCCGGTCCGGGTCGGCCGGCGATCCGGTGACGTGGTACATCTCCCAGCCACCGAAATACGGGCCGCTGACCTCCCAATTTCGGCGCGCGCCGTCTGCGGTCAGGATGAACGCGCCCTTGCGCGTGCCAACCAGTACCCGTACCCCGCTCATGCCCTACTCCTCTCCCGGGCCGCTGGCCCGTTGGGCTCGCACGAGCCCGTCCGCATCGGACCTACGCACCGTCGCATTCTCCGACACTGCCGTACGCCACGGCGCCCACCCACGGCTCGAGACGGTCGTGTCCTCATGACGGGTAGACCGGCCGCCACGACGAAACTCATCGGGCGGGCGATCGCTCAGGGCCGGAACGCGACGACGATGACGGTCCGGCCTAACCGTGCCTCGGGCCGGCGGACGCGAGCACACCGGCTATTTTGACCCTGTACGCGCATCCGTGCCGGGTATGGAGCAGGGAATCGCGGTCCGTCTGCGCGCCTTCGGCGTTGCCAAGCTCGGTGTCGGCCGCACGGCGCTGACCTGCCTCGCCGGGCTTCTGACTACGGATCAGAAGGTTGGGGGTTCGAGTCCCTTCGGGCGCGCGATATCATCAGGAGCGTGACCTGCGGAAACGCAGGTCACGGTCCGCTCAAGATTCGTCCACTGTGGACCTGTGGTGCTCCTACGGTCCTCGTCAGTTTCGGACCCGGTCCGTCCGGATTTCCGTGCCTAGTCCGGCTCGGCCTGCCTGCGTCCTGATCTCTAGTCCTATCGTTACCGACGGTAGGCGACGGTGTGCCTGCCGGAAATCTCATCCGGGCAGTTCAGGCGGCATGTTCATACTCGTGCAGGATGTCGCCGAGACGATCACGTCGACGGACGTCGAGGCGGGCAAGCCGGTCCGGATCGGTGATCGGTTCGGGCAGCGGCTGGAGTGGTCTGGCGTTGCCGATGCCTTGGTGCGGCCGGTGTGCGCTGTAGAACGCCTCGTATTCGCGTAAGGCGTGCAGGAGATGTCGCTGGTTCCAGATAAGGGTTCGGTCGAGCAGTTCGCCGCGGCAGGTCCGCACCCATCGTTCCATGATCGCGTTCATGCGGGGCATTTGGACGCCGCTGCGCACGACCTTGATACCGGCGTTGGCCAGGATCGCGTCGAACAGCGCGGGGACCTTACCGTCTCGGTCACGAATCACGTACCGCGCCGCACCGCTAGGCCGCGGTGAGCCGCCGCCTTCACAGCCCGAGCTGATCTTGCTGGGCACCGGGTCCACGGCTGCGGACTGCGGGCCGATCCGCGCCGCCGTGCGGGCGGAGACGTGCCCATATGGCTTTTCGCCCGACCGTCTCGCGTTGCGTCGAGTCGACCGCCTGGCGGGCCGGCCAGGGACCAACGTCGGTTACCCCGGTCGGCGGTGTTGCCGACAATGGCTGGGTGCCCCTGTTCGAGATGACCTCCGACGCGCTGCCAGCCACCACGTTCTCTGTCGAGCAGGTTCTTGAGAGGGCTGATCTACAGCGACTCCTGCGGGCGCGGATCGACATGATCGTTGAGGGCGTGCTGGTGGTGTCGGAGGAGTTCGGGGCGTTCACCGATGCTCGGCGGCGGATCGATCTGCTCGGCGTGGACCGTGACGGTCCGGCTGGTCGTCTTCGAACTCAAGCGCACCGCCGACGGAGGGCATCTGGAACTGCAGGCGCTGCGGTACGCGGCGATGATCTCGGTGATGACGTTCGAGGACCTCGTCGAGCACTACGGGCATGCGGGAGATGCTGGCGATCACCGGTGCGATCAAGGGCGCCGGGTTGGGCAGGGACGTGTTGCTGATCACCGATGGTCGGTTCTCCGGCGGCACCACCGGCGCGTGTGTCGGGCACGTCGCGCCGGAGGCGTCCACGGGCGGCCCGATGGCCCTGGTCCGCGACGGCGACGCCATCCGCCTCGACATGCGCACCCGCACCCTCGACCTGCTCGTCGACGTCGACGAGCTGGCCCGTCGCCGCCAGGCGTGGACCCCACCCCAGCCGCGCTACACCTCCGGGGTGCTCGCCAAGTACGCCAGGCTGGTCGGCTCCGCCGCGGGCGGCGCCGTCTGCCAGTAGCGCGCGGGCCGCAAGGCGGCCCACCGAACCGATGTTGGGCTCTGCCCGGCGTCGAAGGCGTCCCTCGGGCGCAGCCACGGCCGCCGGTCGATGGCTGCGTCACGGGTGCGGCTGTGCGCGGTACGGCAACGGCGTAGGCGTTAGCATGGGTCTCGCACCGGCGGTGGGGCTCGCCGCAAACGCGACACGTCGCCAACGGTCCCTACCTCACTCGAGGAGGACCCGACGTGTGCGCCCAAGGCCAGGTACTGCACAACCCTGCTGATAGCGGTGTGCAGCATCAACGAGTCGCCCCTTGTCTTCACGCCGGTTGGTCGCCACCTCACCCGCCCTCGCCGCGTTCGACCGCTGCGACGTTCGGCGTCGCCGGTACACCGGATGCCGTCCCCCCATTAACATCCCGGCCGCGTCGCCGCTTAGCTGGCGAGGACCCTTGCCCGACGTCGGCCACCGGCCAGCCACTGCGCTTGGTTCGGCCATTGGGTCCAGGACGGCCGGCAACAGCGCTGTTCAGGCGGTTCCCGCTGCCGGCTTCGGGCGGTCGAGAGGAGGTCTGAGGTGTGTGCTCTTCGCTGGCCGTGGCGTTCCGACCGCATCATCGACCCGGCTGATGCGTGGGAGCGCCCCGCGCCCGCCTCCGCGGTTGCCGCCGGTGATCGTGACAGGTCCGGTGCCTACGCGTCCCGACCGGCTGACCGCTGGCGCGTACCCGCAGGGGCGCCCGATGCGCTCGCCGCCGCCTGCGGCACGACCGGGCGCGGCGACCTGTTGCTGGTGGAGCCGGACGTCCGGGCGGCGGACGCCGCTCGCACCAAATTCGTGGCGGCGCCGACGACCGTGGTGGGGTTCGGCGACCAGAGCGCGGCGCTGTGGGCCGACGGGCAGGTGTGGGTGACCGTGCCCTACAAGCACGTCATGCTTGTCGAGGACGTCCACTTCCTGCTGTACGGCCGTCTCACGCTGTACGCCCCGGACGCGCGCTTGACCGTCCGGTACAACACCGTCAGCCGCCGGGCGGTCATCCCGCTCCTGGCATCGGTGCGCCGCCGCGTCGCGCCGCCGACGGGCCTGACGGTGCCGGACAGAGTGCCGCACGATCTGCCGTACAAATGGGAGGCCCTGCTAGCGAACCCCGAGATCCGGCTGGACCCGCAAGCCCCGATGGCGGTGACGGCGGTCACCGCCGAGCGCCGTCGTAGCCACCGCGTCGTCGGCCTGGTGATGGCAACGGATCGAGAGATGGCGGTCCTCAGCGAGCCGCTGCGCGCCGCCACGGGGGAGTACGGCACCGACGCGCGGTACCTGCCGCGGGCTCGGCTGCGACACCTCGACCGCGTCGAAGACGCCGTTGTGATCGACTCAGGCGAGTCGACCCTCATGGTGGACATCGAGGGCGAGGTTGCGGCCGCCCTCGTGCGGTTCTGCGAAGACCTTCCGAGCGGTCTTCCCGGGCGCTGACGGCCGGCGGTCCGGCCAACTCTGGTGGGCGACTCGGAAACGGGCGGGCGTCAACGCCCGCCGATGCGGTGCACCTCCGGGCCGAGCAGGTCGAGCAGTCTGCTACACGGCCAGCTACCGCGGCGCCGCTCGGTCTCCCGCTGGTCCTCGTCGAGCGCCGCAAGGTAGTCGTCGGGCTGGCCGTGCCAGCGCGGACAGGCGTCGTACAGCGGGCATTCGCTGACCGCCGGTCTACCCCGTGGGGCACATGCCGGTCGGCGCCCGGACCGGAAATGCCGCAGAGCCCGCCAGCACAGCAGGACCTCGGAGTCACTGACCGCCGCCATTTCGGATGCTCCCTCTGCAGCAGATACATCAGTTGTTGCGATCGCCGTCGTCGATAGCTCACCGCTCACGGGGTGTTCGGGCTGAACGCCGGGGCGAGGGCGGCGCACACCGACGGGATCATCGCCGGGTCGAGGGTGATGGCGAACCCGACGCCGGGCGTGTGCACCCGCAGTTCGTGCGCGACCACCTCCACCCGGCGCAGACGGCACCGCGGCCACATAGAGCCTGTCGGCGGTGCTGCCCGCGCGGTCCGGGCTTCGCGCGACCACCAGTTCATCGGCGGTCAGCGCGACCAGGCAGTCGCACGCCGGGCGGTGCCGGCGGGCGGGCAGCCGGCCGAACGCCGCCGCCATCGCCGGGTCGCGGCCAAGCCGGACGGTGGTCGAGGCGGTGCCGGCGTGCCAGCGGCCCGGCCATCGATCGGGTTCGACGAGAACCTGGGGCGTGGCACGTTCAGCCCCGGTTGCCTGTTGCCGTAGCCGGATCAGCAGGTCGTCGAGCAGGTGCCGGTGGACCGCGTGGTAACGCAGCGGTAGCTGGCGCCCGGATCCGTGCACGCTCAGGTAACTTGATAGCACCGCGCGTCGCTCGCATATCGCGGCGATATCGGTGTGCCGGATCACCACCCACACGCGGGGTTCGGGAGCGCCGTCGACCCACAGCGCGACCCCGCGAGGCCCGACGCCCAGCACCTGGACCGGGGTGAAGATGTGTCCGCGACGGAAGCAAGGGTCGCGGCCGGCACCACGACGAGATCCCGCACAGTGAGCGCTCCGACGGCCTCGCCGAGGGCCTTGAGCGCCCCGTCGGGCACATGCGCCGGATGGCTGGGGCGGTAGGCGCGCGCGGCCACCCGGCTGTCGGCGACATGCGGGGCAAGATCGTGGGCGATCTCGTACTCCCACTCCCGCACATCCGCGGGGCGGCGACGCCGCAGCGACAGTCCTGGCATCTGGTGGGCCTCCTAACCGGTCGACCGCGCGAGCGGGTCAACGGATAGAGGCCATCAGCGGAACTGCCGCGGTTGGGACGAGCCTCATCGCCTACAGCCATTGTCGCCGCCGCCGATCCGGGCTGCAATCGCGGTGGAGCGCCGTGCGGTGACACGAGGGGCACGGACCCGAAACATGCGGAAGCAATCGAGACTTGTGAGTGCAACCCTCCGCCCTAGCGTCGCTCGTGACGTGCCTCCGACCCGCCACGAGCCGACCAGCTCGCCACTCGCGCGACAGCCTGGAGGACGTGTGTTCGCCAGTCCCGAGGAACTTCTCCGCTACCTCGACGCCGAGGGTGTCCGCTTCGTCGACGTCCGCTTCTGCGACCTGTTGGGCGTGATGCAGCACTTCACCGTGCCGGCGGAATCGTTCGAGGAGAGCATGTTCAGCGACGGGGTCGCCTTCGACGGCTCGTCGATCCGCGGCTTCCAGCAGATCCACGAGTCGGACATGCTGCTGCTGCCGGACGCGTCGACCGCGTTCGTCGACCCGTTCCGCACCCACCCGACGCTGGCGCTGAACTTCTTCATCCACGACCCGTTCACCCACGAGCCGTACAGCCGCGACCCGCGCAACGTCGCCCGCAAGGCGGAGGCGTACCTGGTGGCCAGCGGCATCGCCGACGCGGCGTACTTCGGCCCGGAGGCCGAGTTCTACGTGTTCGACTCGATCCGCCACGCGACCGCCGCGCACGAAGGCTACTACCACATCGACTCCATCGAGGGCTGGTGGAACAGCGGCTCGCCGCCGCGCCACAGGCTCTGGTGGGTGTGCATGCCGGACCCGTTGTCGCCGAACAGCGG
>WNGE01002189.1_pt1 | contig 24201 bp, 19 predicted proteins | sample 5400651 | NCBI WGS metagenome assembly WNGE01 (sample SAMN13153370, study PRJNA577476) | soil metagenome | isolation source: 60 cm soil or saprolite under grassland replicate 2 | place: USA:California | collected 2016-06-15
TTTGTATGGCTGTAAGCTTGCGCGCGATGGGTTCGCTCGCCGCGACACGTTCCAGAAGCTCCGCGCGGATCGGTTTTTCCACTGTCGAGCTTACGCCAAATTCATCCTGAGTTGTAGCCGCGTCTCTGTAAGACGCGCTCTGCAAAGCGTTAAAGGCGTATCAGCGCCACGCTTCGCACAGCGAAGCGGCTACAGCGCGCGGCCAATGGCTGCGGCGACGGCGCGGAGACGCGGGACGAGCTCGGCGAATATTTCCGGCGTAAGCGCCTGGTTGCCGTCGCTCTTGGCCAGTTCAGGGGAGTCGTGCACTTCAATCATTAGCGCGTCCGCGCCGGCGGCGACGGCGGCGAGACACATTTGCGGAACAAATTCACGCAGGCCCAGTGCGTGCGTGGGATCGACAATGACGGGCAAATGTGTCTTAGATTTCAGGATTGGAACAGCGCTGAGATCGAGGGTGTAGCGCGCCGCGGTCTCAAAGGTGCGAATGCCGCGTTCGCACAGAACAACATTCGGATTGCCTTCGTTGAGGATGTATTCCGCGCTCATCATCAGATCATAAATTGTGGCGCTAAACCCCCGCTTGAGAAGCACAGGAAGTCTGCTGCGGCCGACTTCCTTCAACAGCGAGAAGTTGTGCATGTTGCGGGTGCCGACTTGAAGGCAGTCTGCATACTTTTCGATCATGGAGAGATCACGCGGGTCCATGACTTCAGTGACCACAGGCAGTCCCGTTTTCCCACGCGCTTCCGCGAGGAAACGAAGTCCTTCTTCGCGTAGACCCTGAAAACTGTATGGGGAAGTCCGTGGCTTAAACGCACCGCCCCGCAAGATTCTTGCGCCGGATTCTTTTACAATTGTTGCGATCGACTGAATCTGCTCTCTGCTCTCGACCGAGCAGGGGCCGCAAATTAGAGCCACATCCTCGTGTTGACCGAGGCGCACGTCGCCGATTGCCACTGCAGAGGAACCGCGCGAATCGCGCGCCGCGAGTTTGTAAGGCTTCAACACGGGAACGATTGCTTCGACGCCGGCCATCGCGGCAATCGACTTTTCACGCAGAAGCGCCTCGGGTCCGATGACGCCAATGATCACGCGCGATGCGCCCCGGCTGATTTGTGCCTCGAGCCCAAACTCGCGCACGCGCGTGACGATCCGCTGTATCTGTTCCTCTGTAGCGTTGGGTTGCGTGATGACAATCATATTTCTGGCAGCGGGATGATCAGAATGCCGTGCTCAGGAATTTTCTGCAAGCCCAGATAGTGAGCGCTGCCTTTGTAGGGAAAGCTGCCAGCTTCCCGGGGACGACAATGTCGTCCCCGACAGCAGGTTGGCGATCTAATGGGTGATCGTGACTGGCGTTCCGACCGAGACTGATCGAAAGAAATTTTCAGCCATGAATTCGGGCATGCGGATACAGCCGTGCGACGCCGGATAACCTGGCAAATAGCCCGCGTGCATGCCTGTTCCCGATACGATGCGCATGAAATACGGCATCGGCGTGCCTTTGAAGTGAGTGCCCGGTGGTTTCGGATCTTTAGTCACATCAATGTTTGGCTTCACGACATTACCGCCGGAATCGACATAGTCGCCGAACAAGCTTGAGGCGTGGTCCTTGTCCTTTTGGATAATTTTAAAGGTACCGATCGGAGTGTTAAGTCCTTCCCGACCGGTTGACAATTGCGACACCCCGACGAGAACACCGCTCCTGTAAAAATACGCGCGCTGTTCTCCGAGGCTAATCTTCACAGAAGGGTTTCCGCTGGCATTATCTCCGTCCCAATAAGAGACAGTGTCCCGCGGCGGACCACCCTGCGCGCCGCCATAAGTTCCACCTAAATATTGCGTCCTGTCGGAAAAACGCGGGTCTTCACCGCACCCTGTGACGAGTAAAACGAGACCAACAGAAACAATTACCCGCAAAAATCCCAGCAACGAAGTATCCATAAATTTCCACCGCGTTCTTAATGCGCAAGGCGCGCAAAAAGTCAAGCGGGGGCCGCTTTGAATCCGTGCCATTCGATCATGGTTGGCGAATGTCATCCCGAGCCGCGCAGACGGCGAGGGACCTCTCACAATCTCTGTTGATTACGCAATTGGACTTGTGTGCTTAGCAAAGCCTGTGCGGTCCCTCACTTCGTTCGGGATGACACCGCATTATTTGCACCATTGATCCACCCAATCATTCACCGTTTTGTACCAAAGCCGGCTGTTCTGCGGCTTAAGCACCCAGTGGCCTTCATCCGGGAAGTACAACATCTTCGACGGGACTTTCAGTATTTGCAGCGTCGTGAAAAGGTCGAAGCCTTGCGAAACATCGAGCCGATAATCGTTCTGGCCGTGCACGACCAGCGTCGGCGTTTTGAAATTTGCCGCGTACTCGTGCGGAGAAAATTTCCGGTAAAGCTCACGATTTTTCCAGGGCGGGCCGTTGAATTCCCAATTGGGGAACCACACCTCTTCCGTCGTGCCGTAAGCCGACTCGGCGTTGAAAATGCCGTCGTGCGACACGATGCATTTGAAACGATTGGTGTGGCCTAACAACCAGTTCGCCATGTAACCGCCGTAGCTCGCGCCCAGCGCCGCCTCGCGATTCTTATCGATAAACGGGAAGGTCTTCTCCACGTAATCGAGTCCCTTCATCAGGTCGACATACGGTTTGCCGCCCCAATCGCCACTGATTGAGTCGGTGAATTTCTGCCCGTAACCGGTCGAGCCGTGGAAATTGATCATCACCACCACGTAGCCGTTCGCCGCGAATAACTCCGCGTTCCAGCGATACGTCCACTCGTTTCCCCAGGCCCCTTGCGGCCCGCCATGAATTAAAAATTTCAGAGGATATTTCTTGTTCGGGTCAAATCCTGGCGGTTTGACCATGAATCCCTGAACCTGTTCGTCATTCGCGCCTTTGAACATGAACGACTGCAGCGGCTGCATGTCGATCTTCGACAACAGCGCGTCGTTCATGTGCGTGACGGGATGAGGAACCTCGGCAGGTTCGTACAGTGCCATTTCATCATTGCTGATGTTGACCCGCCAAATTTCTGCCGGCGAATTGATCGTCGACTTCAAAAAGTAGATGAAATGCTTACCTTCGGTATAACCGAGCGCGAGGTCGTCAGCATTGTTCGAGTCATGAATTTTTAGATACTTGTTCGGTTCTTCACGCCTGTGGAAAACGCCGCCAGACGGAATCGCAAAAGTGATCGACGCACTGCCGAGATCTTCGATCGTGAAGGGAAGCGCTATATCTTTGTACCACGTGAAGCTCCCTACCGACCGATCAAACTTCTCCATCAGATCGTGCGTCTTCCCTGATTGTCGATCTTGCACGAGGAGCCGCCATTTATCGGCTTCGAAGGCGGCGCGCCCTTGTGAACGCCATGCGAGGTATTTTCCGTCCGGCGAATAAAGCGGCGTGGTGTCGGCGCCGGGACTGCTGGAAATTTTCTTTGCCGCGCCGCCCGCGATCGGCACCACGAAAATTTCGTTGTTCGTGCTGGTTGCTTCGACTTCATCGATGTTGCTCGTGTACGCGACTTCCTGGCCGTCAGGCGAAATCGCATACATATCCTGCCCGCCTAATGAGAACGGCGGCACATCGTGATCGCCCGGCGTGAGATCGCGCGGCTCTGCAACTGTAGGGGAAGCCGTTGGCTTCCCTGGGACGCTAACAGCGTCCCCTACAGAAGAAGCGCGGGCGTTCGCATCAATAACAAACAGATGGCTGCGCTTGAATTCGGTGAACGCGTTCCAATGCCTGTAGAACAGACGTGAAAAGATTTTCGTCTTCACTTTGCTCTTCTTGAGCTCTTCGTCGCGCTGTTTGTTGCACGCATCGTCCTTGCAATCCGGGTAAACGGCCGAAACAAACACGATATTTTTTCCATCCGGTGACCAAATCGCTCCATCTGCGCCAGTCGAGATCGATGTGACTTGATGCGGTTTCCCAACCAGCTGCCCCGCTTCGGGGTCGAAATCGCACATCCAGATTTGCGTTGGGTCGGTCGCTTTCGATGTCCAGATGAGTCGTTTCCCGTCCGGCGAAAACCGCGGCCGCTCCTCGTGATTCGGCGTTTGATTCAGCCGCCGCGATTCACCGCCGCTCGCCGGCACGATCCACAAATGCGAAATCTTCGTGTTCGCTTCCAGATCGACGTCTTCGCAGTCGAAGACGACCCATTTGCCGTCCGACGACGGCACCGGCGCGCCGACGCGCTTCAGCGCCATCATTTCTTCGAAGGTGAAAGGATGCTTTTGCGATGGCGTTTGCGCGAGCACCGAGGTGGCGAGCGTAAGAATGAGTGCGAGCAAAATTTTCATGAGCCGCAAGACTCTGGCTGAACGATTGTGCGCGCAAGCTCCGCTCTGGGTAGCACAGGCGGCTGGCCTGTAGCGTTCGGCAGCTTGCCGGGCGCGCCAAACTACCACTCGCGCGAAAAGTGCAAGAATGTTCGCGGCAAGCTGGCGCGAACTACAGGCTGGCAGCCTGTGCTCCCCAGATTTCCGCAGCGTTGGCGTTTTCGCTTTGAAGCTTGATGATTCTTTGGTGGTTGGGCTTTGGGATTTGGTGCTTTAGTTTTAGGTCATGGCTCAAGTAACAATCGAAACAATCAAGAACGGTCCTTACATCGTGTCGGGTGAAGTAGAATTGATCGATGCCGACGGAACCAAGTTTCCAGTTGAAAAACGAATGGCACTGTGTCGCTGCGGCGCATCCACTGAGAAACCGTTTTGCGATGGCACGCATTCCAAGATTGGTTTCAAGGCCGCCGAGAAAGCCGTGCCTGAATCGAAGGAATAAGATTTTGTTATTGCGAGCAAAGTCGATGAATCTCTCACTGTGAAGATTCGCGTTGCGTTTGCCTTCGCGCTGATACTTTCCGCGTTCGGTGTTCGCGCGGAAAAAGTTTCGCTCGTCGGCGGAACTGTGATTAACCCTGCTGACGGCAAAGTGCTGCCGAACGCGACGGTCGTAATCAACGGCGACAAGGTCGAACGCGTGGCGATGGGGAGGCAGGACGCCGCGGCGCTCGGAAGACAGATCAGTTGCGTCGGCAAATTCATCTTGCCGGGTTACATCGACACGCACGTGCATTTCTTTCAATCGGCTGATTTGTTCACGCGCCCGGATGGCGCTGATTTCAACAGTGTCCGGCCGTACAAGGACGAGGTCGCGTGGATCAAGTCGCATCTCGAAGATGTCTTCGCGCTCTACATTCGTTGCGGAATCACGAGCGTAGTCGATGTCGGCGGCCCAATCTGGAATTTCGAGGTGCGTAAAACGGCGAATGCGACCGCGAAAGCGCCGCGTGTAGCCATAGCTGGCCCTTTAATCTCGAGCGTTTCGCGCGAGAAACTCGATCTCGGCGATCCGCCAATCGTGAAAATCGATACGCCAGAGCAAGCACGCGAGTTCGTTCGCAAACTCGCCGAACAGAAACCGGACCTGGTTAAGATTTGGTACATCGTCGATAAAGATCATCCGGTTGATTCATTCCGGCCGATTGTCCGGGCGACGGTTGAAGAAAGTCATGCGCACAAAATCCGAGTCGCAGTCCACGCGACCGAATTAGAAACTGCGCGCGCTGCGGTTGAAGAAGGCGCAGACGTGCTGGTCCACAGTGTCATCGATAAGCCAGTCGATGATACGTTTGTGAAGCTACTGAAAGACCATCACGTAATTTTGTGTCCGACGCTGGTGGTGTTTGAACGCTATGGCCGAACGTTTTCGCACCAGCTAAATCTCACACCAGAAGAACAAAAGTGGGGCAACGCGGAAGTGATCGCGTCGCTCGACGTCACGAAAATTCCGCAGGACAAATTGCCGGATCGAGTGAAGACGGCTCTGGCTGATCCGAAAGCGGCGCTTGATCGGATCAAGAAAACTTACGAAATCGCGCTGCCGAATTTGAAAAAGTTGGAAGATGCAGGCGTGACGATTGCGGCGGGCACAGATGCAGGCAACATCGGAACGATTCATGGCCCTGCGTTGTTCCGTGAATTTCAATTAATGAAAGAAGCCGGGCTAACGCCGATGCAAATTCTCAAATGTACCACTGCTAATGCGGCGAAGCTTTTCGGCGGAGAGACCGGCGCGCACATCGGCAACATTGGAAACGGCTATTTCGCGGATCTGGTGATTCTCAATTCAAATCCGCTGGAGGACATCGCGCACGCTTCCGACATCGATACAGTAATCAAGGATGGCGTGATTTATCCAGGCGATTCCATTCTGCACTGATCGCCACGGGAAAATCATTTATGAAGTGCGCGCCACTTGTCGTCTCTTTGTTGTCGTTGTTTGCTGCCTGGACGGCGGATGGTGCTGCTCCTTCAGCGACACCAGCGACAGCCACAAGCGTCAATAAGATTGCAGAAGCTTATGTGAAACTGGTGCTCGCGATGGGGCAACATGATCCGGATTACGTCGACGCTTATTATGGGCCGCCGGAATGGAAGAAACAATCGGAGGAAAAGAAACCGCTCGATGCGATCGCGCTTGAGGCCACGCGATTAAGCGAGCAGTTGGCGAAGGTTTCAACGCCGACGGACGAGATGGAGCGATTGCGACTCGAGTATTTAACAAAGCAACTATCCGCGCTGCAGGCACGAGTGCGCATCTTGAACGGCGAACGTTTGAATTTCGATGAAGAGTCGCAGGCCCTTTATGACGCCGTTGCACCGAGGTTTCCTGAAACGCATTTCCAGGAAATCCTCGCCAAGCTCGAGCCGAAACTTCCGGGTGAGGGAACGCTCTTACAGCGTTACGGGAATTGGCGGCGAGCATTCGTGATTCCCAAAGACAAGCTGGACGCCGTGTTTCAGCTAGCGATCAAGGCGTGTCGCGAACGCACGCTCGCGCACATCAAGCTGCCGCCGAACGAAAATTTCAGCGTCGAATACGTCACCAATAAACCGTGGGGTGCTTACAATTGGTACAAGGGCAATTATCGCAGCGTCATCCAGGTGAACACCGATCTGCCGGTCTATATTGATCGCGCGATCGATCTGGCCGCGCACGAGGGTTATCCCGGCCATCATGTCTACAACGCGCTGCTTGAGAAAAATCTCGTTCGCGATCGCGGTTGGGTTGAGTTCTCGGTGTATCCGCTCTTCTCACCGCAATCACTCATTGCCGAAGGCACCGCGAACTTCGGCAAAGAGGTTGTGTTTACAAAACCGGAGCGGTTAGCGTTCGAAAAAGAAGTGCTCTGGCCGGCTACGGGAATCGATTCATCACGCGCGGAAGAATTTTATGCGGTGCAGGATTTGGTGAAGCAACTGAATTACGCCACGAACGAAGCTGCCCGGCGTTATGTGAACGGCGAGATCGATGCGAAAGCGGCTGCGATCTGGTTGCAAAAATATGCGCTTATGGATGAGAAACGGGCGAAGCAAAGCGCGAGATTTATCGAGAAGTACCGCAGCTACGTCATTAACTACAATCTGGGCGAAGATATGGTGCGCAGTTACATCGAGAAACGCGGCGGCACGGAACAGCAGCCGGAGCAGCGCTGGCATGACTTCGAGCAGTTGCTCGCGTCGCCGCGGCTGCCGGGCGACATACGATAGCATCGATAAACCTGGGCGGTTGCAGCCGACACGGCCGCCTCTAGAGTTACGTGTCGTGCCTTCACTGTGCTGGCATCCTGTTCACCAAGGCGCATTGCTCTCCAAAGGCGGGTTCGAATTTGAAATCGTCTCGCCGCGTGTTGCAGAAAAGTTCGATGCCATCCTTACGTTGTCATTCCGAGCGGAGTCGACGAATCTCTAACCGTGAAATCTGAAGCAGCTATAGCTCTCACGCTGTCGTTCTTTGCGACGGCGAGTCTTCACGCCGAAAATATTTCACTCATATTGGCGGGACGGTGATTAGACCGCGCCGAAGAAGTAACAACCGGCCGACGCCGGCTAAGAGACGCTACTCGTTAGGCAACCGCCGGCTGGGCCTGAAGCAGCAATGCCAGAGCCCGTTTACCGGTTTCCACAAAAGTTCCCATCTCTTCCGCCTTGACTTGTTTGTTGTAGCGATAGAGAAACATCAGATCGCCCGCCGCCTCCACCGTCAAATCCCGCTCCTGCTCAAAAAACTGAATGATCGAGCTGTTAAAAAGCTGCCGGACCGCTGCCTCATACGGTCCGCGCAACAGGTATTTCCTACTAAACTCCGGCACTTCGGAAAAGTTGATATCCGAATAACCGAAAACTTTGCCGATTTTCGAAAAGGTGTTTTCCGGTGAAATGGAAAATGGCGGCAGCCGCAGCAGCGGTGAATGCATGCGGATAATGGTTTGGCCAACAGTCCGACCGTATCCGGTGGTCCCGATCGAGTAGGAATAATCAAAGAGAAACATGGCTAGCTCAGCCGGACCCGACGGCTGAAGAACGTTATGAACGGTGCGGGCGTACCCTGCCTTGGCGAGGTGCGAGCCGACAATAAGCGCCTTGTCTTCCTTGGTCGCCTTGCGCCGAAAAGTGAAGCCGAGGGCACGAGCGGCCGCGTCAATTTTGTCAGACCGCTTTTTTTGGAAATAAAGAGCGCCCCCGATCAGGAACGCAAGGAGGACGACAAAGATTCCGAATGCCGAACTCGCTGTGGCGAGCAGGGGCCTGGCGACCAACGCGGCGGGCTTGTTCAGAAGCGCAAATACGATTGATGAAAACATAGCAAATAGGGAATTTGGCGACTCAGCTTTAGACGCTCCGCCTTCGATTGGCAAGAGCCCTCGCTTCAAACGCGCGCAAACAATCCCGCGCACGCGGATTGCGCATTAACTTCTTGCTCCTTTCCGTGGTGTGACCGAAAATTTGCTATGGCTACGCATCCTATTGAATACGCGCATCCGGAAGCGCTGGTTGAGACCGATTGGTTGGAGAAACATCTGAAAGACGAAGGAATCCGGATCATCGAGTCGAATGAAGACGTGCTGCTTTACGACACCGGGCACATTCCCGGCGCGGTGCATATCGATTGGCGCGCCGATCTACAGGACCCGTTAATTCGCGACTACATTTCGCCAGATAAATTCGCCGAACTCTGCAGTCGTAACGGCATAACGCCAAACACGACCTGCATTTTCTATGGTGATAAGGCGAACTGGTGGGCCTGCTATGCTCTCTGGGCGTTCCGATTATTTGGTCATGAGAAAGTAAAAATTCTCAATGGCGGCCGCGATAAATGGAAAGCCGAGGGACGTCGCATGACCCGAGAAATACCGAAATATCCGAGTACAAATTATCCGGTGCCGAAAAAACGTTTCGACAAAGAGATTCGCGCTTTTTTCGATGAAGCGTTGGCTCAAAGCAAGGGTGGCAAACCGCTGATCGACGTCCGCTCGCCGGGCGAATACAAAGGCGAGATCACGCATATGCCGGAATATCCGCAGGAGGGCGTGCTGCGCGGCGGTCATGTTCCCGGCGCAAAAAGCATGCCGTGGAAAACTGCCACCAATGATGACAGCACGTTTAAGCCGGCGTCAGAACTGGCAAAAATTTATTTCCAGCAGTGCGGAGTCGGACCCGACAAGGATACCATCGTCTACTGCCGCATTGGCGAGCGCTCGAGTCATACCTGGTTTGTGCTCACTTACTTGTTAGGGCTGGATAACGTTCGTAACTACGATGGTTCATGGACTGAATGGGGCAACAAAGTCGGTGCGCCGATCGAAAAATCGGCGTAACGCAGACTGAGTTGTAGCCACGGCGCTGCGTCGCCGTGCGATTTCGAAGCAACGCCTCGACGCACGTTTGCGGCGCGACGGGAGCAGCGCAGCGGTTTCTGCCTCGACAGGGTCTGCCGAATTTTGCGAGACTTCGGACTATGAAAACAATAACCTTACAACTTCTGTTTGCGGTCTTGATTGCTTGGCTTGCGTATTCTCAAAACGCGCAAGCAGTCAACCCGCCTCCCGACGGCGGCTACCCCGGCGGCAACACCGCAGAAGGTCAGGCGGCCCTTCTTAGTCTTACCACCGGCGGTTTCAATACGGGTGTTGGTTTCTTTTCACTTAGGAGTGATACGACTGGCCAGCTCAACACAGGCGTTGGCGCCGGGACGCTGCTTGCCAATTTGGGAGACTCTAACACTGCCACTGGCGCCGGGGCGCTTTTGAGCAACACGACTGGCGCCCAGAACACGGCGACTGGAGCGTTCGCTCTAGTCAGCAACACCGAAGCCAACAACAACACGGCAAATGGTGCTTTTGCGCTATTTAGCAACACCACCGGCACCGAAAATGTCGCCAACGGTGCCGATGCGCTATTTAGCAACACCGAGGGCAGCCGCAACACGGCGAACGGCGCATTTGCTCTTAATGAGAATACCACGGGTAATGACAACACGGCTAATGGTGACGCCACGCTGGCCGCGAACACCACCGGCGACGGCAATACAGCGACCGGTGGTTCGGCACTTCGCAGCAACACCACTGGCGGTGGCAATACGGCCACCGGGATTGCTACACTCGAGTTCAACACTGGCGGAACCTTCAACACGGCCAATGGGGCTGATGCGCTGTTTACGAATACCACCGGCAACAACAACACAGCCAGCGGCGCTTTTGCGCTTAATCAAAACCGTGAGGGCGGTAACAACACCGGCACCGTCGTCGCTGCGCTCCAACAAAACACTACCGGCATCCAAAACACGGCCGACGGTGCTAGCGCGCTGCTCAATAATCAAACCGGCGGCAACAATACAGCCAGCGGTTTTCAAGCACTGATGGCCAACACCACCGGCGGCTTCAACACCGCCAGCGGAATAAACGCGCTCGTTAACAACATCGGCGGCAGCAGCAACACGGCCTTGGGCGATTCCGCCGGATTCAACGTCACCACCGCCAATCACGTGATCTGTATCGGGGCCAACGTCCAAGGCGAAAACGTGAGCAATACCTGTTACATCGGCAACATTTTTGGTGTGACGTCTAGCGGAGGAGCTGGTGTGTTCGTCAATGCAGATGGCAAGCTTGGTACCACTACCTCTTCTCGACGATTCAAAACAGAAATTAAATCGATGGAGCAGACTAGCGAAATGCTATACGCACTCAAACCTGTTACTTTCCGTTATAGCAAGGAGATCGATTCGGCAGGCATACGCCAACTCGGACTCGTCGCCGAGGACGTTGAAGAAGTTAATCCTGACCTGATTGTGCGCGACAAAGATGGAAAGCCTTACAGCGTACGGTACGATCAGGTGAACGCGATGTTGCTTAACGAGTTTCTCAAAGAGCACCGTACCGTCATGGAACTAAAGAAAGAAATCGCTGCGCTCGCTGAAACGGTGAAAGATCAGGCAGCGCAAATTCAGAAAGTGTGCGCACACTTGGAGATTCAGCAACCAAACGCCGCAATCGCCGAGAATCAGTAACCCGCACATTATTTGCGTAACGAGTTGACCTCGCGCCAAGGTGGTCGGCTGGAGTAGCATCAAGCGCGCCCTGTTTTCACCAACAGGTCATTGATTAGCTGCATTCGCTTTCGTTCCTTGCGGCTGGAACTGAGCTCCGCAACGGAGCGCTGCATTCGGCGTGTCCAATTCAAGCTCGCTTTTGTTCCTGGGACGTTGAAACGGTATTTGCGCGCCAGCAGATCTGTGATCATCACCATTGCAATCCACGACTCGCACCTGAAAAGCGCATCCATGATTGCCGGATAAAAATCCTTCTCAAAATCGAGCTCTTCGATTTTGGGATTCAGTCCAGCGAACGCGGCGATTTTCTCCAGCGTCGCTCGCGCTTGTTCTCCAACATCCGACGCTGGGCGCTCGAACGCCTCGTCCCACAAAGCGCGAATCGGTTCGTGATCGTGGGTCGCGTACGTCGCCACCGAGAACCGTTCGTATCTGTCTCCGGGAACGATCAAGCCATCATGTGTTTCCCATTGCGGAATCTTGAATCCGGCGATGCCGAGTGAACGCAGATTTGGCCTCACGTAATCAGGCACAAGCCCAAGATCTTCGCCGATCACGCGCGTACCGTCGGCTTCTTCCAGAACGACCCGCAAGTATTGTTCGCCCTCGCGTTTGTTCGCTTCGCGGCGTTCGGGCGTGTTGTCGTCATATGGAATGAAATGCGGCGCGCGGCCGCCGGTTCGTTCCAGCATTTGGTGCTCATCGAGCGGGAGGAATTCCTTGTTCAACCGTGGCCGCCATGGGAAGGCATAGATGCGATAAAATCCCAGGACATGATCGATCCTGCACAGGTGAAAAATGCGCCGGACACCGTGAACGCGCTCGCGCCACCACTGAAAATTGTTCGCGCGCATTCTGTCCCAGCGATAGAGCGGAATACCCCAGTTCTGCCCCCATTTTTGGGTGAACGCGTCGTCTTTGAAGTATGGTTCGGGAGGCGCGCCACCGAACCAGTCCAGCATGAATTCATCCCGGCGCGCGAAAACGTCAGCGCTGCAATAACTGACGCCAAATGGAATATCGCCCATTAGCGCTACGCCTCGTTGTTCGGCGTAGGATTTGATCGCGCGCCATTGCTGATGCGCGATCCACTGCACATAACGAAAAAAGTCCTGGCGCCTTGCCAGGGTTTCCTGTTGGTCGTGCGGCAGTTTATCCATCCAGGTGCGCGCTGCCTCGATGATCTGATGCTGCGCTGGCCAACGGTTCCATGCCGCGCTATCGCCGTTCTTCTCCATCAGGGCGCGGAAAAATGCGTAATCGCGCAGCCACGCGGATTCTTCTTCGCAGAATTTTCGAAATTCGAGCTGCCGTTCTTCGCTGGCGTGAGTCGAGAAATTCGCAAACGCCTTTTCCAGCAAGTGCCGCTTTAGCTTTTTTACGCTTCGATACCTTACGGCGCCAAGACGCAGACTGTTAAGATCAACGTCGGCAGTTAAACCATCAAAGTCTTCGCGCGTTAAATCCTGCGGTGAATCTGGCGCAAGGTGCAGCGTCGTTGGCTCGATCGCCATGGCGCTGATGGCGTTATATGGACTGTTGTCGGCCCCCGTTTCGTTGATAGGCAGGAGCTGGACAAGTTTGAATCCAATTCCGTCGACCCAATCAATAAATTCTCGCAGTGCGCCAAGGTCGCCGATTCCCAAATCGTCTTTCCCGCGTAACGCAAACAGCGGCGCGAGGACTCCAGCGATCTTGTTTTTTGGCGACAACTCCATTTTTAGCCACGGATGAACACGGATGAAACACGGATTTAAAAGACGAGTCGCTTGTACTCGACTTTTGTTCGGCCGAAATTGATGAGTAGGCCTACTTTGAGGCCAGTTGCTTTCAATTCATTCAGAAGCTGGGCCTCATCGCGTCCGTCATACTGTGGATTAACCTTTATTTCGACAACCACACATCCATCGACGACCAAATCAGCATCGTAGTCGCCAACCACTGCACCCTTGTATTGAACCTGAATGCGCCTTTCGATCTCGGCAGAAACACCCCTGCGAATTAGTGCGACCTGCAGCGCTCGCTGATAGACCCGCTCAAGAAAGCCGTACCCGAGTTCATGGTGTACCTCGAATGCAGCTCCAATAATGACCTCTGTAGTTGCTCGATGCAGCAACTTATCTGGATGTTCTTCGTGAATTTCTAATATTCTGCTCATCTGTGTCGCATCCGTGTCAATCCGTGGCTCATCTTCTTTGGACTTGCCAGTCTTCCACGAGCTCGTTTGGAATTTCCTGCAGAAAGCGCGACGGCCGCTGGAACACGTCGCCGTACCCGCCGCTCAAGCGCATTTGCGGGTAGGTAAGATAAAGTTCGTCTCGCGCGCGCGTGATAGCCACGTAAAACAACCGCCGCTCCTCTTCGAGCACATCGCGCGTAGCGAGTGAGCGGCTGCTCGGGAACATTCCGTCAGTCAACCAGATCACGAACACTGTGTGAAACTCGAGCCCCTTCGCCTGATGCACCGTGGACAGATTGACAGCTTCTTTGTCGCTCGTCTGAACCGCCGCCGCCTCAGCATCGACATTACTGATCAGCGCCAGTTGAGAGAGAAATTCGTGAACGTCTTTGAACTGGCGGGCAAACACTGCGAGCTGATCGAGGTCTTCCCGGCGCAGGTCGTAGTTTGGAAAATTCATTTTTGCATAGTCATCGTAAATCGCTTCCACAACCGATGTGATCATCTCCGAGGGCGGGTTGGGTTGGCCCTCCGGTGCGATCTCATCCAGCGTATGCGCGAGCTGCATCCACATTTTCTTTGATTTCGCGGGAACATTCATGGCCAGGAGGCGTTCACCAAACTTGTAGCCGGGGTCGGTGACCCCGGAGGACGCTGATCCTTTTTCAAGACCGCGGTCAACGCCCGCGGCTACAATCCCTGCTTCCCATGCCTGCCAAAGATTTTCGGCGGTGCGATTTCCAATACCGGGAAGTAATTTCACCATTCGGTTAAAAGCGACTTGATCGCGCGGATTCGCCACGAAACGAATGAACGAAGTCACATCTTTGATGTGCGCCTGCTCGAAGAACCGGATGCCGCTGGTGATTTGATAAGGAATGCCGCGCCTGGAAAGCTCCAATTGCAGCTCAAGCGCGTGATAATGCGCCCGGTAAAGCACCGCGACTTCGTTCAGATCGATGCCCTCATCGCGCAGTTCGAGAATGCGCTGAGCAATGAACTGCGCTTGCTCCGCGCCGTCGTTCAGCGCCACCACAGCGGGCTTCAGCGTTTTTGATTCGCGCGTTGCGCTTAGATGCTTGCGGAACTGTTGAACGTTCGCGGCAATCGCTGCGTTTGCCACATCCAGAATTTCCGGCAGGCTGCGGTAATTCATTTCGATTTTGAACACCTGCGAGTCCGGATAACGCTTCGGAAATTCGAGAATGTTTTGGAAGTTTGCGCCGCGCCAGGAGTAAATCGACTGCGCGTCGTCTCCAACTACCATGACGTTGCGATGGTCGCGGGCGAGCAAATCAACGAGGTCGGCCTGAATCTTGTTCGTGTCCTGGTATTCATCGACGAGAATGAACTGAAACTGCCGACGATAAAAATCGCCGACGCGCTCATGCTGCTGAAACATGGACAACGTCTTTTGCAGCAGGTCGTCGAAGTCCATTGAGTTCGTGGCCTTCTTCTTTTTTTCGTATCGCTCCTGAAGGTCCTGGATCTTGTCGAGTAGCGGCAGGAAATAAGGAAATTTCTCGGCGAGCAATTCCTCCAACGGCTTCTCCGTGTTGACAACAAAGCTGAAAATCTCTGCGAGTACCTCGCCTTTTGGGAAGCGGATTTCTTTCGGGTTGATTCCCGCACTGGCCACCACCGTATTGATCAGATCCTTCTGATCTTCGCGATCCATGATGCTGAACCCGCTCGAGTAACCGAGCGCGCCACCGTGCCTGCGCAAAATGCGGTTTCCAACCGAGTGGAATGTCCCGCCCCAAAGTCCGCTGGCATCGACCGGCAGCAAATTCGCGACGCGATTCAACATTTCTCGCGCTGCTTTGTTCGTGAATGTGAGGAGCAGGATGTTGCGCGGATCGATCCCGTTCTCGAGCAGGTAAGCCACACGATAGGTAAGAGTGCGCGTCTTTCCCGAGCCCGCGCCGGCAATCACAAGGATGGGGCCGGGCGCCGCTGTAACCGCTGCAAGCTGTTGTTCGTTCAGCTCAGCGGCGTAATCGATATGAATTGACGTCGATACTGGGGCGCGTTGCAGCGTGTATTGACGAGACATTTTGTTGATTGCGGAATGCGGATTGCCGATTGCGAATTGAAAAGAACGGCAGCAACCCAGTTTGCGCAATAAACCATTCCACTACATCCGGGAAATCGATGCTTTAAGATTTCGATCCTGCGCCGGACTCGAAATGTTTTCGCAGAAAACGCCGTGTTATGAAACCGCTGCCAATGGCGTCGCTTGCGCCTCTGGATCAACCCATTTGCCATGCTCACGGATCAAATCTTTCAGGCGATCGACTGCCTCCGCTTCCGGGATGTTGAATTTCACCGCCGTCTTGCCGACGTAGAGATTTACTTTGCCCGGCGCGCCGCCAACGTAGCCAAAATCCGCGTCTGCCATTTCACCAGGGCCGTTCACAATGCAGCCCATGATCGCAATCTTTACGCCTTTGAGATGCAGTGTAGCCGCTTTGATTTTCGCCGTTGTGGTTTGCAAGTTGAACAAGGTCCGCCCACACGAGGGACAGGCGACATAGTCGGTTTTGAAAATCCGCGATCCGGCTGCCTGTAAAATGTTGTAAGACAATCGCAGCGCTTGTCCTGGCGCTTCCTCGCCTTGCACTAAAATCGCATCGCCGATTCCATCACACAGTAACGAACCGATGTTCGTGGAAGCGGCGAGAAGCGTGTCGAGAAAATCTGAGGTAGGGGCGATTGCCCCCAATCGCCCAGGGCGGTTGTGGTCAACGGCCCCTACCAGCACGTCCTTCAGCAAGATCGGGTGCCGCGGCTGCAATTGCGAGGCGAGCAACCGGAACGCGGGAATTACCGAAAGCTCGACGTCGTCATTCACCGTGACAAATTGTGGAACACTTTCCGAATTCACTTTCGCAATTGCTGCATCATCCCGTGGATCCACCTCGACGATGTCCGCGGTTTCGTAAACAATCTCCGGCTGGTAATCGCCCATTCTGTCGATTTTGTGCGCGATCTTATCGAAGTTTGTCTGCCGGACGACCACTCGAAGTAATTCTCCACCGCCGAGCTTAACTTGTTGGCCGGGATCATCCGCCTTCGTTGAAGCTACGGCGGACGAGCCGATTCCGGCTACAGCAAGCGTTTCGCTCACTCTGCGCTGATACGAAAAAGGATCGAACGAAAGTTGAGACTTGAGAGTTGGGGGCCGAGAGTTGGACGTTTTCCTGATGTTCTCAACCAGGGCTTTGGCCACTGGAATCTCATGAGGACTATCCTCGGTGAGTGAAACGCGGATGGTGTCGCCAATTCCATCCGCAAGCAACGAGCCAATCCCAATTGCGCTTTTGATCCGCGCGTCTTCGCCTTCGCCTGCTTCCGTCACACCGAGATGCAATGGATAATTCCAGTCAGGCCCAAGTTCGTTTAATCGCGCTACCAGCAAGCGATAGGCTGCAATCATGATTTTCGGATTGCTTGCCTTCATTGAGAAGATGAAATCGTGATAGTCGAGATCGCGCGCAATCCACGCGAACTCCAGAGCGCTTTCTACCATCCCAAGTGGCGTGTCGCCGTAGCGATTCAGGATGCGATCGGAAAGTGAGCCGTGATTTGTTCCAATACGCATGGCGATCCCCCGTTTCTTGCAAAGATCGACCAGAGGCGAAAACCGTTCGCGAATCCGATTCAACTCTGCCGCGTATTGCTCGTCAGTGTATTCACGGATGATGAATTTCTTCGAATCCGCGTAATTGCCCGGGTTGATCCGCACCTTGTCCACCCATTTGGCCGCCTCCATTGCTGCCTCGGGCTTGAAATGGATGTCGGCGACGATCGGCACATCGCAGCTCTGCTCGCGCAAACCGTTCATGATATTCTCAAGATTGCGCGCATCCTTTACCGTCGGCGCGGTGATTCGAACGATTTCGCAGCCTGCATCTGCCAACTCCATGGTTTCCTGGATCGATGCCTGCGTGTCCATTGTGTCGCAGGTAATCATCGACTGCACACGAATCGGATTGTCGCCGCCGATTCCGACGTTACCCACCTTCACCTCGCGCGTTTTACGCCGGTGATAACGAAGAGGATCAACGCAATAGTTCACGAGAGTCTAAATGTACGAAGCCTCGACCACTCTCGCAACGTGCTGCGACTTATGGCGCTTGGGAGTTTTTGGCGGGGGATTGTGCTTCGAATTGGTCCAGCTTTTTCCTGATAAACGGCAGGTCCTGCACGTCGAAGAACGTGATGTAGAGCATGTAACCGATGATCATTACGGCGCAGCTGGTCTGAACAACTTCCAGCACACGCATGTTCACCGGTTTGCGCCGCACCGATTCGATGAGCGCCAATACGATATGCCCGCCATCGAGCACGGGAATCGGTAGCATGTTCAGAATCGCCAGGTTCACATTGAGGATGACGCTGAACCACAGCGCCAGCTTCCAACCTCCTTCCGCTTCAAAGAGCCTGACATAAATATTCCAAATCCCGACCGGGCCGCTCAAATGCTGCAGCTTTACATCCGACTTTGGCGAGGCAACGGCGCCAATCGTCTTTAACGTGCTGGTCACGCTGTTGTAGACCTGCTCAATTGGATTCGGATGTTGAGTGGACACTATTCCCGTCGTGTCCCATTGAATTCCAATTCGCGGTTTCATTTCGCCGCCTGTGGGCAGAAGGGTCGGCTTCACCCGAACGTCAAACTTCGAGCCAGCCCGCTCCACGGGAAGAATAAGCTCTTCGTTTGGATGTTTGCTGATGTATTCCAGTAACGCGATTGGGTTGTAGATCGGTGTTTGATTGAATCCCCGGATGATGTCTCCCGAACGCAGCCCCGCCGCAGCAGCCGGTGTGTTCGGCTCCACTTGAGCAAGGATCGGCGTCTCTGCGGGGTAAACGAGCAGTTGGCGTATACTTTTCCTGCGCCATCCGCGGGTCTCCGCTTTGTAAGGCTCCACCCAAACCGTTTGCACTTTGTCATCTCGCTGGAATTTCACCGCGATTTTCTTGCCTTCGCTTCGCACCACATCCCAACTCACGCTGTCGTTCATCCCCATGAAACGCCTGACAGGTTTGCCATCCACTGACAGAATTTTATCGCCAGGTTTCAAACCAGCTTTCTCCGCCGGTGAGTCGGGCATAACATAACCAATCACAGTCGTTGAATCCGCTTCACTCACAGGATGGCCGACCGTCCAGACAATGACGGCAAAACACAGCGCCAAAAGCACACTAAACAGTGGACCGGCAATCGCTACGATGATCTTGTCGAGCGCGGAAATTTTCGGCAGCCGTGCGCGGTCGACGTCCGCCTTTCCTTCGATGATGTCCATCGGCGCAAGTTGCGGCAGCGCGACGAAGCCTCCGAACGGCAGTGATCCGAGCGAATATTGGACGCCGTTAATCGTTTTTTTCCAGAGCGGTTTACCGAACCAGACGCCGAATCTTTCTATGTAAAGCCCTCGCCAGCGCGCGGCCAGAAAATGCCCCAGCTCATGTACGACAATCAGCAGGTTAAAAAGGATGAGAACCTCGAGGACGATGAAAATGGCGCGGAAGACGTGGAGAAGCATTGCGATTAGTGACTAGTGATTAGAGATGTGTTGATTGATTGGACACGCCACCGCGTCTGCCGTTGCAACTCTCTTAACGACTTAGCGATTTGACGCATCCCTGCGCTTCATTGCGCGCCCACCGATCGGCTTCCAATATGGCATCGAGATCTGGGTGCGCAATGGCCGTGTGACGGTTCATCACTTCTTCAACAACGTGCCAGATGTCGGGAAAGCGCACACGCCGTTCCAAGAACGCCGCGACTGCGATTTCGTTGGCGGCATTCATCACCGCAGGCAATGTGCCCCCCTTTTCGCCAGCCCGGCGCGCGAGATTCAGTGCGGGGAAATCGTCATAGCGAGGGGTAAAAAATTCCAGCTTCGATAGTTTCGAAAAATCGAGTGGCGGCAGCGTATTTGGGACACGATCTGGCCAGGTCACCGCGTATTGAATCGGGAAACACATGTTCGAATAGCTCAGTTGCGCCAGGGTAGAGCCGTCTGTGAACTCGACCATGGAATGAACGATGCTCTGCGGATGGATGACCACCTCGACGCGCTCCATCTCGACACCGAAAAGCCAGTGCGCCTCGATCATTTCCAAGCCTTTGTTGAACAGCGTCGCAGAATCGATTGTGATCTTGGGGCCCATATTCCAAGTCGGGTGCTTTAGCGCTTCTTCTGGTGTTATCGAATCGAAATCTTTTCTGGGCGTCTGCCGAAAGGGTCCGCCTGATGCGGTCAAGATGATTCGGCGGATGTCCAAGGAGCTTTTGCCTTCCAAGCACTGAAAAATCGCATTGTGTTCTGAATCGACAGGCAAAACATGCACGCCGCGACCCCGTGCCTCGCGCATTACGATCTCACCGGCCATGACTAGAATTTCCTTGCTCGCCACGGCGAGATCTTTCCCAGCCTGAATCGCCGCGAGCGCCGGGCGCAGCCCGCCAGTGCCGACGATCGCCACCAGCACCATATCCGCCTCGGCCACGCGAGCGATCTCGCATAGACCAGCATCACCTGAAAGAATTCGCGGCTCATACTCGAGGGCGCGGCGAAGAACGTCGATTTTGGTTTCATCGAGGAGACAAACAAATTGCGCACGTGTTTGATTAGCTGTGGCGGCGAGTTTTTTCGCGTTGCTGTTCGCGGCCAGCCCAACGATCTCAATCCGTTCCCGAATATCGCGCGCCACCTTTAGTGCGCTCTCGCCGATCGAGCCCGTCGCACCCAGAAGAACAACACGCTTACGCTTCATCTTTCGACAGAATGAACAGAATTAACAAAATGAATTCAGAGCAATATCGGCTCAGGTTTTGGAGCGCGGAACTTTTTCTTAAATTCCAGCCGCTCCGCGCCGAAATTCAAAAGCAAACCTTCATCGATGCCGGTTGCGACGAGGTAATTTACGAGTTGAACTTCGTGCGCTTTCGCGAGTGCCTGAGTCGATTTCAATTCGATAATAAGCGAATCATTTACCAACAAATCGGCGATAAACGCGCCGACCAAGTGCCGGTCATAATACACGCTGATCGGCCTGAGTCCGGCTTTTCGCAGCTCCCAATCAACGCGTTTCGATAAACCGACTCCAGAAATCCCGGACCCAAAATTGAGTGCACTCTCATCGCTACGCCGATGACCTGCCCACATAAATCGTATCCTTCGGGCCGCTCTTCGATTCTGTCCATTCTGTAAATTCTGTCAGCTTTCTACGCCACCCGAATTACAAGTCGCAGATAGAAAAATAAAAGCGGCGCGGTAAAAAGCAGACTATCCAAAAGGTCGAGCGCCCCGCCAATTCCTGGGAGCAAATTCCCCGAGTCCTTTACGCCAGTGCTGCGCTTGATGATTGATTCAGCAAGGTCGCCAAGCACTGCGGCAAATCCCAGTAGCAACCCGAGGGCCGTCGCACTCGTCCAGGTTAGCGCCGGCAAATGGCCGGGCATCAATTTAAACAGGGCCAGGCTGCACAGCAGTGCAAAAACAATCGCGCCAAAAAAACCTTCCCATGTTTTCTTGCCACTGATATGCGGCACCATCAGATGCCGACCGATCGCGCTGCCCGTGAGATAGGCTCCCATGTCCGCGAATTTTGTGACCGCGATCAGGTATAAGACGTAGAACTGTCCGGTTAATTGGCCGCTGCTCGAACGCGGGGTCAGATAAACGATTTTGGTAATAAAATTGAAAAGCCAAAGCACATAAAGCAGACCGAACAACGTGTATGCCATCGTTTGCAGCGGTTCATCATGGCGCAAACGAGCAAACATTTGCCGGCCGAAAACCGTGAGCAGAAAAAAGAGCAGGACGGCAACTTCGAAATCATAAGAATGCGCCGGCCCGATCTTCGAAAAATAGTAAAAACTGCCGGCAAGCAGGACGGCGCCGCAAATCATGCCGGTGATCTTGAAATTCGGCAGACCCTTGTGATCGAGCATCCGATAAAATTCCAGGAGTCCGATCATTCCGAACACGCTGATCAACAGCCAAAACAAGATCTCGTACCCGGAGAACATGATTAGCAATGCGACCGACCAGAGCACGATCGTGCTGACGAATCGCAGAATGAAGGCGGAACGGGACGTGATGACGTTCTCGGTCTGCTCCAGCGATACAGGCATGGACTGCATCATCTCGAACGAACGAATCAGGCGCAAGCGCAGATGAGAAACTGCGCCAGGGCGAGATGTACTTTCCTGTTTTCCTGCTATGCTGATTCGCCTAATTTCTTCCTGTGCAGAAAATGATGAAGGCCGTGGTGAAGGCCAAAGCCGAGCCCGGTCTCTGGTTGGAGAAAGTTCCTGTTCCAAGAGCTGCCGGCGAGGACGTGCTTATCCGCGTATTGAAAGCGTCGATCTGTGGGACCGACGTGCATATATATAACTGGGACGAATGGGCGCAGAAAACGATTCCTGTGCCGATGACAATTGGTCACGAGTTTGTCGGCGTCGTTGATGACGTCGGCGATCACGTGAAAGGATTTGCAAAGGGCGATCTCGTAGTGGGCGAGGGACACATCACGTGTGGACATTGTCGGAATTGCTTAGCCGGCCGCCGGCATCTCTGTCCAAACACACAGGGCGTGGGCGTGAATCGTCCCGGCGCGTGGGCTGAATTTGTAGCGGTTCCGCAGGACAATTGCTGGCATGCCGATCCGTCGATCCCCCTGGATGTGCTTTCCTGTTTCGATCCTTTAGGCAACGCTGTTCACACTGCGCTTTCCTTCGATCTCGTGGGAGAAGATGTGCTCATTACCGGCGCGGGACCGATCGGTTGTATGGCCATTCCGATTTGTAAAAGAGCCGGCGCGCGTCACGTCGTAATTACCGACGTCAATCCGTATCGCCTCGACCTGGCGCGCAAAATGGGAGCCGATCTCGCTTTAGATGTTCGGACTGAGAAATTGATGGACGCGATGGAAAAGCTTGGAATGAAAGAAGGTTTCGATGTCGCGCTGGAAATGTCCGGCAATTCGAAAGCGTTTGGCGACATTTTGCCGAACATGTTTCACGGCGGCAACATCGCGCTGCTCGGCATCATGCCCGGCAGCGCCGCCATCGATTGGAACACGGTCGTGTTCAGCGCGCTAACATTAAAAGGAATTTACGGCCGGGAGATGTATGAGACCTGGTACAAAATGACTGCCATGATCCAGAGTGGGCTCGATATCTCGTCTGTCATCACTCACCGCTTCCCCTACACGCAGTTCAAGGAAGCGATCGAGCTGATGAAATCCGGTAACTCCGGAAAGATCGTGCTTAATTGGGGCGAACGATGAGGCAGGAACCACGGATTATCCACCTTTGCCTGGCTACGCTGTAATACGCGCGGATGCCGCCGATTCGTTCCTGTCATTCTGAGCAAAGTCGAGGAATCTCTGGAAATAACTGGAAAGGCTATCCACAGATTACGCAGATTTCCGCAGATTGCGGAAGCGAATAATCCGTGTCAATCTGTGTAGATCTGCGGACCAAAGTACTGAGTCGCGGAGCGCCGTGGGTTGGCTCCGAGGCCATGCTACCGCAGCGCAGCCGCTTCTTTTCCGCGGCCTTCGAGTTCGAGCACCATGCGCTTGATGTGCCGGTAGTCCTGGTGCCGTCGGAGGAACTGCAGGCTTTCCTGCGGATCGCCCCATTTTAGGACTTCGATCGTCTCCTGGCGCGCGCCCCAGGAGTTCATCTCGTGCTGGTTCGGCATGTAGAGGTCAATCGTGTTACGCCCGGCAAGCGCCCAGCCGTAATCTTCCACGCGATAATTTTGTCCAGTCGAAAGCAGGCGAAAGACGGTGCCGGCCGGCCAGCGCGACCAATCAGCCGCGGCGCTGCCGATTTGAGGCGGTATGAACACCGCTACAGCGCGCTTCACGTTGCGGGTTGTTTTCGTCGCGCGTTTTGTCGTGCGCGTCACTCTTCGCCTGTCATCTTTCATTGAGAACGGTTGAAGTGGTGGCGAATCGGAACCGCTCTCGTCCACCGGAATGGCGCGTGGAACTTCATACGCCAGCGTCGTGCGGGCCACTGCTTCCGCTCGATGAATCGGGTGACCCGCGGCGTGCAGTTCGCCTCCGAGCGCGTTGTGATTGCTGTATGCGCGGTGGTCCGCTTCGGTGTGCGTGTACGCTGTGGTGCGCACATGTTGAAAATCCGATTTCGCAAGCGGAGGCTCGTATGCCGGAAGTGCGTGGCGGGTGGTCCCGCAGGCGGAGAGGAAAATAAGGGCGATGAACGCCGCGAGAACGGCTAGGGCCAGATTACGACGCTGTGCGTAGGTCAAGGTTGATCGCCAGCAAAGTTATTAACAGTTATTCACAACCGCGCAAGAACTTTTTACGACAAATCTGGAAGCCAGGAAACCACGAACTGTTTTTAGGTTCGCCTTTTCCGATTCAATTCCTGGTTTCCTGGTTTCCTGATTAATCTTTTCTGCGTAATCTGCGGTTTGCCTATGATTGCCGGATTCGAAAGACAGCTTTCTCAAACACTCGAGGAAATTAAGTCGCAAGGTCTTTTCAAAACCGAGCGAATCATCACGAGTCCGCAGGAAGCGCACATAGCGATCATGGGCGGGAAACGCGTGCT
>WNGE01006707.1_pt1 | contig 24201 bp, 20 predicted proteins | sample 5400651 | NCBI WGS metagenome assembly WNGE01 (sample SAMN13153370, study PRJNA577476) | soil metagenome | isolation source: 60 cm soil or saprolite under grassland replicate 2 | place: USA:California | collected 2016-06-15
GGCTTGAAAGTAGGCAGCCTACTCGCGTTCTTAAGGCACATACTCGAACTCGATTCGCTCCCGGATTACGAGACAATCGTGCGCCGGCGCTTCGAAGAGCACATCGCCCGCCATCAATACAACGCGGATCAGATTCGCTTTCTGCGGGCCGTGCAGAGTGTATTCCTACATAAGAGACAGAAGCTGCAAGCTGCCGATCTATACGAAGGGCCCCTGCAAAGCTTCGGGATGAATGCGGTCGATAGGCTGTTCACGCCGAAAGAAGTTGATGACTTGTTAGCGTTGACGGCGGAGTTGGCAGCATAAGTAAGGCTAGAACGCTTTGTTTGAAAGTTCTTATGACCGAGCCGTCTTCAGACGGCTTTCCCAAAGGGTTATTAGGCCAGCCGTTTTACGGCTGGTTAGTCTGCGGTCCATACACTCGCAGCCCGTTTTAACGGGCTTCTCAGATGGCTTCAACCAATTGGCTCAAGCCAGAATGAGAAGGACGCTGAAGCGCCCTCGGAAGACTTAGCTGGCCGCTAAACCAGTCCTAAAAGGACTGGTCTAACAACCCTTTGGGCAAGCCGCGTGAACGCGGCTCAATACCTCGACCAGTTTACGGTAGACTTGAAATCCTGGAATGCTCACCGATACGGCACTTCGCTCGCAGATTGACCAACTCTGGGACAAGCTCTGGGCTGGCGGACTTTCCAATCCACTCGATGCCATTGAGCAGTTGTCCTACCTGCTTTTCATGAAGCGGCTGGATGATGCCGAGAATGCGCGCGAGCAGGCAGCGCGACGGCGTGGAACCGAATACGAACCCATCTTCAAAGACTCGAAACATCGCTGGTCTTATTGGACAAACCTTAAAGCGGAAGATGCTTTGAAGTATGTGAAAGAAACTATCTTCCCTGCGCTGAAAGAGATGGGAAGTGCCGGCAGCTCGTTTGAGCTCCAAATGAAAGAAGCGGAGTTCAAGATTAACAAGCCGAGCCTGCTAATCGAAGCCTGCAAGGCTATTGACGGCATGAAGATCTCGCAGCAAAACCAGGATGTGCAGGGCGACCTTTACGAGTATCTGCTAGGAAAACTCACTACGGCTAAGATTGCCGGCCAGTTTCGCACGCCGCGTCACATCATTCGCATGATGGTCCAGATGATCGCACCGCGCGCGACTGAGCGCATTTGCGATCCGGCCGCCGGGACCGCGGGCTTTCTTGTGAATGCATACCAATACATTCTGGAGCAGAACACGAGCAAAGAGATTCTGGAATACGACGAGGACGGCATGCCCCATCATTTGACTGGCGACCTTCTCACCTCGCCCGAGCGCGAGTTTCTACAAACGAAAGCAATCACCGGCTACGACAACGATTCGGGCATGACGCTATTGCGCATCGGGTCAATGAACCTGATGCTTCACGGCATCACGCATCCCAACTTTCGGTACGCAGACACGTTGTCAAAGTCTTTCAATGAGGAAAAGCAGTACGACGTAGTGCTTGCGAATCCGCCTTTCAAGGGAGCGATCGATTCCTCCGACGTGAATCCGACGCTGCCAACGCGGTATCGAAAGACTGAATTGCTCTTTCTTCATCTGTTTCTGCGATTGCTCGAAATGGGCGGTCGTTGCGCTGCGATCTCACCGGACGGTGTTCTGTTTGGCTCAAGCAAGGCGCACGTTGAGACGCGAAGGAAACTAGTCGAGGAGAATCGACTCGACGCCGTCATTTCGATGCCGAGTGGTGTATTTCGACCTTATGCCGGCGTGTCCACGGCCGTGCTGATCTTTACGAAAGGCAGCACAACGGATCGCATTTGGTTCTACGACATGGAGCATGATGGCTTCTCACTTGATGACAAGCGCCAGCGCGTGGCGGAGAACGACATTCCAGACATTCTCAAATGCTGGAAGCATCGGCATGATCCTAAGTTCACCCAGAAGCGTGCGCAGCGTCTCGCGGAACTGAAAGAGCAGATCGCGCCGCTTAAGAAGGATCGCCTGCAACATCACGCCGCTATTCATCGCCTGAAGTTTGAGGAGGTTGTCGCGAGTGATGGAAACGAGGTTGCGGCCCGAACTGCTCGTGAACAGGCGGAAGACTGCAATCCCGCATTGCTCCTCTCGAAAACGAGATTAACCAGCTCAGCCGGCAGTTTTGGGTGGGCAAGGAACGGGCGAAGGCCAACAAATACGACCTTTCCGCCAGCCGCTACCGGCATATCGAACATGATGAAATGTTCTACGAGATTCCGGCTGTGACACTCGAACGCCTGCGGCAACTCGAAGCGGCAGCTACGAACGAAGTAGTTGCGTTGGAAAAGATGCTCACCAAACCATGAAGGCGCACTTATTCCAACTTAGCGAACTCGGAGAGATAGTCTCCGGCTCTACGCCAAAAACTGGCGTTACAGAATTTTGGAATGGTGACATCCCTTGGGTAACACCCGCTGACCTCACAAGCCATGACGGAATCTGGTTTCAGGGGAAACCGAAAGGCATCACACAAGCAGGATACGATTCATGCTCAACCCGAATGCTGCCGCGCGGAAGCATTCTGTTTAGTAGCCGCGCACCGATTGGGCACTGCGCCGTCGCACCTTATCCGCTCTGCACTAATCAGGGTTTCAAGAGTCTTGTAACAAACGATCGGCTCGATCCTATATATGGCTACTTTGCCCTTCGTTTCGTGACACCCTCGATTATTGCTCGGGGAAGAGGAGCGACGTTTGCCGAGGTCTCCACAGAAATCATGGAAAGTATTCAGATTCCGGTTCCTAGTCTTCCGCAGCAGCAACAGATTGCGAGGCAGTTGGAGGAGGCGGATCGGCTGCGCCGCACCCGCCGCTACGCCCTGGAACTCAGCGACACCTTCCTTCCCGCCGCTTTCCTTCGGTTCTTCGGCGACCCGGTGAGGAATGAGCGTGCTTGGCAGGCAGTCTCGTTAGAGCATGCTGCCGCAAAGATAACTGACGGCGAGCACCTCAATCCCAAATTCGTTTCGAAAGGATTACCGCTCGTTATGGCTGAGCAAGTCGAAGACTCGGGCGTTAATCTGAACGCATGTAAACTTGTATCGGCAGCGGACTTTACCAAATTCATCAAGAAGTGTGAGCCAGCGGCAGGCGACATCCTTGTTGTCAGCCGCGGGGCAACAATCGGCAGAACTTGTGTGATCGACACGAAAAAGCCCTTCTGCTTGATGGGCAGCGTTATCCTCATCAAACCGGATGACACTATCGTCAATCCCCACTTCCTAGCAGCTCAACTCAAATCGTCGAGTTTCCTTAGAATACTCAGGAATACTTCCGGCGCTTCCGCCCAACAAGCTATCTACATCGCACACCTAAAAGACAAACTTGTTGTCGTGCCACCGCTGCCGTTGCAGAAAGAGTTCGCTGAGCTTGTGGCGCGCACGGATCGGCTATCTCAATCTTCTTCAACAACTGATCGGCATGATTGCGGGCGATGAGGCGGATGTTGCTCGTCGGTCGACGCGAATCCTTAGGTGTTGCTGATTGCCCCGAACACGGCGGCCACGTCGCCTTCATGTCGACGAATTCGCGCGATGAAGATCGCTTCTGGGCTGAAAATCGCGTGGTGGAGTTTTGTAAACTAATACCAAAAGTAATATAAGTGATGAGTCGATCATGTCTCGAATTCCCCGCTCCCTTCGGCTAGTTCGAAAAGGCGAAGCTGCTTTACTCGCTGCAATTGAGGTTTATAACAAGCCCGGTTTCCTCTATAGGGAGGAGACATTCTCAATCCTCACCCTTAACGCTTGGGAGCTACTATTAAAGGCAAGACTCGTGGCGGAGAATAACAATGACCCTCGATGCATCTACGTTTACGAGCCGCGCCAGACAAGAGAGGGCACACCTTCGAAAAAGCTGTATGTCCGGAGGAATCGCTCCGGTAGCGTCCACACTCTTGCTCTAGGCCAAGTCATTACGGAACTCGACAAGAGGGCGGCCACACGTATCCCTCAAGCAGTCAGAAGCAACCTCGATGCGCTGACTGCGATCCGCGATAGCGCCGTCCATTACATCAATGCCAGTCCCAGACTGGCGAAGAGAGTCCTAGAGGTCGGCACAGCCTCTGTAAAGAATTTCATCGAATTGGGAAAGCGATGGTTCCCGCTTCAGCTTTCGGCGCACAGCCTTTACCTAATGCCCATTGGTTTCGTGTCGGCACCGGGCACAGTCACAGCTATTTCCACCTCAACGGACGAGGAAAAGCTGGTCAACTATCTTGCGCAGCTTGTTGGCGCAGCCGCTGGCGAACCGGGAGCTGATTTTCATGTCGCCTTGGAGGTCAATCTCTCCTTCAAAAGGGCCCCAACCGACGCTGTAGCAAGGGTGGTTATAACCAATGATCCTAACGCGCCTCGCGTCGCAATCAGCGAAGAGGATATTCGCAACCGCTACCCTTGGGATTATGATGAACTCACACGTCGACTCCGTGGGAGATACATCGACTTTATGATGAATCAGAAATACCACAACATTCGAAAGGCCCTTATGGGTGATAGCCGTTACGCGAATGCTCGCTATTTGGATCCTGGAAATCCAAGGAGTGCCAAGAAAGACTTCTATAATCCGAATATCCTGGGGGAGTTCGATAAGCACTACACTCGAAGGGGGTCTGTGGGCGTACAGTGAGGCGTCACAGATTCTCTACGCTTGGTTCCAGAGAGATTCTGCTTCCGCCTTTTCCTTTTCCCTGCGAATCTTTTCGAGATCATTGATGACCTTCCATCGCTCGTCGTACAGACCGGAGTACTGCGTCAACAACTCCGTCGCAGCTCTACGGGTCTGACGGTTTCGCTGTGAGCCCTTTTCAACTGTTGCGGAACGGCAGGCGGGTAACTCTTGATAGCGGAAAAAGTTTGGTGAAAGACATTGGTTTCCTCGTTAGAACTTCTATTTGCGATTACGAAGGGGCCAATACTCATCCTTATTGAAGGCGTCTTTTACAACTGTTGGAAGCGAATTAATTAAGGTCTGTGTCCCCGCCTTCAACGAGCGAAGCCCGTCAAGTCCAATCTTTTTCGTAACTTCAGCTTCCGCTTTGACTGTGCTCTCAATGAATTTTGGGGCCCAAATGACTATGCGGTCTTGAGCAAGCTCAATAAAGCGCTGAACAAGACCTTCGGCCTCATCACTGAGAGAGTTTTTCTCCTTTTCGAGCCGCTCAATGTCAACCTCAAATCTGTTTGATTCCGTCACTTCTCTGTTTCTTCCGTCTCTAGACAACGGAACCTCTATATCACAGCATCAGTTGCACGTGCAACATCATGTCTTACGACTGCAACGCAGGTCCGCGACGAGAGTGGGCTATTGATATGCCGTCGGCTTCGCCGACTGGTTATCAGACTACCGCACAACTTGACTAAGTGTTCTAAAACCCTCTAGTTACTTCTCAATCTTCTTCAACAATCTGTCGGCATGATTGCGGGCGATGAGCGGAATTTGTTCGTCCGTGCGCAGCTAGGCTGCCATAGTCTCTTCATCGACCTTTACTTCATAACGGCGGCGCGTGAGCTGCGCTCTTACCGACACGGTTTCAAAGCTATCGGGATAATCCGTCGTGTCATGCACGTCCCAAAACTCCGCTGCTTCTTCGTAGCTCGCGAACTCTTCTGGAATAGGATCAACTTGCTTCTGTTTGTCGCTCATAATATCTTCGCTCCGAATCGTTCATGTCACGGGCTGAAATAGGCAACGCGGCCGTTTGTCCCTTTCGAATAAAAAAGACGATCAAATATCGGCCACCGGCCGTCTGACCGTAGGCAGAATATAAATCTTCCCCTTGACGTGATCTTTTTGCGCACGACGAAAATGAGACTTGCCGAATAAAAATCTCTTCGACTTCATCAGTTGTAAACCGGTGTTTGACGCTAATCTTCTCAATGAATCTGAGTTTCCAGATTACTTCGTACAGACGCATTCAGTGTCTTAAGAACTCGCTCAATCCCTACCGGGCATCATACCAGACAGCAGAGGAATGAGAAAAACTATGCGGCAAACTACTTTTCAATCTTCTTCAACAACCGGTCGGCATGATTGCGGGCGATCAAAGGGATGTGCTCGTCGGTGCGTAGCTCAGTGAGCAAGGGCACGAGTTGCCGGGGGTCGGACAACTCTCCACGCGTCAATAGAGTATCGAGCAGGTTCATCAACTGCGGCGTGTTCAAAGGCTGCATTTCTCGCGCCAGCTTGACGTCGAAAACAAAAATCGCCTGGTCGGAAACCCGCCGGTACTCGGTGATGAGCGCCCAGGCCTGCTTGTTATCGCTCCAGTTAAACTCAGCCGCGCGCTGACGCTTGCCATCGTCCATGCGAATCCGATATGTGCCCAGGTGCGGAAACTGTTTCGAGGCCTGGTAATTTTCGTTCGAGTCGAGAAATCGCAACCCATCCCAAAGTCCAAGCACGCGCCCAAGGGCGCCGTTTGATAATTCAATCGGCTCGACAATCGGTGTTTCCTCACCCTGTCGCTCAAACGTGATCTTGCCGCGACCGAGGGCATCGTGCTCGATGACGATGTGCCGAACCAGAAATTTAGGCTGCGAGAACTCGTAGGTATAGCGGGTTGGATCCGCTGGCTTCTTGTTCTCTTCCCGATGCGGAGTCGCCGAGGGTTGTGCCTGCGGTCGATCATTGCGCTTGGTTGGATCCTGTGAGAAAGAGACGGAGGCAGCGCCGATGATTAAAGGCGCGGCCATTGCCAATCTGAAAATTAGGCGGGTCATCAGGAATTCGGAAATCTCAATTTCGGAGCGCCACATGCGTGCCGCGGATAACGTGTAGTTGCAGCCGGATTATTTCTAGATGATGCGGGGAAAGAACGCAAGTTGCCAACTTGCGCTACTCTTACTCGAACTGGACAGAGACGAGCTTCGAGACACCGACTTCTTCCATCGTTACGCCGTAAAGAGCACGCGCCGTTTCCATCGTGCGTTTGTTGTGTGTGATGACTATGAACTGCGTGTTGGCCGACATCGAGACAACCTTGCTCGTGAAACGACCGATGTTCGCTTCGTCCAACGGCGCATCGACCTCGTCAAGCAGACAGAAGGGAGACGGACGATAATGAAATATACCAAGAACCAACGCCAGGGCGGCCATGGCTTTTTCACCGCCGGAAAGCAACAGAACGTTCTGCAGACGTTTGCCGGGTGGCTGGGCCACGATGTCGATGCCTGACTCAAGTTCATCATCCGCATCGATGAAGCTCATTTCTCCGCGACCACCGCCAAACAGTTCTTTGAAAAGTTCCGAGAAGTTCTGATTAATTTTCTCGAAGGCATCTCGGAAGCGTTCGCGCGATCGACGCTTGATCTCGCGCAGTGCTTCTTCGGTCGAAGCAATTCCTTTGGTGATGTCGTCCCGTTGCACGGTCAGAAAAGCCAGACGCTCGTCAGCTACGGCCAATTCTTCCAGCGCCATCATGTTCACAGGACCGAAAGTCTCCAGCCGTTCGCGCATTTCCTCGACGCGTGCGCGTTCAGCTTCGAGATCGAACTCGCTTGCCAGAGTCACTTCCCGAGCGATCTCTTCAAGGCTTTGGTTGAGCTCATTCGCGCAGGACTCGCTCACAAAGTTCACCCGCGCCATGGCTTCCGCACGCTGCACTTCAACTCCCGCCCGCGCGTCGCGCGAAGCGGCAGCGTTGCGATTCAGCTCAGCCAGCTCAACGGCCAGCGCATCCGCACGTTGCCTTGCCTCGGTCAGGCGAGCCGTTGCGTCGGCGATCTGACTCTCTTCCCGTGCTTTTTCCTCGTCGACGGAAGCAGCCAGGCGATCAATTTCAGTAATCGAAGCGAGTAATTCTTCAATGCGAGTGGCGATTTCCTTTATTTCCAAACTATGTCGCGCAACCCGCGACGTCACTTCTTCCCGTTCACCTTCCAGACGCCGCAGATCCGAAGTGGTGGCTCGACGGCGCTCAGCCGCGGCAGCGGCTTCCGCCCGTTGCTGGTTGAGGAGCTCGCTTTCCGCATCGGCATCGCGACGAATTTGAGCCAGCACGCTGGTTGCCTGTTCGATTCGATTGTGCGTCGCCCGCCGAGAAGATTCGGCACGTTCGGCTTCAGCCAGGGTCTTTGCGCGGCGTTCCTCCAGCTCGCGACGTTCCTGCTCGAGGCGTGTGGAGTCATCTGCGACCACCCGCACATGGCGCGCAGCGCGCTCAATATCCTGCTGCAGGGTTCCGGCCGTGAGTTCAAGCGCCATCGCATCGCGCTCCTCGCGGGCGATCGAACCGTTAAGCAGCATCACGGACTCTTCCAGTCCTGTCAGGCGAGAACGCGCATCCTTTACCGACATCTCCGCGATTGCCAGTTCCGCGGCGAGCTCGCTGGAGCGCGATTCCAACTCGCGCAGTTCGCGTTTGAACGTAAGTAATCCTGCTCCTTCTTCCAACGCACGGCCATCGCCGGCATTAACCAATTGACCGCCCGCAACCCAATCTCCTTCAGTGGTCACGAACATGTCGCCTGTTGCCAGCGACAATGCCGTCGCGTCATCGAGAGTGTCCACAATCCGCGCGTTCATGCGTTCCGGCAGTGTCCGTTCGAGCGCGTTCAATAATTCAGGAGAGGCATTCAAAATGTCGCCGATACGCGGACCGTCTATTCCGACCGGAACGGGTGGCTGGCGCGTCGCCGTACTGGTCCCAAAATCTGCGAATGTCGTGACCGTGATTTCTTCGCTGCCGCCATGAAAGCCGGTGACCAGAAACGTCGCCCTTCCTGCCTGGTTATTTTTCAACCATGCAGCCGCGCGAATTGCATCGTCCGGAGTGGGAACCAGAATTGATTGCAGAGAGGATCCGAAGGTACCTTCAACGGCCCGTTCCCACCGCTCATCGACGTGAACCGCGTCTGCCAGAGTGCCAATCAAATGAAAATCTTCGGTCTCGTTTGCCGAAAAAGCTTCCTGCACCGCCAGCGAATAATGCGCGCGACGTTGATCCAGTTCCTTAAAACTTTCCAATCTGTGCAACGCGCGCGAGTGATCGTCGCGAACGCGCATCTGGTCGGCGTCAGTATCGGAAACGCGTTCATGACCTTCAACCACAGCCTTGACCGCGGCTTCGCGCTCTGCAACCAACCGCGCCAGTTTGTCGCGGGCGGAGTCGATTTCCTTAGTCAGTTTCTCAGCTTCGGCAGCCCTTTCGGTGTGGGCAGCGGCAGCGCGCTCCCCTTCACGAGCCAAACCTTCAGCCTGCTGATTCAGCTTGTCGAATGTACCGTCGAGTTGGCGAGCCAGTTCGCTCAACCGCTCAGCAACTGCTGTATGCGTAAGCAACTCTACGCGAGCTGCTTCAATTTCGTCTTCAGCCGCGGCAACCTGGGCCAGCTTTTCAGCATGAGCGTCTTCGGCCGCCCGCAGCGAGTCGATCGTTTGCTGGCTATCGGCGCTTAGCCGCAAATCAAGTTCGCGCAACCGTTCCAGCTCAGACTCAATAACTGCGAGCCGCGCCTGTAGTGCTTCGATGTCTCGTTCAATTTCAACGCGCCGTTTGGTGAGGGTTTCGACCTGCTGTTCCTGATAAAGCCGCTCGCGAATGCGACGGTCTCTTTGTAGCGCCGCATCGGCGACTGCGGCGCGCGTTTGGGCCAATTCGTCCTCAAGAGAGCGCGCATGCTGAGTCGCTGCGCGGCTGCTCTCTTCAAGCTCAGCTAGTTCGGTCGCCAATCGTTCATCGTCTTCCGTGGCGCGATCTAACTGAACTTGGGTCTCAGCCAACAGGGTCGCGAGACTATGCTCCTCGGCCACGTACACGTGCCGCAACAGCTCGCGCAATTCTTCGCGAAGAATGCGATAACGTCGCGCCTTGCCTGCCTGACGACGGAGACTATTAACCTGACGCTCGATTTCAGAGATGATGTCCGAGACACGGCTGAGGTTGGCGCGCGCGGATTCCAGCCGCGCTTCTGCCGCCCGTTGCCGGACCCGAAACTTTGTAATACCTGCCGCTTCTTCAATGATAGTCCGGCGGTCCATCGGCTTGGCCGACAAAATCTGCCCGATACGTCCCTGTTCAATGATGGCGTAATGGCCGCCGGCCAGTCCGGTGCCAGAGAATAAATCCTGGATGTCTCGCAGCCGGCAGGGCCGATCGTTCAGCAGATATTCGCTTTCGCCGGAACGGTACAAACGACGCGTAACTGAGACAGCTTCGCCGGGCGCAAACTCGAGCGCGAGGTTGCGACGGCGCCAATGGCGATGATGATGTTTTGTTTGAGTTGCCCGTGCAGGCTCAGCTTCAGCAGAGAAGGCTTCGCCGGAACTTGAATCAACGGCTACTTCGGTCGGCGCCGAAGATTCGCCTGGTTGGGCTTCAGTTTTGGCTTCAACTGGTTCAAAAGATTCGACCTGCTCGTCGATCTGTTCCAGGGTCGAATCGATGTCTTCGATGTCCGGCTCATGTTCAACGTATTCGTCGCGTACCAGGTGCAGTACAACTTCAGACATGCCGCTTGGCGGTCGGTTACGCGAGCCCTGAAAGATGACATCTTTCATCTCCGCGCCGCGCAGGTGCTTAACGCGTTGCTCGCCCAGAACCCAGGCGATAGCATCAGCAATATTGCTCTTGCCGCACCCGTTAGGACCGACGATGGCAGTTATGCCGTCACCCGTGAAGATGAGGTCAATATGGTCCGCGAAGGACTTGAAGCCCGTGATTTCTAGACGTCGAAGCTTGAACATCGGTGTCCGTCATTTTGATGCGGGGGGTGACGGGCATCAAGGTGACTTTTCGCCTAGGCAATATAAAGGGCGCCCGCCTACAAGTCAACCAAAACTTGAGCTGAGAAGCTTTAATTAAAAGCAGGCAGTTATCTTAGCATCGAGGCGATGTCATGTTTTTTTGTTTGCAAAATATAATCTAAGAGACCGCTTTCCGCTCGAGCATCATATTTATGCCTCGCCGAATTCCATCGATGTTCGTGGCCTCGGCGCGCAATTGATATCCATCGATTACAAGGGTCGGTGTGCCGTTGATGCCGAGTGATTCGGCTCGCTGCATGTCCGCGGTTATGGCCTGCTCTACCCGATTAGAGTCCATGTCGCTTTGAAATTGGTCAGCGTTAAGTCCCAGCTCTCGCGCGTAGGAAATAAAGATCGGACGCGGGTCCGCTTCATCAGCCCAGGATTTCTGATTCCGATAAAGACGGGCGTGCATTTCCCAGAACTTGTTTTGCAGGCGAGCCGCTTCCGCAGCACGTGCGGCCGGCATCGCATTCTTATGGATTCTGGAAAGCGGAAGATAGTGGAAGACGAAGTGCACTTGATTGCCATATTCGCTTTCGATCTTCTTTAGCTCAGGATAGAGCGCTCCGCAAGGCGGACATTGATAGTCGCCGTACTCCTCAAGCACCACCGGCGAGCTCACTTTAACGTTCGGCCTCATTGGCGGCGCAGAATCCGCAGGTGCTGGTGTAGGGTTGGTTAAGTTGGTAGCGGAGGAGATTGGTTTGCTGCGACAAAACTGCTGTGCGAGCTGCTGGCGCTGCCGCCTTTTCGCAACATAAGAAAAACCGTGGCGACCGCGCCGGCTAAGACGACGATGATGATTACGAAAGGTAGATATCGCTTCATAACAGATTGCCTATGCCGCTTCGTCCTTTCGAAAGTGCAGTTTCATCATCTGCTCAGGACGCAGGGCAGCGAACGCATAGGCTTTGCCAGAATTGTCGCTAAACTCCACTTCAAAGACACCATCCTTCCACTGCTCGACTACCGTACCCACTTCACCGCGGCGCAGGCCTTCGGAATCCAGATCTTCGATTAACGCCACTACATCGAGTAATTTGATTTTATTCATCCCCTAAGAACTCCTTCGCGGATTGAAGCAAGTCGTCAAGCGTGGAAAGTCTTCATCATTCCTTATAATCCAAGCCGTACGTACGACCGCTCTGAGCAATACGATTCCACGTCCCTGCTGGATCTCAAAGTCTACGATAAACCTTCGTCCGTACGCGGTAGGCTTCTGTTCGGTGGCCTCCGCCGTCAATATTGCTTCTAGTATAAACTGACGCAATCGCTCAGCGTCATCTCTCCCAATATCTAGTTTTTCTAAGAAGACGCGCGCCTTGTGCTTGCCCTCAGGGTGATTAGGATTCAGGCAGTAGTCGCGTAGTTTTTTAATATCAATAACAGCATTCTCAGCATTGGGAAGCTTCATTCGGATCTTAGCTTATGAGTGCACCGCAACGCGCGGGAGCTCGCGACCATCGCCGCCCTCCGCGGGGGTCAGTACACGCAACGCTTCCGGCCACTCGACCTGAGGAATCGAATCCGGACCGTAGCGCGCCCCGCGACCTTTTGATTTGTCGCCGAGGGCTTTCAAAACCTTCTCCGGTGTGATGGGCACCTCATCGATGCGCACGCCGACCGCATTATAGACCGCGTTAGCAACCGCGGGTGGAACGGGCAGCAGGGGGCCCTGGCCAACTTCCTTTGCGCCAAACGGACCGTTGGGATCGGGATCTTCGATCAGGTAGGTCTTAACGTCGCACATTTCCATCGTGGTCGGGCTCTTATATTCGAGCATAGAAGGAATTTTGTGCACAACGTTTCGATTTGCGCGGTAAGCCATCTCTTCCATAAGGATTTCGCCCAGCCCCATGTAGACACTGCCTTCAACCTGACCCATCACTAGCGCAGGATTAATCGACTTGCCAACGTCATGCGCGATCCAGATGTGGTCAACCGTAACGATTCCCGTTTTCTGATCCACGTCGACTTCGGCGATTGCCGCTGAATAACTATATGCCGGCGAAGGGCCGACGCCGGCGCCTTTATACTTGCCTGGAGAACGCGGCGGAGTGTACGAGCCAACGGTGCCGATAGTGCCGAACTTTGATTCGGCGAGTACGACTGCTTCGGCGAAGGAAACCGAAACCTCAGGGTTCTCGACATCGAAGGCCCGTCGCTCAGCGAAGGAAATATTTTCAATTGGGACGTTGAGTTTTTCCGCCGCGGCCATCGTCAGAAGCTCCCGCGCTCGTTCCGCCGCTTGAATCGCGGCATTGCCCGTCATCAGAGTAACGCGGCTGGAATAACTGCCGAGATCAACCGGCGTCAAGTCAGTGTCAGCGGTAATTACGCGAATGTCGAACGGATCTATTCCCAGAACTTCCGCGACAATGTACGCGAGAATCGAGTCCGAACCCTGCCCAATGTCGATCGAGCCGCACATCACGCAGACGCCGCCCTGTCGATCAAGGCGAAGCTGCACGCCTGATTGCGGCATGTTGTTCCAGTAAATGGGCAATCCTGCACCACAGATGTAAGAGCTGCATGCGATACCGATGCCTTTGCCTTCCGGGAGCGCACGAACGTCTCCATTCCAGCCCGAAAATCTGTTTTTCCAATCTGAGCCTTCCACCACCTTATCGATGCAAGCGCCTAATCCCATACTGCCTATGCGCAGATAATTTGCAGTTACAGAATTTGCCTTGACTAGATGCGCTTTGCGCATCTCGGCCGGATCAAGTCGCAGTTCCTCCGCAATCTTATCGAGATGAACCTCCAGGGCATAGCGTGGCTGTGGCGTGCCATGGCCTCGCTTGGGACCGCACGGTGGCTTATTGGTGAAGACCCGCAAACCCTGAAACTTGTAACGCGGCACCTCATAAGTAACCGTTTGCAAGACACCCGTGTAGAACGTGCTGGCGACGCCATAACTTCCGTAGGCGCCGCCGTCGAGAAACGATTTGAAATGCATCGCAGTGATCGCGCCGTCGCTTTTCACGCCGGTCTTTACCCGCATCAACACAGGATGGCGTCCGCGATGACAATAGAAGACTTCTTCGCGGGTTAGTGTAACTTTCACCGGACGGCCGGTTATGATCGCGAGTTTGCAGACGATTACTTCATGATTGAATGGATCGCTTTTGCCGCCAAAGCCCCCACCGTTCGGCGTAGCAATGACACGAATATGACTGGCAGGAATTTCGAGCACCTTAGTCAGCGCGCGATGAACGTAGTGAGGCGTCTGCGTGGAACTCCACAGGGTCAGCTTCTTATCGGTATCGAAATGAGCAACAGCCGCATGCTGTTCCATTGGCAGGTGCGTATTGCCTTCGTAAAAGAATGTATCTTCACGAATCAAGTCAGCTTCAGCGAACCCTTCGTTCGTCTCGCCGAATTCGAGCGAGACTTTCTTGTGCACATTGCCACCATCGCCATATTCATGAATGCGTGGCTCGTCGATCATCACGCCCTCTTCAATCGAAGAGATCGTTTGCAAAGGCTCGTATGCAACTTGGATCAAATTCATCGCGTCGAACGCAACGTCCTCGTCTATTGCCGCGACGGCGGCCACCGGATCGCCGATGAAGCGCACCTTGTCGATGCAGAGCGCGTGCTCGTCCTGACTTACCGGCAGGATGCCATAAGGAATTGGTAAATCTTTGCCGGTGATGACAGCGACGACGCCGGGCAATGACAACGCTTTCGAAATATCGATGTTCTTGATCAGCGCGTGCGGATGATGAGTGCGCAGAATTTTGCAATAAAGCATGCGCGGCAGAAAGATGTCATCGGCAAACTTCGTCTGGCCGGTGCACTTGGCCCGGGCATCGACCTTGCGCAAAGGCTTGCCGACTACCTTGAGTGGTTTCGCGTTGTTCGCCATGATTGTAGGGGCGGGGCTTGTCCCCGCCCGATTGTTATTCCCTTGCTCTGCGCGGGCAGGGACGAGCCCTGCCCCTACAGTCATTCGCAGCCATACAAACTCTCGCGCGCCAATTCCATCTCCTCACCACGCATCCTCGCCGCGGCCAATTCTACGGCCTCATAGATCTTGATATAGCCCGTGCAGCGGCAGAGATTTCCGGACAGGGTCTCTCTGATTTCGTCACGCGTCGGTTTTGGATTCTTATCGAGCAATTCTTTCGCTGCCAGCAAAAATCCTGGAGAACAGTAGCCACACTGCGCAGCGCCCAAATCGGCGAATGTTTCCTGAAGGGGATGGAGCACGCCGCCTTGAGCCATACCTTCGATCGTTGTCACCTCGCGCCCTTCTGCATCAAGTCCGAGCATCAGGCATGAAAGAATCGAGCGGCCATCAACCAAAACGGTGCAGGTTCCACATTCTCCAAGTTCGCAGCCGTGCTTGGTTCCGATTAATCCCAGGTCCTCGCGCAAGACTTCGAGCAGGGTCTTGTGCGGAGCAAAAGCCACTTCGGCCCGCTCACCGTTCAGCATGAACGAGATATGCGCTTTTTGTCTAATTGCGCCTTGCATTTTCTTGCTTAAGGGCTTCCGATTTCCTCTGCGTCTTTGCGCGAGTTAAGGGCGTTTCCTCGCAAAGGCGCTAACAAAAACATAAGCCGCAAAGAGGATCACCTTCCCGCGCCCGCCGCGCCGGTTTTCTTTGGCCGACCAAGGATGACGTTATCAATTAGTCGAGTATCTCCGATATAAACCGCCAACGAGATGAGCGCGGGACGATCGTCAAGTTTCTCCAGCTCCTCAAAGGTCTCGGCGTCGTTGATACTTACGTAATCGATGCGCGCCTGCAGTTCTTTCTCAATGATCGATCGCACTATTTCGATCAGGTGGGAAATGCCATGCTCGCCTTCATCGTAGGCTGCTCGTGCCTTTAGTAGAGCTCTATTCAGACTGGCCGCCGCGCGGCGCTGCCCATCGTCAAGATAGTCATTGCGTGAAGACATGGCCAGCCCTGACTCTTCGCGCATGATTGGTAAGACAACGACCTCAGTATCGAACGCCAGGTCGCGCACCATTCGTTTGACTAAAGCCACTTGCTGCGCATCCTTCTGACCGAAAAATGCAAAATCGGGCCGCACAATGTTTAGCAAGATTGCTACCACGGTAGCGACCCCGCGAAAATGACCGGGGCGCGCCGCGCCTTCCAATTCTTCGGACAATCCCTCAACCGTAATGAAGGTAGAAAAATCCGGCGGATAAATCTCCGGGACGGCCGGGGCAAACACATAATCGACGTTGTAGTCGGCGAGCAGCGCCGCGTCTCGCGTCAGATCGCGCGGATAGCGGCCGAAGTCCTCCTGCGGACCGAACTGCTGAGGATTAACGAAGATCGAAACAACAACGACATCGCACATTGCGCGCGCTTCCCGTACTAGACTTAGGTGCCCTTCGTGCAGCGCGCCCATGGTCGGCACGAAACCGATGGACCGATTTTCTTCGCGGCGGATCCGGCGCGCGACCGACATCATGCGCTTGCGACGATTGATGACTTCCATAAAAAGACGGTCAGTAGTTAGTTGTCAGTGGTCAGGCAATTCAGACCGAGGATTGACCACTAACAACTGACCACTGACCACTGACAATACAACGCTAAGACTGCTTGAGCCTCACTTCTTTCCTGGTATCAATCTTCAATTCTTCAGCAACTTCGACGGGCAAGCCATAAGATTCTTCATTTGAAGGATAAGTCCCATTGCGGACGTCTTCAGCCCAACGAGTAATCGCGTCGGTAATCGTCTTGCGGAGATTGGCGTACTCGCGCACGAAGCGAGGCAATTTGCCAAAGGCCATGCCGACCAGATCGTGAAACACCAGCACCTGAATGTCGCAATCGACGCCGGCGCCAATCCCAATGGTCGGGATGCTGATACTCTCAGTGATCAACGTCGCAATCTCGCGCGGCACCAATTCCAGCACGATTGAAAACGCGCCGGCCTCTTCCAGGGCGTGCGCATCATCGAGTAAACTCCGCGCGGCATCGGCGGTCTTGCCCTGCACTCGATAGGTCCCGAGTTGATTAATCGATTGCGGCGTCAGCCCGATGTGCCCCATTACGGCGATTTCTTCATTCACCAAACGCTTTACCAGCTTCACTCGTTTTTGTCCGCCTTCGAGTTTCACTGCTTCAGCGCCGGCCTCTTTGATTAGTCGCAACGCCGCGCGCACGGTGTCGTCCTCGCCGGTATGAAAGGAGCCGTATGGCATGTCTGCGACGAGCAGCGCGCGCTGGACACCGCGACGCACGGCCTTGACGTGAATCAGAATGTCATCGAGTGTAACCGGGATCGTGTTGCCATATCCGAGCACCACATTGCCGAGGCTGTCGCCGACCAGGATAATGTCGATGCCCGCCTCATCGACTATGCGCGCGGTTGGGTAATCGTATGCCGTAAGACAAACTAAACGTTCGCCGCGCTCCTTGCTTGCTTTCAGAGAGCGTGCTGTTACTTTTTCTGGCCGCTCAGGTTTGAGATATGGCATGTGTGGCTCTCTCTAAGTGATCTCGTTCCGTCAGGAGCGCCGCCGAATTGAAACTATTAACACACACGAGAATCTAACTAAGTGTGAGTATTATACCGAGAAATCCGCGAAAAGGAGAAAGGCTTGCCGATCCGAGTGAGAGGGCGCTTATTTGATACTGTCCAGGAGAATGATGTCACGGGTGGCAATAGCGCTGGTGTAAGCGAGATTCTTGCCGTCGAACGACCACGCAAATTGAAAAATGACCATGTTTTGAAAGTCCCTAATCGGTTCCGGCTCTTTTTGATCGAGTCTTTGCCGCCACAAACCCTGCATTGAATCTTTGTAGATCAACGCTGTGCCATCCGGCGACCACCGCATTCGTCTAGCCAGCGTGACGGGTGGTCTCTGCGGAAGGGCGAAGCTCTTCTCGGGTCGTCCGCCATCGAACGGAATGATCGCGATATGAAGGGGCAGTGAGTCAGAGGATTCCAGATAAGCGATGTGCTTTCCGTCCGGCGATACTTGCGGCCCAGACGATGGGTTGTTTGTTAGCTGTTTCGCTCCTTCGCCATCAATCGAAACACGCCACAAGGTTGATTTTCCGTCCTGCTCGGAAATGTAAATGATCCAGTTACCATCGGGCGAAAGGCATGGACGAAAATTATTGCCACCACTGGTCAACTGTTCCAGGTTGCTGCCGTCAGTATTTGCGCGCCAGATATGACAGCTGCCCGAACGATTGGATTGAAAGACCAGGTAGCGACCATCGGCGGTCACGCTCATCTCGCGATCTACCACGTCTCCGCTATTGACCGTTAGTTGTCGCAGATCGGTTCCGTCGCCATTCATTTCCCAGATCGCTTGCCCATCGCCAACGTAAGCGGAATAGAGCAGGCGTCCATCAGGCGTCCAAGCCAGTCCATCAATTCCTTCGTATCTGGGCTCGACTCCCTGCAAAGCGCGTTGCGCCAGCTTAACCTCTCCGTGAGGCGCCACCCAGATCTCGGAAGTGTTGTGAGCTTGCAAGACCGCCAGTGTGCCGTTGGCGGATCGACTCAGAGTCTCGACTGTATAAATATTCAGGTCGTTGGTTAGCTTCTGTGCTTCTCCATCGGGGTAAGCAACGAGCCAAAGCTGACTTCTTCTCGCGACCGCGGCCTCCCTGGCCATCAGGACCAATCCGTTACCTTCCCCAAGCCACGTAAGGTTCCCCACGGTTCCCCACGAGCGGCGGCTGATTTTACTGACACCGCCGTCGGCTATGTTAACTGTAAATATCGCTGTGTGTTCCTGGTCACCGGTGTTAGCGCCGACTGCGATTCTCTTTCCGTCGGGTGACCAGGCAAGCCCACCGCTCGAAAAATTCTCCGGGCGTTTGCGCGCTAGCAGCGTACGTTCGTTTTTGCCGTCGTCAGCATCCGCGATGATGATTGATGTTGCCTCGCCATCGTTCCGCAGGAAAGCAAGTCGGCGATCATCGGGCGAAAATGTGACGGGGCTATCAACATTCGCAATCAGCTCAGTCATGACTCCGCCGAGGACCGGCATTCGCATCAGCTTGGTTTCGGACCACTTGGGATCGCGGGCTGTAATATAGATGCTGCCACCGTCCGGCGAAAAGACTACTGCAAAGTACGATAAGTCCGACGGCTGCTTAATTAAGACGCTGCTGTTAGCATCAACCTGACCCAGCCATAACGAATCTTTTCCATTGATGCGCTGAACGTAAACGAGCGACTTGCCGTCTGGTGAAATCACAGCCCGCATGGGTGTACCACCATGCGTGGCGAAGCGATGCAGAGTCATTGGCTGCGAAGTAACCGCCGCCCGGTTGGCAAGATGCGCCGATCGCAATAACCACAGGCTGCCGCCTGCGATCGCAAGGATCAGCATCGCGCATGTGCTCAAGAGCAACAGCGCGCGGAATCGCATAGCCAGAATAGACTTGGCGATTCTCTGAAGGACTGATTGTGCGATTGGCGTCCCGGATTCTGAGTCACACTCATTCTGCTCGACGACCACACGCCTGAAGCTCTCACGCTCGATCGTCAGCTCCTGGTCGGCAAGCTCCCGCACTTCGCCGGTGAAGCGATAGCCGCGGCCCGAGACGGTCGCGATATATCGCGGGCTGCTCGCGCGCTCGCCGAGCGCGCGGCGGATCGCCGACATGTTCACGGTCAAGTTCGACTCTTCGACGATCTGATCCGGCCAGACCATGCTGAAGATTTCGTCTTTCGTCAGCAGTCGCCCGTGATTGCGGATTAGGACAAAGAGAAGTTCGAAGGCCTTGCCGTGGAGTGGAACTGAACGGCCGCTCCGCAGTAGCCGCCGCTCGCGCGGGTCAAGCTGAAAGTCATCGAATTCGTAAATCGGATGTATCTGCGCCGCCATGATCGGGATTGGAAAGTTTTCGGAAAATTCCTTGCGAAATTAAAGATTTTCGGAGCGCCTTGCGCAGACACTGTTCCGCGTTCGGAGAAGAAGTTGTCGCGCGAACCAGGGTTGGCGGATGCGCGCCGGATTTTAGCAGAAGCGGCGGAGTAGCCGAAAGCTTTTTTGGCCAGGCATGAGACGCAAGAAAAAAACAACAATCGTCACGATCGAGGCGCGAGAGAAGACGACCGTTCGGGGTCGCGCGCAACCCGTAGTCGCATGGTGTGCGGCCTGCCATTCAGAGGTTCTGATGCTAACGCCTGATGAAGCTGCCGCAGTCTCGCTGACGACCACGCGCTCCATTTTTCGGCGCGTCGAAGAGGGCAATCTTCATTTCCTTGAGGGCGAAGGCGGTAGGCTTCTTGTCTGCGTTAACTCGCTCCGGCGTGGAAAACCGGAGCAGTAGGCAGATCGTGAGGGAGGGGCTCAATTAGCAGCGAGACATTAAACCAAAGGGGCTGATCATGAGAACTCGAAACACATTCAAGAAAGCACGAATGGTAATAGTCATGAGAAACAATCTAAAAGGCATCGCAGCCGCGACAATCCTGATGTTGCTGGTAGTCTGTTCATTGCCGATCGCCAGACCGACATTAGCTTTTGATCCAAACCCTGATCAAACATGGCTCGATGTCAGGCTACCAGGTGCTCAGCCTCAGTGGGGTAACTCACGCACCATCCACGCGCTGCACTCCCTGACCTTCCGCTGGAAGACCGACATCGCAACCGCGGATCACGGCAGATGGCAAATCCTGGATTACAAGCCACAGTCCAATGGCATGAACGAGAACCCGTTTGCTTTATCACCTCTCCCTCTGCCGCTTGCGTTGCAATTCCAACCTTTCACGATCGACTTCGCCCAACTGCAGCAGCAGTATCCGAACAAGATACCCGCCGATGCGCCGGTCAATGGAAAGGACTATTGGATCAGAATTGTTCCCTGGAATGCAGATGAGACGATGGTGGCAGGCCCGATTTCCGACGTCGTCAAGATCACTTACGTAAAATCTCCGCCGCCGCCGCCCAACCCGCCCACCTTCACATTTGTCGCCGAATTTTGGCTTGGCGGCCACTTCGTTGATATAGGCTATGGCACCAACAAGCCGGTCGTTCCGCTTATCACTGTCAGCACGAGTGCGCCGGTCACGGACGCCAAGGGCAATCCGGCCTTCCCCAAGAACGCCAAGATAGCCAGCTCGTCGCTCCCTATTCTGGGCGGATATGAAAAGGACGGAGAGGTGGAGTTGCGCAACCTGACGCCGAAGACCCATTACCATTACATCATCGAGGCGAAAGACGAGAAGGGACAGTTCGCTTATAAGACGGGTCAATTCACCACCGCGACTCGGCATGTCGAGGTCGGCTTCGACAAGATATTTATGATTGACGATAGCGACGGTGCTTTTTCCGGCGCCGGCGATCTTGTATTTGCTTTCTTCGTTAACGATGTAAACGTGCTCGGCAATAACAAAAGGCTTCCGGCGACTGGCGAGATGGATTTCCCCACCGGCCAGACCAAGTCCTTTGAACACATCGTTCGTGAGATTATGGACCCGCCTAACACGATCAGCGCTCGAGTGAACGGCTATGACGATGATGACTGTGCCATCTTCACCATTCATCCATTCTGCGATTGCGAAACGCCGGGCGATGTCCTTAATTCCCACATGAAGAATTTTACTTGCAAAGATGGCTCAGGCGAGAATGCAGCCGCAACTACGACGTTGAATGTTCCGGACGTAGTTGACCGAAGTCAGTTCGGCGTTGAATTCCTTCTAAAGGAGTTCACGATGACTGCGGACAATGGCCATTTGAAGTTCAAGGTCTTTGGTAGGATGTCAATCGATTACCGTTAAGCGTGACCGGCATTCAGAAATTCACGCCATTGAGAAAAGCTAAGGAGATTCCGGCTATGAGGCAACAAAGGCAGATTGCCCCGTACGAAATCCACTGGTTATAATCGCGTGTTTGAATTCAATCACGTGGATAGCAGCGGCCCATGGCAATTGACCTAAGCGGCATCCTTCTACCTGTCACCACGCCATTCACTCTCGGCGAAGATTTTGACGCCCAGGGCCTGGTAAACAATCTGACAAAGTGGAACGGCCGCGGCGTCAGCGGCTATGTAGTGCTCGGCTCGACCGGCGAGCGCGTGAATTTGGATGAGCGCGAATACCTTCAGGTGATTGACACCGCTCGCCAGGCAGTGCCGCAAACGCTCAGCTTCATTGTCGGCGCAGGTCAACAAAGCACGCGTGCCACGATTGACGAGATCAAGCGGGCGGCGCTGGCCGGCGCCGAAGCCGCGCTGGTTATTACTCCGCATTTCTATAGATCGGCGATAACGCAAGACGCTCTGGTGAAACATTATTCGGCCGTCGCTGACGCCTCGTCGATTCCGATCGTTCTTTACAGCATGCCTGATCTCACTGGAATCAAAATTGAGCCTGAAACGGCAGCGCGCTTAAGCGAGCATCGGAATATTATCGGCATCAAAGACAGCTCTGCGGATGTAGCCGGACTTGATGCGACTGTTCGACGAGTGCAGCGCGATTTTGACGTGCTGATCGGAAACGGCACGGTGCTTTGCGAAGCGCTGCGCTCGGGAGCGAGCGGTGCGATTCTCGCTGTCGGATGCGCAGTCCCGCAACTCTGTGTGGCAATTTACCGAGCAGTTAAAGCAAACGATATCGAGCGCGCTTGGGCTTTGCAGGAGAGACTAACGCCTTTGGCGCGAGCCGTCACGAAGACTTATGGAATCGGCGGATTGAAAGCGGCAATGGAGATGGCTGGTTTCGTTGGGGGAGCTGTGCGCTCGCCATTGGAAAGACCGAGCGAGGAAGCGTCAGTGGAGATTGAGAGTTTGCTTCGCAAGGCTATTGACGCCTGCAGCGAAGTTGCGTTCACGAAGGCATCAGAGCCCCGACCGTAAGGGAGGGCTGCTTGTCTCTGAAACGATCATAGTCGATTAGCGGCCCTCCCTTACGGTCGGGCTTCTGACACTTTTGCCTCACTGGCACTCGCAACACGCCGCGCGTAGAATGATCGAATTGGAGCGACGCCTAAGTTGAACACCGCTGAAACTGCCTGTCACAGTACGCCGCAAGAAGCAGGGCTGCGCATCGAAACAATTTCGCTTGAACGAATTCCACAACAGACTCGCCTCTTTCTCGATTATCTCCGTGACCCGGTCGCGCTGCGTCGTTTTTATCCTGAGGCAGTTCGATTCCATTATGATCTACCGGCGCGCGCCGGACGAGTTTTCGGCGCCTACCAAATCGATCGAAACCAGGTTTGCGAGGCGCTCGAGCGATTAAACCGCGGCTGGGCAGCGCCTGAAAAGACCCTCGCAAACATCAGTTTATTGCGCGAAGCGGACTGCCTGGCGGTTGTGTCCGGGCAGCAAGCCGGGCTTTTCGGGGGCCCGTTGTATACGATTTACAAAGCGCTGTCAGCCGTGAAACTTGCCGAGTGCATGTCGCAACGAGGCGTCAAAGCCGTTCCTGTATTCTGGATTGCCACCGAAGATCACGATTTCGTCGAAGTCGCTGCGGCCGAGTTCATCAATCGCGATTGCGCTATCGGACGCGTCAGCGTTCCGTTGGAAATGCATGCGGAAGGATCTCCGGTTGGGCGCGTCACTCTGGATGAATCAATTAATGCAACGATCAAGAATCTCCTGAAGGCTTTGCCGCAAACTGAGTTCAGCGACGATCTTGGAAATCTTCTCAATCGTGCATATCAACCAGGACGAAAATATGGCGATGCGTTCGCACGCTTGATGACGGCTTTGGCCGGTCAGTACGGCTTGGTTCTTCTCGATCCGCTGGACGCGCAACTGAAGAAGTTGGCCGCGCCGCTTTATGCCGAGGCCGCACGTCGGGCACAGGAGATTGCCATCGCCATTGCCAAACGCAGTCGTGAGCTGGAAGAAGCGGGCTATCATGCGCAGGTGTCTCCGACGGAAAACTCCTTTCCTTTGTTTCTTCACGACGAAAACGGCGCCCGTCATGCCTTGACGCGAACCGACAGGGGGAAGTATCAAGCGAAGGACGCGGGGCAGAAGTCTGACCGTCAGGGAGGGCTTGATGGCGTCAGGGAATACTCCGCCGACGAACTAGCTGAGTGGGCCCTGCGCGAGCCGGAGCATTTCAGTCCGAACGTAACTTTGCGTGCCGTAGTGCAGGATTATCTCTTGCCGACCGTCGCTTACTATGGCGGCTCTGCGGAGATTGCTTACTTTGCACAGACCGCCGAAGTCTATCGCATCCTCAATCGCCCGGTGACTCCGATCTTGCATCGCGCGAGCATGACAATGGTTGAGAGACATACCTGGCGTGCTCTGGAACGTTACAACATTGGGTTAATCGACTTCTTCGCGGGACAGGATCACGTGGTCAGCCGTATTGTTGCAGAGCATTTGGGAAAAGAAACATCGGGAGCGTTCGACCATACGACCAAGACTTTCAATAGCGAGCTTGACGGCTTGGAGGAGCGACTCCAGCAGGTCGACCCAACGCTGGCTGAAGCACTGGAAACAGGTCGCCGCAAGATCAATTATCAAATCGA
>WNGE01012870.1_pt1 | contig 24199 bp, 25 predicted proteins | sample 5400651 | NCBI WGS metagenome assembly WNGE01 (sample SAMN13153370, study PRJNA577476) | soil metagenome | isolation source: 60 cm soil or saprolite under grassland replicate 2 | place: USA:California | collected 2016-06-15
AAATTGCGGGAGAACCGGCCAAGCGATAAGGTGGGCCTTGTTCGTGAAGATCGGATCCGCGATCATGCCTTGCGGCATCCACCCGCCGGCACTTTGGCCGTCGAGAAGAATCCCTGTCGCGTCCCATGCCCGCCGGCGATCATCCGCCGAAAGCGGAGGGCCGTCCTTAGTGGCGAATTCCGCCGCGAAGATCGCGTTCTCGTGCGCGACGAGTCCGTTCACGCCGTCCGTGCCGGTCTGAGAGCGGGCGAGCAGGAACGAGCCTTCGCCGATTCCCATCGTCGGCTGAAAATAAGCACCCGAGCCACCCACGCCATAACTGCCTGCGGCGACCGTCTCCGGATCGTCATGGCGGATGGTATCGAACCACAGCATCTCGGTTTCGCCACCGCGTTTCGGCGCGTCCTTGCCGGCTAAAGCCAACGCATTGTAAACGAGGTCCGAACATGTCTCCGCAAATCCTTCGATGTCCGCTTGCGTCGCCCGATGCGGCGCATTGCGCAACAGATCGTACTGCAGTGCGTGCGCTGTCTCGTAGACGGTGTAATCGGTGTAATGCTTCGAACCGTCGGTCGGGACCGTCGGCAGAGAGATGATGTTGATGTAATGGGCACCATATTGGGTTGACGTATGGGTGCCCTCCGGATCGGCGGGATTGTAGGTCAGATCGAATTCCTCTGCGCTCGACTCGGAACCGCATTCCTTAAGGCGCACCGGCGCCACATCCTTTTCCAGTGAACTCAAATAATCCGCGACGGCTTGCGGCATGGCATACGGTGCGGAAGTGCGCGGCACGATCACCAGATTCGCGCCGCCATAGGGCACAGTGAGCGTCACCATCGCCGTGTGCGATAGAGTTCCCGACGTGCCCGCAAGCGAAATGGTGAACGGCCCCGTTCCGGCTGCGGAGGAAACGGCAAGCGTCACCGTTCCCGAACTTCCGGCAGTGACGTTGATCGAGACAGATTTCACCCCGGTCGGTAGATTTTTTGGCGTAACCGTAACGGTGCCGGTAAATCCATTTAAAGGGGTCACTGTAACCTGGACTCCTCCTGATTTTCCCCGGCTAATTTTGAGAGAAGAAGGTAGGGCAGAAATCGAGAAGTCGCCCGTCGACTGTCCTGTGCCAGCCAGCTTCAGTTCCAACGGGCTATATGGACCGCCGGTATAGGCAGCCGTCACGACTCCTTTGATCGTGCCAGCCAGCGCTGGAGTGAACGTCACACCGAGAGTACACTTCGCCAAAGCTGCAAGGCTTGCGCCGCAGGGAGTTATACCACTCGGTGTCGCCTTGAACTCGCCGCTGGCGGCAAGGCTTAGCGTGAGGGCTGTACTCTGATTATTGGACAAAGTCACCGTCACCGGCGAGCTCGTGTGCCTACTGGTCGCGCCGCGAACGTTATGCTCGCAGGCGAGAAGCTGAGCGGCAGTGCGCCGGTGCCCGACACGTTATAAACCTGCGGGCTGACACTTGTGCTATCGGTGATCGTGACAGCTCCCTTAATGACCCCGTTGATGGTGGGGCTGAAACTGACAGCCATGGTGCATTTCGCCCCGGCCGCGAGCGAACCACCGCACGGACTGGCTCCACTGCCCGCTGCGGCGAAATTACCGCTGGCGGCGATCTTGGAGATGCTGAGACTCAACGCAGTGCTGTTGGTAACGGTGACGGTCTTACTCGTGCTCTTCGTCCCCACCGGTTGGTTGGTAAAGGCTAAGCTCGTGGGAGAGAACGTGAGCGGGGAGGAAGGCCCGCCTGAACCACTTCCTGATAGTGCTACTTCCTGCGTTCGACTTGGGTTTGAAGGTTACACTCATCGTGCACTTCGCCTTGCCAGCTAAACTGCTCCCGCAAGGTGTGGCACCGCTGCCGATCGCGGCATAGTCGCCGCTAGCCGAAAAACCGATGGTCAGAGCCGTGCTTAAATTGTTGGTGAGAGTTACTGTCTTAGCGGCACTGGTCGTGCCTACCGCAATTGTTCCGAAAATAAGACTGGTGGGGGATAGCGATATCGCGGTCAATCCGGTTCCGGACAGGTTCACCAGGTGAGGCGATCCACCGGCGCTGTCAAGAATCGTGACCTCTCCCGAGACGCTTCCGGAGACCGAAGGCTTGAACGTGGCGGTGATCGTGCAATGCGCGGCCGCAGCGAGGGTCGAAGGGCTGATGGGACAGTTGCTGCTCGCCCCGAAGTTTCCGCTGGCGGTGATCGATGTTATGGTCAACCCGGCGGTACCGCTGTTGGTCAGCATGACGGCTTTCCCCGCACTCGTCGTATTCAGCAGTTGACCGCTAAAAATGAGACTGGTTGGCGAAAGGGTGACGCTTGCCTGGCCGTGACAAATAACAGGCGTGACCACGAGACTGAAAAAGATCGACCAAGTAATTCGTGCGTGGCGCATTTCGCTCTCCTTCACAACTCCCAACTCTTAGGCGGAAGTGCCTTTTCAATCGCCCACCCGATCCCAAAGGTGCGCCGTGGATTCAGCTATTGACTTCTATTCACTTTTCCGTGGGTTCGTTCGTTCGAACTCTGGGGCCGGCGGACTGAAGGAGTAGTCGTTACAAATGACTGCGGAATGAAATGTCGGGCGGATTGTGGTCCCTTTGAGGACCGGAAGTCAAGAAGTATTACTGGTGGTCCTCAAAGCTCATAAAAATAGGCAAACGGAGTCTGCCCGCCGATTCCGCAGCCGCGTCGCAGGATCGATCAGTTTGGTGGGTGGGCGCAGGTGTTTGGAATCCAGAAAAGTTCGCCAGGGCGTTTTCCCGTTCTCTACTGCCGGCATGGGGAGCTTTAGTGGGGTAAGCGACCCGACTTTCGGGCCATTGTCGCACTGGATGAGCAGAGTGATTATTAGGATGGCAGGAAATGACTCGTGGCAAAGATAATTGAATTCTATATACCCAAAAACTTCCGGAAAGCGCCGACGTGGACTCCCAGGCAACAAAACGGAAAGCTGATCGAGTTTTGCTTAGAGCCAAAGAAATCGGCCTGAACCTTTCGGCTGAGCTGTATTGGACCTCTCTTCGATCAAGTCAGGACTTAGTTTAGCCGTAACAAACGCCCCAGTTCCCGAATTTTGACCTGCCACATCTATTTCCCCGTAAATTAACGGGCACTTTTCGCCAGCCTTTCTCTATTACTCGGGCACCTCGTATACACCTTTAAGGCATCACGATTCTTTCCGTTTCAACTTAGTCTTTTTCCCATTTGATCGAACTAGCTCGATTACGAGAGCGATATACGTATCCAAATCACGCATTAAATCGTGAATTTGAGAATGAGCGAGAGGAACAGGTGGTAGCGGGAAATCTGCGAGAAGCCGAGGGCAAACTTGTTGTTATCTTCGTCCGCGAACCGCTCTCGTTCGGAAGAAACGAAGTCGGAGAGGAGGGTCATAGTAGGGGCGTAATAATCATTGATTTGTTGTGCGACGCCTCGCATCTGAGGTGAAATATGAAAAGGCGCTACTCCGCTGTGTGCATAACTCTCCTTTGCCGAGGGATGTTTTCCATGTTTTACTGGAACTAAGCTTCTAATCCTTACTTAATCATTCTTTTCCCTTAAAAAACGCTCAAGGAGAACCCTGCCATTTCTGCAAGGAAGACAGGGCCGTATTTGTGCGTATTCGCTTTATGAACTCCTCCCGTGCCAGGAGCGGAAGGAGGAATGTTCGCAACCTGTTCCAGTGCTTCGATCCGCTCCTGCGATCGACGGGATCTTTCGGATAGCTTTCCGGAAACTGCGTCGCCAGAGCGGCAACTTCTGCTGTAATTGGGCGGAGATTGACTCCAGTGCGAGTCAGAAAACTCTGAATTGTGTTCTCCACCGTTCCGTGCGAACGGAGAATCCCCCGAGAGAAAAGAAATGCCAATTCCCACAGGGTGATGTCGGAAATCGCCAGGCCATCACCGGCCCGCGCCCTGCGAATGGCCGAAGCCGCACGACGTGACAGCTTTTCGGGTTGCGCCACCAGCCAGGCAAGAACATGCGTATCCAGCAGGATCACCGCAGAACCTTCCAGTCCTTAAGCGGCACAGCGGGGGAAACAATATCACCGAGGATCTCTACCTCGTCTCTCATGCATCCAAAAACATCATCAGCCACCGAAGGGACTGGCACCAGTTTCACCACCGGGCGTCCTTTCTTGGTGACTATCAAAGGCTGACGCGTTGACTGCACTTCGTCCATGATTCTTAGACAAACCGCTTTGAATTTTCCTGCAGGCATTGTCTTCATGACTATCTCCCGTGACCATAGTCATTATAGCAGAGCACGCCCGACTTGGGCATTTTTACTGGGGAATGAAGCGAGGTATCTGCAAGCATCCGAACTGCACGCAAAGGTTTTCAGATCAGGCCCGGCGCAACCTGCCCAAACGCCTGGCCGCCTCATCCAAGGTTTCATCGCGCTTGCAGAAGGCGAATCGCACTTGCTGTGCTCCATCGCGTGGATTGTTGTAGAAGCTCGATCCCGGCACCGCGGCCACGCCTATTTCTTTCACCAGATATTGTGTGAATGCCACGTCGTCGGGAAATCTGAACCGGCTGATGTTGGTCATCACGTAATACGCGCCGCGTGGGCGGAAGCAGCGGAACCCAGCCTCCATCAGCGAGGGAACCAGGCGGTCACGACGACGCCGATAACCTTCGGCGAGTTGCTGGTAATAAACTGGCGGCAGACTCAAAGCCGTGGCTCCGGCTTCCTGCAACGGCGCAGGCGCTCCGACCGTCAAAAAGTCGTGTACTTTGCGAATCGCGTTTGTGATCTCCGGAGGAGCAACAGTCCAGCCAACACGCCACCCTGTCACCGCATATGTTTTCGACATGCCATTGATCGTGACCGTGCGCTCGCGCATGCCATCGAGCGAGGCAATCGAGATATGCTCTGCGCCGTCATACAGGATGTGCTCGTAAATCTCGTCCGTGATGGCGAGTACGTTGAACTCCACACAAAGGTCGCGAATCAACTCCAGTTCGGGGCGCGTGAAAACCTTGCCGGTCGGATTATTCGGCGTGTTTACCACGATCGCCTTCGTGTTGTTATGAAACGCGCTTCGCAGTTCCCGCGGATCGAACACCCATTCGTCTTCCGCTGTTTCCGGCGGGTGCAGCTTCACGAAACGCGGCTTTGCGCCTGAAATGATCGAATCCGGCCCGTAGTTTTCGTAAAACGGCTCGAAGATGATCACTTCGTCGCCTGCGTTGCACACCGCCAGCAGCGTCGAAACAATCGCCTCGGTCGAGCCACAACAAACCGTAAGCTCTCTCTCCGGATCGACACTGATCCCTTGCCACTGTTGCATTTGCCGGGCAATGGCATCGCGCAGATTCTTCGCTCCCCAGGTGATCGCGTACTGATTTACGTCGCCCGCGATCGCCTCCTGCGCCGATTCTTTGATTTCGCGTGGTGCTGGAAAATCCGGAAATCCCTGCGCCAGGTTGACCGCGCCATATTGCATTGCCTGGCGCGTCATTTCGCGGATCACCGACTCAGTGAAGTGCGCGACCTTGCTGCTGAGAAACGACTTTGATCGCGTGAGGGTTTCCGACATGGAGGTCAGGGTAACAGGATCGGCGCAGGCTTGGCCATCCCGGACCTCCACCGCTTGCTGTGGCCGGGGCTGCGCTCGCGTCAAGATCTAATGGCAGAGCAGGCCAAGCAACGCTGGGACTGTGCAGACAGACGCCACGGAGGAGCGAGGGCCCTCCGTGACGCACTCATTCTTGCGGCCGGTTCTAGCGTCGGTATCCGATCAGACTGCGCGGCGTCCGCTCAGCAGGTTAACGACCAGTACGACGATCGCCAGCACCAGCAGAATGTGGATGAATCCGCCCAGCGTGTAGGAACTGACTAACCCGAGCAGCCACAGAACCAGCAGAATCACGAAAATCGTCCAGAGCATGTTTGACCTCGAAACAGAATTTCACAACCAACCGTGCTGCCATTCTGATGCAAAGGTTTGAGCTGGCGTCTGTCGTACCGAAATGTGCGGCAGGAAATTACTGGTAAATGGCGATGCCACTACAGAAGAACCTGTAACTGGGAATCGACAACTGGGTGATTGAGAAATGAAGATTGCATTCTGCTGTGCCCTTCTTTGCGATCTTTGCGGCTTTTCTTTGGGAACTCAGCGGTTAACGTTTGTTCTTGCGCCGTCAAAGCTTGTAACCGCAAAGCCCGCAAAGCGAACCACACTGAGGTCGCAAAGAAATCCTGGCCACCCACTCGGCCAGGCCTGAACTAAAACAGAGTCAGATTCTCATCGACAAATTTCTTGCCGGTTTCTTCGTTGCCCGTAAGCTCGAATGAGTTCGTGATTGCTGCCTTGCCCTTCTGCACGCTCGTAATCACGTACGAGCAGCCGAACCAATGAGCTTCGGTCAGATCGGTTGGCGACCACCGCGCAGGGTGGTCAGGGTGAGAATGATAGAAGCCAATAATGTCATCGCCGCGCTCTCGTCCCTCGCGCTGAATGCGAATCAAATCTTTGGGATCGATGTTGTAGCGGTTGTGCAGCGAGTCAAGCCTTGTGTTACCCGCGCGCACAATGGATGTAACGACTCGCGCGTCCCCATCTATTTGCCCCAGTAAAACACCGCAGCATTCGTGTGGATAAGTTTCTTCACCATGCTGACGAATGGAGTCGTAGTGAGAATTGGCGATTTTCAGCATTAGTTAAAATTAAAAAGTCAGAATTCAGAATGCAGAAGTAATTACGCCGCGGATTACCTCTGCATTCTCACTTCTTACTTCTGCATAATCTCTACCCTTCTTCCCAAAACCGCTCACTCAAATATTTGTCTCCTGAGTCCGGCAGGATCGTTACAAACACCGCCTGCTGATTTTTTCCCAGCGACCGCGCCACCTGCAGGCAGCCAGCCACGGCCGCTCCTGCTGATATTCCGACGAGCAGCCCTTCCTCTCGCGCCAGCTGGCGGACCATGACATGCGCGTCTTCAGTCGAGATACCGATATCCTCATCGGCGAGCGAAGCATCGTAAATCTTGGGCACAATGGCGGTCGCCATGTGCTTTGCCCCTTCAATCCCGTGAAAGGCAGAATCCGGCTGAAGCGAAATGCAATGAATTTGCGGGTTCAACTCTTTCAGCCGCCGGGCAGTTCCAACAAAGGTCCCGCTGGTGCCAAGCATGGCTACGAAATGTGTGATGCGGCCTTCCGTCTGCTGCCAAATTTCATTGGCAGTGCCCAGATAATGAGCACGCCAGTTGGCGTCATTTGAATATTGATCGGCGTAGAAATATTTCTCCGGTTCGGCGGCGTATAGTTCGCGCGCCTTGCTAATGGCGCCGTCAGACCCGTCCGCCGGGTCGGTATAAATAATGTTGGCGCCATAAGCGCGCAGAATGTGCTTGCGCTCGGGCGAGACGTTCTCCGGCATGCACAACGTGACCGGGAAACCTTGAGCCGCTCCGATCATTGCGTAGGCAATGCCTGTATTTCCGCTGGTAGAATCCAGCAGAATCTTGCCGGGACCAAGACGACCGGCCGCGCGCGCTTCCGTCACAATGTTCGCCGCCGCACGATCCTTTACCGATCCACCCGGATTCATCCATTCCGCTTTTCCGAGCAACTGAATGTTCGGCAAGTCACGTGCGACCCGCTCCAGGCGCAGCAGCCAACGTGCTCGAGCGTGCGTTGCCCGAGCGCATGAGAATCCGGCACTCTTTCCCATTCAGCGCGAGATTTGTCCATAGAATCGGGTACTTGGGCCGATTTGCTGGAAGCGGGTTGCATTCAGACTTGGGCGCAGACTATGACTAACGTAACGTATGAAAATTCCGAAAAATGCGAAACCGACTGGCGTTTAGATTATAAAAGAGCGTGATTCGATCCAAGGGAACCTCACAATTGCTCCTTTTGTCAGGATGCGCATCTAACTAATTGGCCGCGAGGGGGACTCAACAGCACGATGTCAAGCAAGGTAGAGCAACGGAGTTACGAAGACGCGCTGAACTGGCTGCGGGATCACGGTTTCGATTTGATCGAAGCGCCCGGTATGCAGGGCCGTGTGTTCCTCAAGAAATACAATTGCTCTGCGGCGATTCAAAAAAATGGCGATGATGGCGTGAAGATATTCGCGTATCCCGGTTATCTGATCGGTGGCGAAATCTCCAAACTCGTGAACCGTGGATACCAGCAATTTCTCAAGACCGCCAAGACGGAAGTCCCCGCGACCGCCGACCATCTAAAATCACTCCAGCAATTCACTGAAGAACTCAAGGAAGCTCTGGCATTGCCCAGCCTGTATAACGAATCCCTGGGTACTGTGAGCGAGTCTTATCATTACGATCGTATTCAGGACCGCGACAAGCCCTGGGCCGAGCGCCCCAAGCGCCCATGGGAAATTGCGCGTGTGGTGACCACAAAGAGTAAGAAGAGCCGCGCATAGGCAAACTTTTTCGCCCGTTCCGCAAAAAGTACCGCAACGTTCTGTCATTTATTCTGGCAAATTCATAATTCTCTATACTGGCGGCGCTAGGGGGTCTCATGCGTACCCTGATTGCGGGCATAGCTGTTCTGCTGATCGTCACACTTGACACCTCGGCCCAGGATTCAAACGCTCAGATCAAAGCAGCCGTTCGGGACGTACTTGTGCGCCAGCAGGACGCCTGGAACCGGCATGACCTCGAAGCCTTTTATGTCCGGCTACTGGAATTCGCCAGACCTGACGTTCTTCTCGGGAGCGAATGTGACTACTGGCTGGCAAGATACCCTTGAGCGTTATCGCAAACGATATCAAAGCGAAGGACGTGAGATGGGACAGCTTCAGTTTTCGGATCTCCAAGTAACGCCGGTCGCGTCCGATGCCGCCTTGGTGCGGGGAGCGTGGAAGCTCACTATGAAGGATGGGAAAACGCCGCACGGACTGTTTACGCTGCTCTTCCGCAAATTTTCGGACGGCTGGAAGATTGTCCACGACCACACGTCAGCGGAATGATCTATTTCTTCAACCGCACCTGTACGCTCGCGCCTTCCGGCAAGGTGCCATTCAAAAGTTTCACCACACCGTTCGCGACAACCCCCTCGTATTCTTGCGGCGCCACACTCGGTGACTCCCGCTCTACGCGCCCCATGCCCTTGTCCATGGCGGCGTTTGCCAGGCGGTCGGCCTCGCGGTTGTGCTCGCGAAGAGCATGTTCAATCGAAAACCAATCCAGTTGGGCGATCAATTGTTTCGCCCGCGCATGAAGATCCCGCAGCGCGGGATTCTTAACCTTGTAGATGCCCTTGACCTGCCGCACCAGCAGCTCAGAGTCACTGATCAGTTTGAGAGCTTTATGTCCGTGCTGAATCGTATACTCGAGGGCCGCGATCAGTCCTTGATATTCGGCGAAGTTGTTAGTCTGATGGCCAAGATAGCGGCTCAAGGCCGTGACTTTTCGCCCAGCCTCGTCGTGAATAACGACGCCATAGCCAGCCGGGCCTGGATTCCCGCGCGCCCCTCCGTCGCTGTGCGCAATCAGATAATGCGCCGGCATTTTCGTCGGCGATTCACTAAAAAGCTTGCCAGTCTCGCGAATAGAGGGCATCTTCCGAGTTTACAAGATGAGTTAGGTGCACGGCTGGAACAAACTTGGAATTCACCTGCCCGCTGCAAGTCGGGCCGCCAGGCGCTGCGGCAGGTTCGCTGCCAGAATGCGCTCCTGGGAAGCTTTCAGATTGTAGGGCACGCGGCAGAACGTCACGATAGCCTCCTCGGAGTCATATACCGCGAAGCCAGCGCGCCAGTCACCATCCCGCGGCTGTCCCACAGAGCCCGGATTCACCAGATATCTCAACCCGCTCTTGAGCGGAAACTCGCTCTGCTCGCTCTGGCCGACGGTGTTATATAGAGGGCGGAAAAAATCACTGGCAGCATTACTGGACGAAAAACTTCCCTGCAAATGCGTATGCCCGAAAAAAGTCACTGCGGCATTTGATATCAGCAGCGGTTCAATGGCATCGCGCAGAGTTACTACATATTCATCCTCGTCAACCGGAGAACCATGTACGAACTGGACATTGGGAAGGCCGTCGACCTGAATCGGGCCAGGAGGTAGAGAGCGCAGCCACTCCAGGTTGTCACCGCTGAGCTGCTCCCGGGTCCAGAGGGCGGCTAAGCCGGCTATGGGATTGAAGTCCGCCAGATCCATCAGGCCCGCCGCTGCCTTGTCGTGATTGCCGCGAACGAATGACTTCCCCAACTCTCGCGAGCGCTCGATAACCTCATTCGGACTGCCCCCGTAACCAACAATGTCTCCCAGATTCACTACAAGGTCATATGGCGGCGCAGCCGCAAGGCAAGCCTCGAGCGCCTCAAGGTTTGAGTGAATATCGCTGAGCAAAAGCACGCGCACTGCTTCACCAGGCAAACTGCCGATTATAGTCCCAGAGCACAGTAAGCGTGAGGGGAGTTCTTTGATATCCCTGCGAGGCGAATTGGGAAACTACCCAGTTCTCAGCTCTCCCCGGGTACTGATTTGCGGCGGCCCGACTTCCGTAACCAACTCTGCATCTTCCCTGATTTGGCTTCTGGTCTTATCCTGTTTGCTGAAGCGCCATCTCTTCCGCAGTTATGATTCCACTTCGCCTCTATAGTCTGATACTGGTCGTCTCTGGCGTGGTCCTCGCCATTTATCTTCTCCTGCGCCGCAAGCCCAAAACTGCCGATGATCTGGAGCGCGAACGCCGTCAGTGGCTTGATCAAATCGGACGCATTACCGACGGTACGGTGATTGACGTCCAAGAGATGGACTCGGGCCAGAAACCAGCAACCTTGCTCATCTACCAATACGATGTAGCTGGTGTTTCCTATGAAGCTTCGCAGGATGTGACTTACCTGCGGCAGTGGATCAATCTGCATTCTTGCCGTCTGGGATTGCCAACGTCAGTCCGCTACGACCCGCACAATCCCGGCAATTCGATCGTGGTGTCAGAAAAGTGGATGGGGCTGAGACAGTAAAGAGTCCGTTAGTCTGTGTTTCAGTTTCCTGCGGAGAACCCACCAACGTTGGCGACGGTCAAGCGAAGATATTTGTGCGGATTGACCGGGGTGTCGTTGATCCTAACCTCGTAGTGGAGGTGAGGCCCGGTAGAGCGGCCGCTCAGTCCAACGTATCCCAGGATGTCGCCACGCTGCACGTGCTGTCCGGGAGCTACCGCAAAGTTCCCGAGATGTCCGTAACGGGTGGTAATCCCGCGACCATGATCAACGATTACGGCCCGACCGTAGCCGCCCATAAAGTCAGCGAATAGGACCATGCCATCTGCGGGCGCAATGACCGGCTGCCCGAGTGACGAGCCTATATCGATGCCGCTATGAAAGGCTCCTTCTCCGTTGAAGGGATCGATTCGTTCTCCAAAGGATCCGGTAACGGGGCCTTCCACCGGCCAAAGATTGGGAGCGGAATTCGCCCGCGCCCAGTCGGCGGTGGTCACGTTGCGAGTAAGACCGAGCGAAATGCCGGTCATGGTCGCGCCCGTCAATGCTGAAGTTCTGAGCGCGTAAAGTTGATCGAGGGAGGAATTAATCTGGGCGTCTTGAATGTGGTCGCTGGCGGTCGCCACAAGCCCTGGGTCGGGCTTGAGGCCGTACAGCGACGAAACCTCGCCGGCCAATGAGCCGAGCGAGGCGACCTGAATATCCCGTTCTGTCGCTACCTGCTCCAACCGCGAGTAGCGGTTCTTCAACTCTTCCTTCTCGGTCCGCAGCTGGTCAAATTGCGAGACCTTGAAGACCATCCGCAGATAGGAACTGGCAATGCCCGTCAGACTGAGGCCGCCAATCACCGCTCCCACAATCACCACGTACAGGTAGTGAAGCGGGATAGGAATTCTGCGGAGCTGTCCGTCATTACCCCGGGCGACAAAAAGAATGTAGAAGCGTTTGCGCAATTTCTTCCTTCCGTTAGTGCTCAGAACAGCATGATCTTGGGCCTGCTCACACGCGAGCACACCTTCGATTTCGTCCTGAATACGGGCTTCACTCCCATCTTGGGATGGGGACGATCCGAGCCCGCGTCCTACCGGAATCGGGAAAGACCAGAAACTCTTTTGGCTGCAATCCAAGCCAGATCCAGCACTTAGCTCAGCCAGAGGTATTCTGAAACAGCTTGGCAACGGTAACAAAGTAGGTTCCCCCCTGTCAACGGCGGCAGGGCCTGATTTGAATTACCAAGGCCTGGTAATAAAACGTGGTCCTTTCGGACAGGTTACTTTTCGGTGACCCTGGCAATTTGATAGCGCGGACTAGCCTGGCGGATCGGCCTTGCCCGCAGGTTTGCGACGTACGCACAGGCGTGGCGCCCATGCAGGCGTTCGATAGATGAAGCTGCCGAGGAGTGAGGTTGCCCGGAGAAGGACAGCAATTCCAGCACAGAGCGGATTTGTTTTTCGTCTATATTGGCATTCGCCATGCCGATGTCAGAAAAAGCGCTGATCGCTCGTATTCGCCGGAAGGCGGTGCAAGGGCGCGGTATTGTGACGGGAATCGGCGATGACTCTGCGGTGCTGAAAATACCCGACGGTCACCAGTCACTGGTTACGACCGATTTCAGTCTGGAAGGTATTCACTTCCGGCGCGAATGGCACTCTGAAGCTCTTATTGGAGGGGAAAAGCCGCATTCGGCCTAGCAATTTTCGACGGCATTTTTATCCTGTTCCGCGAATTGAGGTGGGCCGGTTTCTTCGGGAGAAAAATCCCGCGATGATCGATATCAGCGACGGTCTGTCGATCGATCTAGCTCACATTTGCGAAGAGAGCGGCGTTGGTGCTGAGATTCTCGAACAGGCGATCCCCAAGGCCACTATCGGAAGACCGGCTCGCGTAGTGGACATTCGCTTTGGCCTGCACGGCGGAGAGGACTACGAATTGCTTTTCACCGTGTCGCGGAGAAAGCGCGTTCCGTCCCGGATCGCAGGCGTTGCTGTTACGCAAATCGGGCAAATAACAAGAACAAAGAAAATCGTGATGATCAACCACCATGGGGTCGCGCGGGAATTGCATCCTGAAGGATGGGAGCACTTTCGCTAGCGCGATTTACCGCATCGGCTGGCTCAGAATTCTTCGCGGGCGAGGGCGCCCCCGCCACATCTCCTGTCACTCCTGATCGCGCCAGTTCCTGCCCACGCCGATTTCCACCAGCAAAGGGACGGTCAAGGGATGCACGTTCTCCATTTGCTCCCGAACCAGGGTTCGCATCACGTCACTCTCTTCTTCCGGAACTTCAAAGACCAATTCGTCGTGAACCTGCAGAGTCATTCGGGATTTCAGCCCACCTCCGATAATAGCACCGTCGATTCGGATCATCGCCATCTTGATCAAATCGGCTGCTGTGCCCTGCAGGGGCGTGTTGACCGCGGTTCGCTCGGCAAAGCCCCGGAGATTTGCATTCTTGCTGTTGATATCTGGAATTGGCCGCACTCGTCCGAATAGCGTCTCAACTTTTTGCTCGCGGCGGGCCTCGTCGAGCGTCTTATCGATGAACTTACGCACACCGCTGTACTTTTCAAAATAGGCATCGATGAACCGCTTGGCTTCGGAGGTCTCGATGCCAAGGTTCTGCGATAGCCCGAATGGCGAAAGCCCGTAAACGATTCCGAAATTCACGACCTTGGCCTGACGTCGGTGCTCGGACGTAACCATGAGGGGCGGCACTCCGAACACCTGCGAGGCGGTAAGGGTGTGAATGTCATCGCCTCGGCGGTATGCCTCGACCAGCAGCGGATCCTTTGAGAAGTGGGCCAGGAGCCGCAATTCGATCTGCGAATAATCAGCGGCGAGGATGACATGGCCGGGCTCGGCGGTGAAGGCCGCGCGAATTTCTCGGCCCAGTTCAGTGCGAATAGGTATGTTCTGCAGATTGGGATTGGCCGATGAGAGCCTTCCGGTAGCAGTTCCGGTTTGGCTGAAAGTAGTGTGCAAACGTCCGGTGCTGGACTTGAGCAGTGCAGGCAGAGCATCCACGTAAGTGGATTTCAATTTCGCCAACTGTCGATATTCGAGCACAAGGCGCGGCACTTCGTGGCTGGCCGCTAAGACCTCCAGCACATCGACGGCGGTTGAGATTGTCTTCCCTTTTCCGTACTTAACGGGCTTGGGTAGGTTCAGCTTATTGAACAGCACATCCCCCAGTTGGCGGGGAGAGTTGATATTGAATTCGCATCCAGCGTGCTGGTAGATTTCTCGCGCCTTGATCTCGACTTCATGCTCCAGGCGCGAAGACATTGCGGAAAGAGCCTTGCGGTCGATGTTTACTCCCGCCTCCTCCATGCGTGCCAGCACTGGGACGAGCGGAAGGTCAATGTCGTGATATACCTTCAGCAAACCGCATTCTTCGACCTCCCGGCGAAGCGTGCTCGCAAGCCGGCCGGTGACATCGGCAGATTCCGCCACGTTGCCGCTCAATTTCAGGCTGAACCGCCGCAAAGCGACGTCGGGCAACCGATGCGATGAGTAAGTCGGATCGAGAAGGTAGGAATACAACATGGGATCATGCTGAACATTACGAAGCTCAATCCCCCGCTGCTCAGCGAGCGAATGAATTGCCGCTTTGAAGTCGTGGATTGCCTTGGGCAGTTTTTCGTCAGAAAGAGCGTCTCTGAGCCGCGATGCCGCGCCATCGCCTTCAGCTAAGATTGTGAGAGCCTTTCCGGTCGCGGCCGAAATGGCAATGCACCTGGCGGGCTCAGGCGCCGTAACAGTAGTGCTGAGTGGAAGCATTTCTTCTTCAGCCTCTTCCGCCTCGTCTTCAAGCTTGCTTTGGGGCTGGGCTTCAGAATCAACCGCCACGGCCAACACGCCACCCGGCGGAAGCGCACTAAGCTCCGCTTCAATATCGGCAGCAGATTTGGCTTCGCGATAATCTCCCTCGGCCACCTCCACAACGGGCAACAAATCCTTGAGCAACGAAGTAAATTCCAGTTCGGTGAACAGCGCGCGCAGAGCCTGGATGTCCGGTTCCCCGGCCTTCATTGCATTGACATCCAGACCGATAGGAACATCGCAATCGATGGTGGCCAACTTCTTGCTTATGAGAACCGCCTCGCGATTGTTTTGCAGAGACTCGCGATAGGTTCTTCTCTCAACTTCTGCCGCACGATCCAAAGCACCTTCGACAGTGCCGAATCGTTTAATCAGTTCAACTGAACCCTTGTCGCCGATGCCGGGCGCTCCGGGAATGTTGTCAATGCTGTCGCCCCGCAGCGCCATGACGTCAACCACGCGCTCCGGCGGTACGCCGAGGATCTCCTCTACTTTGGCTGCGTCGCAGATTAGGTTGTCTTTGGGAGGGTTAAGCACCAAGACGCGATCGTTTACAAGCTGCAACATGTCCTTGTCACTGGAGACGACGTAAACGAGGTAGGATTGCGCGGCAGCTTTCTTGGCCAGCGTACCGATCACGTCATCAGCTTCATAGCCGCCCAGCTCGAGAATCGGAATGCGATAGGCTTCGAGCGCTCGCCGAATATAGGGCAGTTGCTGCGCCAAATCGCCCGGCATCTCACTTCGGTTGGCTTTGTAACCTCGGTACTCAATTTCCTGGAATGTCTGAGTCTTCAGGTCGAACCTGCGTACAGTCGTGATCTGGCCAGCCTGCTGGTCGCGAAAGGTGGGGGCGGCCACATCGAAGACAGCGGCCAAGTATTCTGGCGAGAAGTCATCGCGCAACTTCCTAAGCATGTTGACGAAAACGTAAGTCGCAGCGGTGGGCAGCCCGGTTTTAGTCGACATTCCTCTTTGCCGCGCCATGGCGTGATACGCGCGAAAAATAAACGACATGGCATCAATTAGAAAGATGCGGCGGCCGTCTGTGATTCCGAGTACAGGCCTGGGGCTAGCCTGCGGCTTCGGCTCTGCCGGTAGGGCAACGCCTTCGGCAAGTGCGGATGATTTCTTTCTGGCGGACAATAATTAAGTGTAGCAGCAGGAGGTGCCCCTGAGCGTTCGCCACGAACTGAGAACTGAGAACCAGAAACTGAGAACTGCATTCAGGATCATTGCGTTTAGATTTTTGGAAACCCCAGGTCACATCCAAATCCGGGCTTGGACGAACACCAGTTCTCAGTTTCTAGTTCTCAGTCCTCGGACGAAAACCAGTTCTCAGTTTCTAGTTCTCAGTCCTCAGTTGAAGTTACAGCTTTACCGGGCGACCGTACTCGGTGTTGTAGTGCAGTTGAATCACTCCGCAGGTTCCCTGCTCTGGCGAGTAGACTACGCACGTGTTGAACGGGTGGGAATAAACGTGCAAACTGACCGCCCTTTCATTAAAGTCGCGCGGATTCAGCACGCGGTGTACCGGCTCGAGTGGATCGACGGCACAAGGATGCGCCGAATTCATCTCGCATGTATCTGACGGCTCCAGGCGGCATTTGCCGGAATCGAGATCCTGGGCTAGAACCCGGAAATTTTCAACCATCAATCTGCCGATAGGCACTGCCATCCAACAATTCTGCTCGCGATGATTGTGCACCGAGCTGACCTGCCCGACCTCCCAACAGATTGCAACCAGTTCGTAAAGTGGAGACTTATCGATGAGGTTTCTGGTGTAATGCTGGCGGTCCCACGCCAGGTATGGGCGAAGCGTATCCGGAGCGACCGGTGTGCTCTTAACAAAACCAAGTATCTGGTCCACATTGCTGAATGCTGGTTCGGCGAAGCGGCGCAAGCCGGCAACGAACTCCTCAATGGGTACTTCCTTAGACAGAACCTGTGTACTCATGTTTCACCGCGCTCAGTATAGCTCCAATGCTATTCGAGAAGCATGCAATCGCCATAGGAATAGAAGCGGTATCTCTGCTCGACCGCGTGCCGATAGGCGGCCAACACAGGCCTAGTCCCGCCAAAGGCGCACACCAGCATGAGCAATGTAGATTGTGGCAGGTGGAAGTTAGTGAGGAGTGCCCGCACAAGGCGGAATTCGTATGCTGGATAAATGAAAAGACCGGCTTCGGCTCTACCTGCGACCACTCTCCCTGCTTCCTTCGCCGAATGCTCGAGCGCGCGGACGGTCGTGGTCCCGACGGCCACAATCCGGCGTCCGGAATCGAGGCCGCGGTTGATCGTGTCCGCAGCGTCAGGAGAGATGACATATGGCTCGGAGTGCAGCTTGTGATCCTCCACGCGTTCGACCCGCACAGGCTGAAACGTACCTATGCCTACGTGCAGCGTAATCTCGGCGGTTACGATTCCGCGCTCCCGTATGCGGGCAAGAATTTTCGGAGTGAAGTGCAGACCGGCGGTAGGGGCCGCAACCGAGCCTCTCTCGCGAGCATAAATGGTCTGATATCGTTCGCGGTCTTCGGGATTGTCTTCTCGATCAATGTACGGGGGCAGAGGCACATGGCCGAATCGTTCAATTAAGGCAAAGAAATCCTCGGGGGAACTGAAGCGGATTCTCCGCTGGCCAAACTTGCCGCGTTCTATGACTTCCCCCCGAAGTTGCCCTGTATCGCCAAAGAACAACTTTTCTCCAATCCCGATCTTCCGCCCCGGACGGACGAGACACTCCCAGTCATTGGGCTCCTGTGACACTTGCCGGGTGAGTAGAACTTCGACCCGTCCCTTCAGAAATTCCCGTGCGGCGGGATTGCGCGGGCTCACCGGCTGAGATTTTGAGCCGCTTCGGCTGCCATACAGCCGTGCCGGAAATACCCGCGTATTGTTGAACACCACCAGATCATCCGGTCGAAGCAACTCCGGAAAATCGCGAAAGCAGCGGTCACGTAAAGCGCCCGAGACGCAATCCAAGTGCAGAAGGCGCGAGGCTGCACGGTCAGCCAGGGGCTGCTGTGCAATTAGTTGCTGAGGGAGCTCGTAATTGAAATCAGACACGCGCACTGAGGAAATTATAGGGTTCTGCGCACGCCACCTTCATAGCAATCAATTCCTGAATTTTTTTGTAAACAGCGTTGAACCATGATGGCGTGTGGGTTACCATACCCAGAATCGAGCAAGGGCCCCTCTCCCCCCGCTGTCGAATCATGTCCACTGAACGTCAACATCGCCGCGATATTGTTTCATTCGGCAGAGCGCTGCACGAACGTGGCTACGTGGCTGCAATGGATGGGAATCTCTCCGTGCGATTGGGCGAAAATCGCATCCTTGCGACACCCACCGCAATGTGCAAGGGGGTGATGCGCCCCTCAGACTTGGTCATTGTCGACATGCAAGGCCGCCGGCTGGGCGGCAAGCGTGATGTTTCTAGCGAAATAGCCATGCACTTGCTGATTTATCGGCTCCGCCCGGACATTCGGGGGATCGTGCACGCACACCCCCCGACGGCCACTGGCTTCGCCGCCGCTGGACTGGCGCTTAACCAGCCTCTGGTTTGCGAAGTAGTGATTGGGCTGGGATCAATTCCTCTGGCGAAGTACGGCACGCCAGGCACCCCGGAGCTCACAGACGCGCTGGAACCCTTGGTTCCACAGTACGATGCGATTCTGATGTCGAACCATGGCGTGGTTGCATACGGCAGCGACCTGAATCATGCTTACATGAAGATGGAAACAGTCGAGCATTTTGCGCAAATCGCGCTCGTGACGCATCTGCTCGGACGGCAGCAACCGCTGGGCAGCGAGGAGCTCGAGAAACTCCTTCTGGCGCGTAGTAAGTACCAGGGATCAACATCGGCCGCGCCTCTGCCACTAGCCGTGCAGGATGAAGGCAATCACCGGAACCGTAAGGAAGCGGCCGCTGATTCGGCGTCGTTCGAAGATGGCAAACCCAGGCGCCTGGTGTCCCGGCACCGGTAACCCGCTCACATTTTTCTGGCAAAGAGGGGGAACTCTGCCGTTCCAGCTTTCCGCAAATTGGCCTCGGAGAACGTGCGCGTACGATCAAGCGCAGCTTGCAGTTCTGACTGGTAGCGATCCATCTCTGAGTCATCAATCTTGGGGGGCACGCTGATCTTGCGGCTCACTCGCATCAGCGCTCGCGAGAAAGGCTTGGGGATCATCAACCTGTCCCAGGTTCTTAAGACCCAGGCATTCTCGACTGCGATGTGGAATGCCACCATGGGCACGCCAGTAGAACGCGCCAGGGTGACGGGACCCGGCTTGGCGACATAGCGGGGACCTCGCGGACCATCGATGGTAAATGCCACCTTCCATCCTTGCTCCAGCTCGCGGCGCATGGAGAGCAGCGCCTTGACGGCTCCCTTGCTGCTGGAGCCGCGAATCTTTACAAAGCCGAATTTGCGCATAATGCGTCCGGTGTACTCGCCGTCAAAACTGTCGCTGCTCATGACCCGCACTTGCAGGTTGCGCCACAGATACATAGCCGGAATCATGCAGCTATGCCAGAACGAATAGATCAGAGGCCGCTCTTCCAGGCTTGCGGGAGCGCCATCCTCCCAGGAAACCGAAAAACGCAGCGTTGGTCCGATCATCCGGACCACGAGAAACCCAAACCAGGTGATCAGCCAAAGCAGAATTCGCTGCAAGAGCGTGAAGCCAGGACCAGATGCAGAATTTTGACTGGAAACCTCTGGAGTGGCTGCCGTGCTCACATTGGTTATTTTACAGTTCTCGCATTCGCCGACGGCCAGGCAGCCAGGCTTTGCGATGGTTCCTGAAGCTCAACTCGAGTTTTGGAGTTCCGCGTGCGACGTACGCGCGTCGTGGTGTCCCTGGATTGCTCGTTCAAAGTGTGTGCAGGTACGCGAGCAGATCGGTCATTTGTTGTTGATTGAGGACCTGCGAATATCCAGGCATCATATTCCGGCCATAACCGATAATGTCACCAACCTGCTGATCATTCGCGGGCAGTCCGCTCTTGGACAGAAACTGCCGCTTGAAGACCCCTTTCATGCTCGGCCCTTTTTTTCCGCGTGTAGAGTATGCGGAATGGCAGCGCTCGCAGTGCTCATCGAAAATGTGGCGACCGGCAGCCTGCTGTGGGTTGAGACCGAGTTGCGCGTCTGTCTTGCGGAGTTCCACATCACAGGCGACCAGCAGGAGAGAGGTCGCCGCAAGGGCACAGAGGCAGAGGTTTGTTCTTCGAATTTTCGACTGCCGATTGGCCGATAGAAAGCGAGACTTTACGGTCATCATCAATTGGGATCAGTCCGAATGCTATCGCTGAGTGCTGAATTCCCGGTCCTGGAAGTAAAATAACAGAGGAAAGCCATGCCGGTTGCAGTGAAACGCATTTACGAAAAGCCAGCGCGCTCTGATGGCGCGCGGGTGCTAGTGGACCGGCTCTGGCCACGCGGTGTAAAAAAGTCTGCGGCTGCATTAGACGCATGGCTGCGCGAACTGGCGCCCTCAGACGAATTGCGGCAGTGGTTCCACTCACGTCCGGACGGATGGGCGGCATTCCGCAAGCGCTATCTCAAGGAACTAAGTAACGCCGAAGCGGCAGATGCGCTCGCCAAACTTTATCACTTTGCCGCAGGTCGCAAGAAGCTAACACTGCTCTTTGCCGCTAAGAATGAACAGCGCAACAATGCCGTAGTTCTGAAAGACCTGTTGGAAGGAATGCGCAAACCACCCACCGGCGCCGGTCCCGGCGCAGCGGGCAAGGCACGCCAGCCAAAAGTAATGAGGATGCGCAGGTAAGCCCTACGAACTTCGTTCGCAACAAAGTCGTTCCCAGTTATGCTGGTTTTGACAGTCCTGCCGAAGTGGCCACATAATCCGAATCGTGGCCGATTCCAGCGCAAGTCAAGGATATTCGCGTTCCGCGCTCCTTCAGCGGTCGTTCCGAAAAGCATTCCCTCCTGCCGTGCGTGGAGAAGGAGTGTACGTCTGGGACAAACGCGGGCAGCGATATCTTGATTTCTCCGGATCCGCAGCGGTCAACTTCATCGGTCATGGGGTTGACGAAATTCCCGCCGCAATGGCGGAACAGGCTCGCAAGGTGGAGTTTGTCCACAGCAGCCAGTTCACAACCCCGATTGCGGAAGAGTATGCGCAGGAGTTGCTCGACTTTGCCGGGGACGGCTTTAGCGGCGGCGCAGTTTACTTCACGTCAGGCGGATCGGAAGCGATCGAGACTGCTCTGAAGTTGGCCCGGCAATATCAGGTCGAAGTTGGGGAATCTAAGCGCCATCAAATCCTAAGCCGCTGCCAAAGCTATCATGGCGCGACACTCGGTGCTCTTTCCGTATCTGGCAACAAGCGGCGCCGTGAAATCTATTTGCCGATGGTGCGCGAGTTTGCGCACATTGGCATTCCGTACTGCTATCGCTGTGTGCATGACTGCAGCGACGGCTGCCGCAACTGCGGCCTGCAGTACGCTGCCGAACTGGAGTGCGCGATTGAAGCGGCTCATGGCAGCGTGGCGGCTTTCATATTCGAACCGGTGAGCGGCGCCACGCTGGGGGCGGTTGTTCCGCCGGATGGATACCTACAGAAAATTGCGGAAATCTGCCGACAACACGGTGTTCTGCTCATTGCCGACGAAGTGATGACCGGCATGGGCCGGACTGGCCGGAATTTCGCCGTCGAGCATTGGGGCGTGGTGCCAGACATTCTGGTCACTGCGAAAGGATTGTCGAGCGGATATGTGCCACTCGGCGCTGTGATTGCCAGCAAGAAAGTTGTTGATGCGATCGCAACGGGTTCAGGAGCTTTTCTGCACGGCTTTACCTACAATTCACATCCTATCTCCGTAGCTGCCGGACATGCGGTGTTGGCTTTCATGAGAAAGCACGCACTAATTCAGGCAGCAGACTCGACACGCGCAGGTTCGGCGGGACACACCTTGGCCCGTACTCTGGAGACTCTCCGCGACCTGCGCTCGGTTGGCGATGTCCGCGGCATCGGCTTGCTCTGGGCAGTGGAGTTCGTCTCCGACAAAAAAAGCAAGCAGCCCTTCCCGGCAGAGATCAATTTTTCTGCAAAGGTAGCCTCGACAGCAACCAAACGCGGGCTGCTTGTCTATGCCGTGCAAGGATGCGTGGACGGGACCGTTGGCGACCACCTATTGATCGCTCCTCCCGCGGTGATCACCGCCGAAGAGATCGTATGGGCGGTGCAACAGCTTCGCGACGCCGCACAAGAAGTGAGCGGCTGAACTCCTGCTACGATAAACTTCGTGCCTCCTCTCCTGGAAATACGGGATTTGATGGTGGGATTTCCCTCGGGAAAGTCTGCAAATGGCACGTCCCCGGAATTACTGTTTGCCGTTCGCGACCTGAGCTTCAGCCTGGCTCCCGGCGAGGTTCTTGGACTGGTTGGGGAATCGGGCTCAGGCAAATCCGTTACATCGCTCGCCATCATGCGTCTGCTGCCGCCGCAAGCGCAGGTGAGTGGCGAAATTCTACTCTCGGACGGCGGCATTTCTCGCGATCTTCTAAAGCTCCCGGACGAGGAAATGCGCGGCTTGCGCGGCAGCCGCATGGCCATGATTTTTCAGGAACCGATGACGGCTCTCAATCCTGTTATGCGGGTGGGGGACCAGATTGCCGAGGCCGTTTTGGCGCACCAGAAGCCCTCGAAGCAGGAGGTCTGGAATTTATCGGTGAACGCCCTACGCGAAGTAGGCATTGAAGACGCTGAGCGTCGTGCCCGTGATTATCCCCACCAACTCTCGGGCGGGATGCGCCAGCGCGTGATGATTGCGATGGCAATTGTGAACCGCCCGCAATTGCTCATTGCAGACGAGCCTACTACAGCCCTCGACGTTACCATCCAGGCGCAGATTCTCGAGCTTCTTGCCGGTCTGCGCGCCCGCTTTGGATTAACCATGCTGTTCATTTCGCATGATCTGGCGGTGGTTTCGCAGGTGGCTGATCGCGTCGCGGTCATGTACGCTGGAAATCTGGTCGAACTGGGATCGAAAGCAGACATCTTTGCATCGCCCGCTCATCCATATACCCGAGGCCTGCTGCACGCCATTCCGACTTTGAGAACCGATCGCTCCCGCCCGCTGAGAACGATTGAAGGCGCCGTGCCGCCGCTGCACGCCCTTCCTCCTGGATGCCCGTTTGAACCACGCTGCGAATCCAGGGTCGTGGAATGTGCTGCCGAACTGCCACCGTTGTTGCAGGTTGCACCCGGCCACTGGGCGAGATGCCCGGTAGTAAACGCAGTGCGCACATAGAGGATTTCACTCGAGTAAGACACCTACTCGTCAACCACCACGTTCTTCAGCGTGCCGACGCCCTCCACACTAACCTCGATCACGTCACCCGCGACCACAGGCCCGACACCCTTGGGCGTCCCCGTCGCAATCAGGTCTCCAGGAAACAGCGTCATCACCTGGGAAATGAAGCGCACTATGACGTCGATCCCAAAAATGAAATCCCGTGTGTTGCCCTGCTGACGGATCGCGCCATTCACACGGGTTTCGACGCCAACTCCCGCCCAGGGATCAATTTCATTTGTAACCAGTGGGCCAACTGGACAGAAGGTATCGAAGCCTTTTGCGCGGGTCCATTGATCGTCTTTGTTCTGCAGGTCACGCGCGGTGAAATCATTTACGCACGTATAACCGAGGATGTAAGGACGAACATCCTCTTCGGTCGAAATTTTGTGGCATGGCTTACTGATCACGACCCCGAGTTCTCCTTCGTAGTCCGTGCGCTCAGAAATTCGTGGCCGACGAATACTGCCTCCCGGGGCAAGCAGGGATGACGGCGGTTTCAAAAAGATCAGCGGCTCGCTGGGTACCTCATTGCCTAATTCGGCGGCATGCTCACGATAATTTCGTCCCACGCAGACGATTTTCGACGGCCGCACCGGAGGCAGCAGCGCGGCGTCCGCAAGCGCGAGCGGAGGCATCCGTTTGCTTGTGAGGTCTTCGAGATCGCCAACCTTTTCGGGCGCACTCGCCAGAACGCGTGTAATTACTTCTTTTCCCATGACGAGCTCAACCAGGCCATAGCTGTCCTGTCCGTCTAACTTAAACCGGCAATATTTCATAGGGGAACCACAGAGTACGCTGCTGCCGCGAGGGCCGCCCGAAACGCGTGCGCCACGCCGACAACTTTATCATTGACAGCCGATGACAGGACTTAAAACAGAAATTTCAGTGCATGATGCGAGGATCGCGAGCTGCGGTCACCAGCCCGAAAGTGCTTGAATTGATATTGCCGTCTGGGCCCTGAGAAGTTCCAAACTGCGCATGGTTGAACACGTTGAATGCTTCGAACCGGAATTGGAATTGCTTCGATTCGGAAACCGTGGAGAACCAGGGAACTCCTCTGCAATCGGTCGATCCGGCAATAGCGGTTGAATTGAATGAG
>WNGE01008077.1_pt1 | contig 24182 bp, 21 predicted proteins | sample 5400651 | NCBI WGS metagenome assembly WNGE01 (sample SAMN13153370, study PRJNA577476) | soil metagenome | isolation source: 60 cm soil or saprolite under grassland replicate 2 | place: USA:California | collected 2016-06-15
GTACCCGTGATGCCGCTTGCCAGCGGACTGCACAGGAACGCCGCGGTCACTCCCACCTCCATCGCCGTCAGCTCCTGCGGTAGCGCCGCGTTGGCGGCGTAATACTTCACCATCTTGTCGATGCCGCCGATGGCGCTGGCGGCGCGCGAGGCCAGGGGCCCCGCCGAGATCGTGTTGACGCGCAGACCGTACTTGCGGCCCGCTTCGTAGGCCAGAGTGCGGGTGTCGCTCTCCAGCGCCGCCTTGGCGGACGACATCCCGCCCCCGTACCCGGGAATGACGCGCTCGCTCGCCATGTAGGTGAGGGAGATGCACGCGCCCCCCGGGCGCATCAGGGGCCCCAGGCGCGCGACCAGCGCCGTCAGGGAGTAGGCGCTGACGCTCACGGCGGTGAGATAGCCGCCGCGGCTCGTCTCCAGCAGCGGCTTCTTCACCTCGGGCCCGTTGGCGAGGGAGTGCACCACGATGTCCAGGCACGGCTCGCCGAAGTCGGCGACCAGCCGTTGCCGGACGCCGGAGACGGAGAAGTCTCCCACGTCCTTGTAGCGCTTGTTGCCCCGGATGTCCTCGGGGGCATCGGCGAGGGTGTCGTAGGCGGCATCGAGTGGGTAGATCTTCTCGAACTGCAGCAGTGACCCGTCGGCGAGACGGCGCGAGGCGTCCATCTTGCCGCGCTCGAGCAGGTTCTGGAAGATGTTGAGCGCCGGCGGCCACGTCCCGGTGCAAACGGAGGCCCCCGCTTCCGCGAGCGCCTTGGCGATGGCGAAGCCGTAACCGCCGTCGTCGGCGATCCCGGCCACGAGCGCGCGCTTTCCCGTCAAGTCGATCTTCAGCATCCCCCCTCCCTCATACAAAGAACCTCGCCGCCACCGGAATCAGCTGCGGATGCCGGACCAGCGCGTGGGCGAAGACGCGTCCCAGCGTCCGTTTGTGAGACGGGATGCCGTTCACCGTGCGCGCCAGTCCGTTGAAAAACGCGTCATCCAGGTCCTCGAGCGCCTGCTTGATGCGGTAGTACTTGAGGTGGGCCTCGCCGAGCAGGTCCATCCAGTCCTTGTGGTAGCACGCGAGGCGGGACTCGCTCGTGTCTCCGGCGCGGATCGCCGCCGCCGCAGCGCGGCCCGCGAGCCGCCCCGATTTCATGGCATTGATGATGCCGCCCCCCGACAATGGATTCACCATGTGGGCGGCGTCGCCGCAGATCATCACGCCGTCGGTGTAGGTGCGTTTGAGGGTGGTGTGCACGATCACGCCGCCCACCGTGTACCCGGTGCGGGCGCCGCCCGGGTAGCGGCGCCGGATCCAATCGTCGAGGTACGCGCGGGCGTTGCGGCCGTCGCTCTTCAGGGCCACGATCCCCAAGCCGACGTTGGCCGAGTGCTCGCCTTTGGGGAACAACCAGGCGTAGCCGCCGGGGGCGATCGCGTCGCCGAACTGGAGGTAGATGGCGTCGGGATCGAAGTCGATGCCGTCGAGCACGTACTGAGCGCACGACTCCATGTCGCGCGCCGGGACCCGTGTGTCGAGCCCCGCCCAGCGGCCCACCATCGTCTCCACGCCGTCGGCCGCGATGACGACCCGGGCCCGGACGGTTTCGTGGCCGGTGGGCCGTCCCACCTCGACCGCCCAGCGGCCGTCGGCGGTCCGATCCATCGCCACCGCCTCGGCCGCGACCTGCACCTCGACCCCCGCCGCGGCCGCCTCGGCGCCGAGAAAGGCGTCGAAGCGCGTGCGATCGAGAATCCGGGCCGGCGCCCACGACGAGGACGTCGACGTCAGGCATCGGCGACCATCGCGAGCGCCCCCACGGGACAGGGCGCGACGCACTTGCGGCAGCCGGTGCAGGTGTGGCGATCGACCACCAGATCCTGGAAGTCGAGGTGGATCGCCTCGGGGGGGCACAGCGGCAGGCACAGGCCGCAGCGATCGCACACGGCAAGGTCGACAACGGCGACCTCGGCGGGCCGCGTGCGCGCGAGCGGGGGGGGCGGCATGGGGCGAACGGTAGCCGCCGCCCCGAAACGCGTCAAGCATCAGCCTTGTTTGAGGTTACGCTTTTCGTTAGCTTGGTGCGTTCGCGCCCGCCGAACCCGTCACCAAGCGACTACGTGCCGATACACTGGCCGAAACTGAATTTCCGGGGATGGAGCCCGGCGAATGAAATCGCCGTCGATCTCGGCACTGCCAACACCCTGATCTGGGTCAAGGGTGAGGGCATCGTGCTCAACGAGCCCTCGGTCGTCGCCATCGAAAAATCCACCGGCAAGATCAAAGGCATCGGCCTCGAAGCCAAGCGCATGCTGGGGCGCACGCCCGACGGCATCCTCGCGGTGCGGCCGCTCAAGGATGGCGTGATCGCCGACTTCGACGTCACCGAGAAGATGCTGCGGTTTTTCCTCAAGACCATCATCGACCGCCACCTGTTCCGGGTAAAGCCGAAGGTGATCGTGTGCGTGCCCAGCGGCATCACCGAGGTGGAGAAGCGGGCGGTGCGCGACTCCGCGCAGTCGGCGGGCGCCAAGGAGGTCTATATGGTCGCCGAGCCGATGGCGGCCGCGATCGGCGTGGGGCTGCCGGTCGAGACCCCGACCGGGAACATGGTGATCGACATCGGCGGCGGGACCACGGAGATCGCCGTGATCGCCCTGTCGGGCATCGTGTCGGACACGTCGATCCGCACCGGCGGCGACGAGCTGGATCAGGCGATCGTGCAGTTCATGCGCAAGAACTACAACCTCCTCATCGGCGAGCCCACGGCCGAGCAGATCAAGATTCAGATCGGATCGGCGGCGCCGGTGGGCGAAGAGCGGGAGATGGAGGTCAAGGGCCGCGACCTGGTCTCCGGTATCCCCAAGATCGTGCGCGTGCACTCCAGCGAGATCCGGGAGGCCGTCCAGGAGCCGATTCAGCAGATCGTCGACGCCGTCCGGCGCGCGCTGGAGATCACGCCCCCGGAGCTGGCCAGCGACATCGTGGATCGCGGCATCGTGATGACGGGCGGCGGCGCGCTGATCCGCGGGCTCGACGTGCTGCTGCAGCAGGAGACCGGCCTGCCGATCCATCTCGACGAGGACCCGATGACGTGCGTCGTGCGCGGCACGGGCCGCATCCTCGACGACCCGGAGAAATACCGGAACGTCCTGACGACCTGATCACATGGCGCTCGGAGCGGATCGCTACGCCTCGCGGGCGGATACGCTCGTTTTTCTCGGGTGCCTCGGCCTGTCGCTCGCCGCGATGAGCCTGCCCCCAGCGTGGCGCGACCCCGTCGCCAGCGTCATGCGCCAGACTATCCTCGCCCCCTTCCTCGAGCTGCAGCGCGAGTCGGAGCTGCTGCGCACCTCCCGCTCGCGCTTTGACGCCATCACCGCCCAGCGCGATTCCACCGCCCTCGCGGCCACGTTCCTCCCCGAGCTGCGCGCCGAGAATCAGCGGCTGCGCAGCCTCCTGGGGCTGGGCCAGCGCCTGGGGAGCGGCTACGTGCCGGCCGAGGTCCTCCACCAGGCGGCGCCTACGGACCCCCTGGCGCTGGTAGTGTCGGCAGGGCGGCTGCAGGGCGTCCGGCCGCTCGCCGCGGTCGTGAGCCCCGAGGGGCTCATCGGCCTGGTGTCCACGGTGGACGCCCGCACCAGCATCGTCGTCACGTGGGCGAATCTCGAGTTTCGGGCGAGCGCCATGGCCGCCGATGGCAGCGTGTACGGCATCGTCGCGCCCCACGGCACCGAGGGCCCGGGCGTGTGGCTGCTGGAGCTGCAAGGGGTGCCGTACCGCCAGATGGTGCCGCAGGGCACGCCGATCTTTACGTCGGGGCTGGGCGGCGTCTTCCCGCGCGGCATCCCGCTAGGCACCGTGGTCGGCGTGGCGGGTGAGACCGAAGGCTGGGAGCGGACCTATCTGGTCCGGCCTGCGGTCCACCCCAGCGCCGTGACCCACGTGATGATTCTCAATAGCGGCCGGAGCGCCGGGGATCTCCACGGCGCGTTCCGGGCGGATAGCGTGCCAGCCGGTGGAGGCGGGGGGCCGCCGTGAGGCGGAGCGACAAGTACCGCTTCTATCTGGTGCTGGCCTTCCTGGTGGCGCTGGAGTTCACGGTGCGCAGCCGGCTGGGCGACGAGCGTGCCGCGCCGGACTTCCTGCTGCTGGCCCTGCTCATCTACACGATCCGCACGCAGCCAGGGAAGGCGGCCGCGGCCGGGTTCGTCGTCGGCCTGATGCGCGACGCCCTGACGCCGGCGAGCTTCGGCGCGGGGGCGCTCGCGCACACGCTCGTCGGCTACCTGTCGGCGTGGGGGAAGGCGGTGTTCTTCGCCGAGAATCTGTTCGTCAACGCCTGCCTGTTCTTCGCCGGCACGTGGGTGCGCAACCTCGTGATCGCCCTGGCGTCAGGGAAGCTGCGAGGCGGGCAGCTCGGCTGGGAGTTGCTGGTGTGGTCGCCGTTGCAAGGGCTGACGACCGCCGTCGCCGGCGTCGTGGTCCTCTGGGTGTTCCGGCGCTGGGTGCACGTGCGGGTGAGGGAAGCGTGACCTCGTTCCATCCCCACCTCCTCGACCGCCGCCTGCGGGTGACGAACGTCGTGGTGTGGGGGGCGTTCGCGGCCATCGCCATCGCGTTCTTCCGCACCCAGATCCTCGAGCACGGCAAGTTCAAGCTCCAGTCCGAGACCAACCGACTGCGGCCGATCATTCTCCCGGCGCCGCGCGGCATCATCACGGACCGCAACGGCCGCGTGCTCGCGGACAACGTGCCTGGCTACACGGTGTCGCTGCTGCCCGGCACCGAGCCGACGCTCGACGCCCAGGTCGCCAGCCTGCGCAACCGGTTGGAGCGCATCACCCCGATGATTGGCATGGACAGCGCGGGGGTGGAGCGGGTGCTGGCGCGATTCCGGCGCGCCCCGTACCAGCCCGCGCTGGTGCTGGCGGACGCCCCGTTCGCGGTCGTGTCGCAGCTCGAGGAGCGCCGCCTGCTGGTGCCGGGACTCGTCATTCAGACCGAGCCGAAGCGCTACTACCCCGACAGCGGCGTCGCCGCGCACCTGCTCGGCAGCATGGGCGAGGTGACCGAACAGGAGCTGGGGCAGCGGAGCGGCCTGCGTCCCGGCGCGCAGGTTGGGCGGGACGGCGTCGAGCGGGAGTACGACGATTCGCTGCGCGGCGCCGACGGCGTGCGGTTCGTGGAGGTGAGCGCCCTGGGGCACGTGGTGCGCGAGGCCGCCGTTTCCACGACCCTGCGTCCCGAGGCCGGGGCCGCCGTGCACACGACGATCGACCTCGACCTGCAGCGCTACATCGCCAAGATCTTCCCCGCGGGCCAGCGCGGCGCCGTGATGGCGATGAACCCGAATACCGGCGAGGTGCTCGCGCTGTACAGCGCCCCCGGCTTCGACCCCAACCGTTTCGTGGGCGGCGTGGATCCGGCGTACTGGCGGGGGCTGAACGAAAGCCCGGCGCATCCGCTGCTGGACCGCGCGATCCAGGCGCGCTACCCGCCGGGCTCGACGTGGAAGCTCGCCATCGCGGCGATGGCACTGAAGCGCGGCATCGTGACGCTGCACACCCGCATGAACATTCCTTGTCGGGGTGGGCTGCAGTTCGGCAATCGCTTCTTCCGCTGCTGGATGTCGGACGGCCACGGCTCCCTGACGCTGCAGGAGGCGATCGCCCAGAGTTGCGACGTCTACTTCTACCAACTGGGCATGAAGCTGGGGCTCACCTCCCTGCTCGAGGACGCCAACGGCTGGGGGTTCCGCAGTCGCACCGGCATCGACCTCCCGGGCGAATCGCCGCCGGAATTCCCGTCGGGTACCGAGTACTTCGACCGCCTCTACGGGTCGCGGGGGTGGACGTCGGCGGTGGCGCTGAACCTCGCCATCGGCCAGGGCGAGAACGCGCAGACGCTGGCGAGCATGCTGCGCCTGTACCAGATGCTGGCGAGCGACGGGCGCGAGCGGCCGCCGTACATCGTTCGTCCGGGTGAGACGGGGCGCACCGGCCTCGACCTGGCGCCGGAGCAGCTCGCCGGCTTGCGCCAAGCGATGATCAACGTGGTCGAGCGCGGCACCGCGCGCGGCGCGCGCCTCAGCTCGCTCACCATCGCGGGGAAGACGGGCACCGCCCAGAACCCGCACGGGCCCAACCACGGCTGGTTCATCGGCTTCGCGCCGGCGGACAAGCCGGAGATCGTCGTGGGCGCCATCGTCGAGTTCGCGCGCGAGGGTCCCTACGTGGCGCCGCTCGTGGCCCGCGTCATCGCCCGCTACCTCGGCGCCGACACCGTCGAGGCCTCGGAGTATCGCATCGTGCTGCCGGCCGACACCGCCCCCCACGAGGTGCAGATCCTGCCGGCGCTCCCCGACACCACGCGCGACACACTGCCGCGCGACACCGTCCCCCGCGACACCGTTCGGGACACCTCCCGTGTTCACCCGCGTCCGCGAGCTCGATAGGCCCCTGCTGGGCGTGACCGCGGCGCTCGCCCTGTTCGGGTTCGCCGCGCTCTACTCCGCCGGGCAGACCGACGTGCCGACCGTCGCGACCACGATCTGGCAGAAGCAGCTCGTGTGGCTCGGCGTCGGCCTGCTGGCTGCCGTGCTGGCGTTCCGCCTCTCACCCCGCCTGCTCGAGTGGGCGACGCCGTACGCCTACACGCTCGTCATGCTGCTGCTGCTCCTCACCCTCGCCGTCGGGACCGGCGGTGGCACAGCCGCGGGGAGCAAGTCGTGGATCGGCTTCGCGGGCGTGCGCCTCGGCCAACCCGCCGAACTCGGCAAACTGGTGACGGTGCTCATGCTCGCCCGCTGGCTCGCCGAGCGGCGCGCCGCCCCGATCACCCTGCGCGAGCTGGCGTACCTGCCGTTCCCGTTCCCCTTGCCGTTCCTGGGCCCCCCGGCCGGCTTCCCGTTGTTCAGCCCCCTGGTGATCGCCGGCGTGCCGTTCCTGCTGGTGATGGCGCAGCCCGATCTGGGCAGCGCGATCGTGTTGATCGCCATCATGTTCGCGATGCTGTTTTGGGCGGGCACCAAGCCCTCGCTGCTGCTGCTCCTGTCGTCACCGGCCATCGGCCTGGTCCTTGCGTTCTCCACGATCATTTGGGGCGGATGGATCGTGCTGTTGTTCGGCCTGCTGCTGTGGTGGCGGCCGTACGTGTGGGAGGGGCTGACGGTCATGTCCGCGAACTTCATCGCCGGCGCCGTCGCCGTGCCCCTGTGGCAGCGGCTCGCGCCCTACCAGCAAAACCGCCTGCTGGCGTTCCTCAATCCGGAGGTAGATCCGCGCGCGACCGGCTGGCACGTGATCCAGTCGCGGGTGGCCGTCGGGTCCGGCGGACTCCTGGGGAAGGGATACACGCTGGGCTCGCAGAAGCGGCTCGCCTTCCTGCCCGCGCAGCACACGGACTTCATTTTCTCGGTCGTCGGGGAGGAGCTCGGCTTCGTCGGCGTGATGGCCGCGCTGGCGCTGTTCGTGGCGCTGCTGCTGGTGCTGCTGCGCATCGCCCGGCGCGCGACCGACCAGTACTCGAGCCTGGTGGTCTTCGGCCTCATGGCGATGCTATTCACCCACATCGTCGAAAACGTGGGCATGACGGTGAACCTGCTGCCGATCACCGGGATCCCGCTGCCGTTCTTCTCCTACGGGGGCTCCTTCCTGCTGACCTGCTCCGTGGCGATCGGCCTGGCGCTGCGGGTCGCGTGGGAATCGCGCCTGTCCGGCTATACCGAGCGCTGACAAAGAGTTAGGCGATCGGGGCTGGCGCCGGGAGGAGGGGGCTCTCAAATTGTGCCCTTTCCCGACCCCCTTATGCCCCGAATGGCCTGGTTTAAGAAAGAGCGCAAACCGCGCAGCTCCGAACGGGTGAAGCTGGAGATTCCAGCCGACGCCTGGGAGAAGTGCGATGAGTGCGGCCATATCGACATCAAGGAGCGCTTCGTCCGGGCGCTCAATGTCTGCCCCAAGTGCGGCCATCATCGCCGCATCTCCGCGCAGGAGTACATCGACCTCCTGGTCGACGAGGGCTCCTGGCACGAGCTGGACGTGAAGCTCCGCTCGGCCGATCCCCTGACCTTCGAGAGCTACAAGGATCGCGTGCAGATCGCCTACAAGAAGGCGGGGGAGCTCGATGCGGTGCGCACCGGCTACGGCCGGCTCCACGGCCAGCCCGTCAACCTGGGGGTCATGGATTTCGCGTTCATGGGCGGGTCGATGGGATCGGTGGTGGGCGAGAAGCTCGCCCGGCTGGCCCAGCGCTCCGCGGCGAAGGAGATCCCGCTGATGATCGTGTCCGCCTCGGGCGGCGCCCGGATGCAGGAAGGGGCGCTGTCGCTGATGCAGATGGCCAAGACGTCGGTGGTGATCGCCGAGCTGGGCCGCAACGGCATCCCGTTCATCTCCATTCTGACAAACCCCACGACCGGTGGCGTGTCGGCGTCGTACGCGATGCAGGGGGACGTCATCATCGCCGAGCCGGGCGCCGTGGTGGGTTTCGCGGGACCACGGGTCATCAAGCAGACCATCGGCCAGGACCTGCCCGAGGGGTTCCAGACAGCGGAGTTCCTCGTCGAGCACGGGATGGTCGACATGGTCCTCCCGCGCGGCGAGCTCCGCGACACCACCGCCCAGCTGCTGCGCCACATGGCCGGCGGCCGGCCCGTCGAGGCCGCCGACTGAGCCGGTTGTCCTTCGCGGACGCCTGCCGCTTTCTCTTTTCCCGACAAGCCGGCCGCATCAAGTGGAGCCTCGCTCCCACCGAAGGGCTCCTCGTCGCACTCGACCACCCGGAGCGCCGCTTCCCGACCATCCACGTCGGCGGCACCAACGGCAAGGGCTCGACGTGCGCCTTCCTCGCCGCCGAGCTGCGCGCCCGCGGCCTGCGCGTGGGCCTGTATACCTCGCCGCATCTGGTCTCGATGTGCGAGCGGATCACCGTGGACGGAGAACCGATCAGCGAGGAGGCGCTGGCCGACTGGACGGAGCGGCTCCATGGGGACATCGAGCGGCTCGACGCGAGTTTCTTTGAAGCCACGACCGCCATCGCCTTCGCGGAGCTCGCCACCCGGGGCGTGGACATCGCCGTGATCGAGGTCGGCCTGGGCGGGCGCCTCGACGCGACGAACGTCATCACGCCGCTCGCCAGCGTCGTCACCAAGATCGCCCTGGAGCACACCGACTACCTGGGGCCCACGCTGGCGGGGATCGCGCGCGAGAAGGCCGGGATCGCCAAGCCGGGCGTGCCGTTTGTGACCGGCGAGCCCGATCCCGCTATCCGCCGGGTCCTGGTCGAGGAAGCCGCCGCCCGCGGCGCCCGGCCGATCGTGCCCGTCGATACGCGGCGTCCCCCCCCACCGGGGGTGCGGCTTGGCCTCAAGGGGCCGCACCAGTGGCAGAACGCCTGGGTGGCGTTGACCGCGTTGAACGCGCTCCCCGAGCCGTTCGGCCCCGCCGGGACGGACCTCCCCGCCAGCTTCGCCGACGCGGCCGTGCCGGGGCGCTTCGACGTGCGGGGCGGCGGCCGCTGGATCTTCGACGTCGCCCACAACCCCGACGGGATGGAAGTCCTCGTCGCGGCGCTCCGCGAGGAACGGTCCGGGCGTCCCCTCCACGCGCTCGTGGGCATACGCAACGACAAGGAATGGCGGCCGATGCTCGAGCGCCTGCTCCCCGAGGTGGACCGGCTGGTGTTGACCGTCGCGCCGACGGTGCCGCTGGCGCAGCGCTGGGTGATGGAAGACCTGGGCGGCTGGACCACCGAGCGGGTCATCGGCCAGCCGGTGGTGTTCGAGCCGGAATTCAGCAACGCGCTCGAGCTGGTCCAGGACGGGGCGGCGACGGTGCTCGTCACCGGCTCGTTTCACACCGTGGGCGACGCGATGGCCCGCTTGCCCGCGTTCGCGCCCCCTTCGTAAATTGTTGTGATGCAAGGGAAAGCGTTGCCCGGTTTTCGCGACTTCTATCCCGACGCACTCGCTCTCCGCAATCATATTTTCGCCACCTGGCGCGCTGTCGCCCGGCGCTACGGCTTCGAGGAATACGACGGGCCGCCGCTCGAGCCGCTGGAGCTGTACACCCAGAAGAGCGGGGAGGAAATCGTCGCCCAGCTCTACACGTTCAAGGACAAAGGCGACCGCGAGGTGGCGCTGCGGCCCGAAATGACCCCGTCGCTGGCGCGCATGGTGGGGGCGCGGGCCCCGGCGCTGAAAAAGCCGATCCGCTGGTTCTCGATCCCGCAGCTGTTCCGCTACGAGCGGCAGCAGCGCGGCCGGCTGCGCGAGCACTTCCAGCTCAACATGGACCTGATCGGCGAGGGCGGGCCGCTGGCCGACGCGGAGCTGATCGCCGCTGCCATCGACATCCTGCGGGCGTTCGGCTTCGGCTCAGGGGATGTCCAGGCTCGGATCTCGGACCGGCGGGTGCTGCGCGCCCTGTTGCTGGGCCGCGGGGTCGCGGAGGCGCAGCTGCCGGCGGCGTTCGCGGCGATCGATCGCGCCGAGCGCGACCCGTCCGCGGTCGTCGAGGCCCGGCTGGTCGAAGCGGGCGTCGGCAAGCCGCAGGCGAAGGCGGTGCTCGAGACTGCGGCGCTGCGCGGGCTCGATCAGGTGATTGCCGCGCTCGGAAAGGTGAAGGGCGCCGCCGAGGTCGGCGAGCCGCTCGCCGAGGTGTGCGGCGCGCTCGATGCGATGGGGCTCGGCGCGTTCGCCCAGGTCGATCTCACGATCGTGCGCGGCCTGGCGTATTACACGGGCACCGTCTTCGAGCTGTTCGACACCGGGAAGACGCTGCGCGCGATCTGCGGCGGGGGCCGCTACGACGACCTCCTCGACCAGATCGCGGGCGTCGATCTGCCGTGCGCCGGGTTCGGGATGGGAGACGTCGTGCTCGGCGAACTCCTAAAGGAGCGGGGCGTGCCGGTCCCGGCGTCGGCGTCGCTCGACGCCTTTTTAGTGGCGGTGAGCGGCGCGGACGTGCTGCCCGTGGTGCAGCTCGCGCACCGGCTGCGCGACCGCGGCCTGGCGGTGGAATACGCGCTGAAGCCCCAGGCGGTCCGCAAGCAGCTGGAGCTCGCGGCGGCGCGGGGCGCCCCGCGCGCCGTGATCGTGGGCCCCGACGAGCGGAAAGCAGGCGTCGCCGTCGTGAAGGACCTGCAGGCGGGGACCGAGACACGGCTGCCGCTCGCGGAGCTGGAGGAGGGCCGATGGACAAGGTGAACCTGGCCGAGAAGCTGGCGCGTATCCGCGAGCAGTGGCAGCCCAAGATCGTGGGCGAGTTGAACGGCCAGCAGGTGAAGCTGGTCAAGTTCGAAGGTCCGTTCGTCTGGCACCACCACGATGCCGAGGACGAGCTGTTCTACGTGGTGCGCGGCCGGTTCCGCATGGAGTTCCGCGACCGCGCCGTGTGGGTGGAGGAAGGGGAGTTCATCATCGTGCCGCGCGGCGTCGAACACCGGCCGGTGGCGGACGCGGAAGCGGAAGTGATGTTGTTCGAGCCGGCCACGACGCTCAACACGGGCAACGTGCGCAACGAGCGCACCGTGGAGCGGCTCGAGCGGCTCTGACCCGGGGACCGATGGCACAAGCGCAGAAGATCACCCCACGCGCGCAGGATTTCAGCGAGTGGTACAACGACGTCATCATGCATGCGGAGCTGGCCGACTACTCGCCGGTCCGCGGCTGCATGGTGATCCGGCCGCTGGGCTACCGGATCTGGGAGCTCATGCAGGGGGCCTTGGACGGGATGTTCAAGGCGACGGGGCATCGCAACGCGTACTTCCCGCTCTTCATTCCCATGAGTTTTCTCGCCAAGGAAGCGGAGCACGTCGAGGGGTTCGCGAAGGAAGTGGCGTTGGTGACGCACACGCGGCTCAAGGCGACCGGCAAGACGGGCGCCGGCGCGGTGATGGTTGATCCCGCGTCGGCACTGGAGGAGCCCCTCGTGGTGCGGCCCACGTCGGAGACGATCATCTACGCGATGTTCGCCAAATGGATACAGAGTTATCGCGACCTGCCCCTGCTGCTCAACCAGTGGGCGAACATCGTGCGCTGGGAGTTCCGCACCCGGCTGTTCCTGCGCACGACGGAGTTCCTGTGGCAGGAAGGACACACGGCGCACGCTTCGCACGACGAGGCGGAAGCCGAGGCCCGCATGATCCTCGGTCTCTACCGCACGTTTGCCGAGGAGTGGATGGCGATGCCGGTCCTCACCGGGGTGAAGACCGACAGCGAGCGGTTCGCGGGCGCGCTGCGCACGTATGCGATCGAGGCGCTGATGCAGGATAACAAGGCGCTGCAGTCGGGGACCTCGCACAACCTCGGTCAGAACTTCGCCAAAGCGTTCGAGGTGAAATACCAGACGGCCGCGGGCGGCCTGGACTTCGTATGGAATACGTCCTGGGGCGTGTCGACCCGACTCATCGGCGGGCTGATCATGACGCACTCCGACGACAACGGTCTCATCGCCCCGCCGCAGCTCGCCCCGATCCAGGTGGCGATCGTGCCGATCTGGAAGTCGGATGAAGAAAAGGCTCAGGTGTCAGGTGTCGGGTCCCAGGTGAAAGACGAGCTTGCGAAGGCGGCGATTCGTGTCGAGCTGGACCTGCGCGAGAACATGAAACCGGGCGCGAAGTACTTCGATTGGGAGGCAAAGGGGGTGCCGCTGCGCCTGGAGATCGGCCCGCGGGACATCGCGGCGGGACAGGCGATGGCCGCGCGGCGCACCGGCGGGAAGGCTCCGATGCGGCTCGAGGGGCTCGCCGCCGCCGTCATCGCCACCCTTGGTGAGATCCAACAGGGACTGCTCGCGGTCGATCCGGGGGGCCACCAAGGCGCAGTTCCTCGAGTTCATGAAGGGCGAGGGCGGGTTCGCCTACGGCGGCTTCTGCGGCCGCGCGACGTGCGAGGCGGAGATCAAGGAAGCGACCTCCGCCACGATCCGCGTGTTGCCGGATCCCGAGTTCCGGAGTCCCGAGGCGCCGGCGACCTGTATGTGGTGCGGCGCGAAGAGCGTCGCGGAGGCAGTGTGGGCACAGGCGTACTAGGGCGCAGTCCTTTAGGGTTTGATCCGGCGCTGCTGCGCGCCATCGGAGAGCGGGTCGGGACCCCCACCTACGTCTACAGCGCCAATCTGATCCGCGCCCAGTACCACGCCCTGGACGACGCCCTCAAGGACCTTCGCCACCGCATCTGCTACTCGGTCAAAGCCAACGGCAACATCGGCGTGCTGCGGGTGCTGAAGCAGCTCGGCGCCGGCGCGGACATCGTGTCGGTGGGCGAGCTGCGCCGGGCCCTGCTCGCGGGATTCGACCCCGATGCGATCGTCTTCTCCGGGGTGGGGAAGACGCCCGTCGAGCTGGACGAGGCGATTCGCGCGGGGGTGGGGTTCCTCAACATCGAATCGGCCGCCGAGCTCGACGCCGTGATCGCGGCGGCGCAGCGCGTCGGCAAGCGGGCGCGGGTCGGCATTCGCGTGAACCCCGACGTCGCGACCGAGACGCATCCGTACACCAAGACCGGTGAGAAGACGGCCAAGTTCGGCGTGCCCTACGACGAAGTCGTCGCCGTCGCCAAGCGCATCACCGCCGAACCGCTGCTGCAGCTGCGGGGCCTGGCGATGCACATCGGCTCGCAGATCACGGACGTGGCGCCCTATCACCGCGGCACGGTGAAGCTGGTCGAGCTGGTGGCGGGGCTGAAGGCGTCGGGAATCGATTCGCTCGAGGCGCTGGACGTCGGCGGTGGTCTCGGCGTCCGCTATCACAACGAGAAGGCGCCCAACCCCAAGCAATTCGCCGCGGCGGTGATCCCGCCCGTCAAGGCGGCCGGCCTGGGGCTGCTGTGCGAGCCGGGGCGCTACCTCGTCGCCAACGCCGGGGTGCTGCTCACCAAGGTGCTGTATCGCAAGCACGCCGGCGGCAAGGAATACGTGATCGTGGACGCGGGGATGACCGACTTCGTCCGGCCCAGCCACTACAACGCCCACCACGAGATCGTGCCGCTGCGGGATGGCCGGCGCGAGGAGCAGCTCGTCAACATCGTGGGGCCGATCTGCGAGTCGGGCGACTTCCTCGCCTTGGACCGCAAGCTCCCCATCGTCGAGCCCGGCGAGCTGCTCGCGGTGCTGGGCACGGGGGCGTACGGATTCGTGATGAGCTCGACGTACAACCAGCGGCCGCGCCCGCCCGAGGTGCTCGTGGAGGGCGACCGCTACTACGTGGCGCGGCAGCGGGAATCGCTGGACGATCTGCTGCGCGGCGAGACCGCCGAGCCGACCACCTGGTATCAGGCGTGAACCGGATACTCATCCTCGATTACGGCTCCCAATACACCCAGCTGATCGCGCGGCGCATCCGCGAAGCGCACGTGTACTGCGAGATCCACGCGGCGGCGAAAGGCTGCGACCTCGAGTTCATGCGGCGCTTCGACCCCAACGGCATCGTGCTCTCGGGGGGGCCCAACTCCGTCTTCGACCCCGGCGCCCCGACGGCCGACCCCAAACTCCTGGATCTCGGTACTCCCGTCCTCGGCATCTGTTATGGAATGCAGCTCCTGGCACAGCTGGCGGGCGGTGAGGTGACGCCGTCCGCCGAGCGCGAGTACGGCCGCGCCGAGATCACGATCCGGGAGCCGGCGGGTCTGTTCGCGGGGTTCGAGGCCGGCGCCACGACCACCGTGTGGGCGAGCCATGGAGACAAGATCGCCGCGCCGCCCCCCGGCTTCCGGGTGACGGCGGTGAGCGCCAACGCTCCCGTCGCGGGAATGCGGCACGAGCAGCGGCCGCTCTTCGGCGTGCTGTTCCACCCCGAGGTCGCCCACACGCCGCGTGGCGGAGAGATCCTGCACAACTTCCTGTTCGGCATCTGCAAGTGCGAGCCGGACTGGACGCCGGGACACTTCATCGACCAGGAAGTGGCGAGGATTCGGACGCTGGTCGGACCGAACGGCCGGGCCATCTGCGGGTTGTCGGGCGGCGTGGACTCCGCGGTCGCGGCGGTGCTGGTGCAGCGGGCCATCGGCGACCGCCTCACGTGCATCTTTGTCGACCATGGGCTCCTGCGGCAGGGCGAGCGCGAGCAGGTGGAGCACACGTTCCGCAAGCACCTGGGAATGGACCTGCGCGTCGTCGCTGCGGGCGAGCGGTTCCTGAAGGAGCTGCAGGGCGTGGACGACCCCGAGGAGAAGCGGCGGCGCATCGGGCACACGTTCATCGACGTGTTTGAGGACGCCGCCCGGCACGTCGCGGGGAACGTGGGATTCCTCGTGCAGGGCACGCTCTACCCCGATGTCATCGAGTCGTCGTCGCCGTTCGGCGGGCCCTCCGTGACGATCAAGACGCACCACAACGTCGGCGGCCTGCGACCCGACCTGCCGTGGAAGCTGATCGAGCCGCTGCGCGAGCTGTTCAAGGACGAGGTGCGCGTGGTGGGGCGGGAGCTGGGGCTCCCCGAGGAAATCGTGGGACGGCACCCCTTCCCGGGCCCCGGGCTCGCGATCCGCGTGCTCGGCCCCGTCACCGAAGAGCGCCTCGACGTGCTGCGGCGCGTGGACGCCATCTATATCGCCGAGATCCGCGCGGCGGGGCTCTACGATCAGATCTGGCAGGCGTTCGCGGTGCTGCTGCCGATCAAGTCGGTCGGCGTGATGGGCGACGGCCGCACCTACGAGCACGTGGTGGCGCTGCGCGCGGTGACGAGCCGCGACGGCATGACAGCCGACTGGTTCGGCTTCCCACCGGAGGTGCTGGGCCGGATCTCCAATCGTATCAGCAACGAGGTCAAAGGGGTCAATCGGGTGGTGTACGACGTGAGCTCGAAGCCCCCGGCCACCATAGAGTGGGAGTAAGCACTCGAACAGCAGCCCTCGCGGCCGGGCTGCTGGCCGTTGCCGTCGCTCTCCCATCCATCCGCAACGGGTTCGTCAGCGACGACCGCTGGATCATCGTCGAGCGGCCGCTGCTGGTGCAGCCGCCGTCGGTCACGGCCGTCCTGACTGAGCCGTACTGGCCCGGCGGGTTCGGCGGCGTCACGTGGCGCCCGGCGGTGCTCGCTTCCTTCGCACTCGACTACCGGCTCGGCGGCAACGCGCACTGGTTCCACGCGGTCAACGTGCTGTGGGCCGGGGCGGCGGCGGCGTTGCTCACGCTGCTCGCCTGTGGGCTGTCGGATCCCCGCACGGGGCTGGTCACGGGGTTCCTGTTCGCGGTCCATCCCGTGCACGTCGAGGCGATCGCGAACGTCGTCGGGCGCGCCGAGCTAATGGCGGCGGCGGGCTATGCGGGGGCGCTGTTGTGCGCGCTGCGGGTCGAGCGTCACCGCGGCTATCTGGCCGGGGTCGCGCTCGCCGCGGCGTTTGCGATCGCCTCGAAAGAGCACGCCGTCACCTTGCCGGCGGCGATCCTGTTCGTCCTCCTCGCGCGCCGCTCCAGTCCGCGGGCCGCCGCACTGCCGGGGCTCGCCGCCGCGGTGCCCATCATCGCGTACTTCATCCTCCGCGGAGTGTTCACCAAGGGAAGCTTCGCGTCCGGCGGCCTCGCCCTGGGGTTGGAACACCTTGGGGTGCCGCAGCGGGCGTGGGCGATGCTCCCGATCTCGCTCCAGTGGTGGCGGCTGCTGCTGTTCCCATCCCACCTGTCGGCGGACTACTCGCCGGGCGAGCTGGTGGTCTCGACCGCGTTCACCCTGACGCACGTGTTCGGCCTCGCCCTCTGGATCGCCGCCGGGTGGGCCGCGTGGCATTGGCGCGCGCGGGTGCCGGGGCTCGCCCTGGGGCTGATCTGGCTCGTGGTGACCGTGTCGCCGGTGGCCAACATCGTGATCCCGACCGAGGTGCTGGTCGCCGAGCGCACGTTGTACTTGCCGTCGTGGGGCGTGTGCTTCGCGCTCGCGGCGCTCGGAATGGCTCTGCCGTGGCCGTCGCGCGCACGCGTGACGTTGCTCGCCGCCGTCCTCGTGGCCGGCGCCGTCCGCACCCTCGTGCGAACCCCGGCCTGGCACGACGACGAGGCGCAGTACCGGGCGCTGACCCGCGACGCGCCCCGTTCCTACCGCACCCTGTGGCTCGTGGACAGCGCGCTCGGGCCCGCATGGGCACTCTTGCCACAGGCGCTGCTTAATTCCGGCGATACGACAACCGCGACGGCCGCTGCGCGCGAGGCGTTGCGCCGGTTCCCGGGGGACGCAGACGTAGTGAGGAGTGCGCGCGGCGTGCTCGGGGCCGCGCCGCGTCCCTAGATGTTTTTTTCTTCCAGGAGCGCCAGGAATTCCGGTGGCGCCTTGAGCTTCGCCAGCCTCGCGGGGACGTCCGAGTCCTTGGCGAACTGGGCGATCTTGCCGAGGACGGGGAGATACTGGTTGGAGACTTCGAGGGGCGGCGCCACGATCAGAAAGAAGTAATGCACCGGCTGGTCGTCGATCGCCTTGAAGTCCACCCCTTCGAGGCGCCGGCCGAACGCCACGCGCAGCCGGTTGACGACCAGCGAGCGGCAGTGCGGAATCGCGATCCCCTGGCCGATCCCTGTCGAGCCGAGCGTCTCGCGCCGCTTCAGCATCTTGAACAACATGCCGTCGGCCTTCTCGTCGAGCTTCAACAGCCCCACGAGTTCCTTGAGCACGGCGTCCTTGCTGGTCGCCTGCAGGTCGAGCTTGATCGCGTCTTCCGAAAAAAACTCGCGTAGTCGCACGGACCGAGCGCTCCAGGTGTGACGCGCGCGAAACGTAATGACTGGTTGCCTCGTCCGCAACGCGTCATTACGTTGTTGCTCATGCAGTTCCCGTACGTGGTCGCGCATGACGTGCCGCTGTTTCTGGCCCCGATGGCCGGCGTGTCGGAGTCGCCGTTCCGCCTGATCGCCCGGCGGTTCGGGGCCGACGTCGTCGTGTCCGAGTTCATCTCAGCGGTCGGGGTGTCGCGCGGCATCCACGCCTTGTTCGACGACATGCGCTTCGAGGAAGCGGAGCGGCCCATCGGCATCCAGCTCTACGGGGCCGACGCCGCTATCATGGCGAAGGCCGCCGAGATGGTGACGGCCGTTTGCAAGCCCGACTTCCTCGACGTGAACTTCGGCTGCCCGGTCAAGAAAGTGGTGCGCAACAACGGCGGCTCGGGGTGCCTGAAGGACCTGGGGCTGGTGGCGGGCATCCTCCGCGCCGTCCGCGGGGCGACGCACCTTCCCGTGACGGTCAAGATCCGCAGCGGCTGGGACGAGGCGACCCGCGACCCGGTGAGCATCGCCCTGCGCTGCCAGGACGCGGGCGTGCAGGCGCTCACCCTGCACGCGCGCACCCGCACGCAGATGTTCGCCGGCAAGGCGAGCTGGGACGAGATCGCCGCGGTCGTGGCGGCGCTCGAGATCCCGGTGATCGGCAACGGCGACATCCAGACGCCCGAAGACGTCGTGGCGATGCGCCGGCACACCGGCTGCGCCGGCGTCATGGTCGCGCGCGGCTCGTTCGGGAATCCGTGGCTGTTCGCGCAGGCTCAGGATCTTCTCGCCGGGCGGCCCAAGCGGCCCGATCCGGAGCCCGAGGAGCGGTTCGCCACGGCGCTGGAGCACGCGCGCCTCGCCTTGCGGATTCAAGGGGACACCCGCAAAACGGCGCTCGAGTTCCGGAAGCACTTCGGCTGGTACACGCGCGGGGTCCCCGGTGCGGCGGGCTTGCGCGAACGCCTCTTCCAGATCGAGTCGATGGCGGAAGCCGAGGCGATCTTCGCCCGCTACCTGGAACGGCAGGAGGTCGGAGTCGCGGCGTGAGACTCGACGATCTGGATCGCGTGTTCGAGCGGCTGCCGTTCGCCACCATCGACCACCTCCGGCCCCTCACCCAGGGGCATCAGGAGGTGGTCTTTTGTCTTGGGAAGACCCCCGGGCAGGTCGTCGCGATCGCGGAGCGGCTCGCGGGCGCCTCGGGCACCTTCCTCGCCACCCGCGCCGAGGTGGACCACTGCGACGCCCTGGCGGCGCGGTTCCCGCGGGCAGAGGTGAACCCCCTCGGCCGCACCGTCTATCTCCCGGCCGACCCCGAGCCGGCGCCGACGGGGCGGGGGACCGTCCTCGTCGTGACCGCCGGCACGAGCGACCTGCCGGTCGCTGAAGAGGCCGCCGTGACGGCCCGGGCCCTGAGCAACCACGTCGAGCGGCTGACCGACGTCGGCGTTGCGGGCATCCACCGCCTGCTCACCCAGACCGACGCGCTGCGCCAGGCGACGGTGATCATCGTGGTGGCCGGCATGGAGGGCGCGCTCCCGAGCGTGGTGGGCGGGCTCGTCAAGGTGCCGGTGATCGCGGTGCCCACCAGCGTGGGCTACGGCGCGTCATTCGGCGGCTTGGCCGCGCTACTCGCCATGCTCAACTCCTGCGCGAGCGGCGTGACCGTGGTGAACATCGACAACGGGTTCGGCGCCGCCGCCGCCGCGAGCCGTATCAACCACACATGAGCAGCCGGGCGGTGTGGCTGGCGCGCGGGCTCCGCGTGCTGGGCCTCGCCGCCGTCGTCGCCGGTATATGGCTGGGCCGGACGTGGGCCATCCTGGCGGCCGCCGGCGGTGTGATGCTTGCGTTGGGCGTCACCCTCCTTCCCGCCGTCCGTGCCTGGGGCTCCCGCCACAGTCTGCTTCCGCCCGCGGACTTGGCGCATACCCTGGACCTGCTGCGCCGCGCTAACGGCGCCGTGTGCGGCTGGGCGATCGGGCTCGAGGACGGCGAGCTCGAGGTGAGCGGCGATGCCCACGTCCACAAGGATCACCTGACCCGCGGAGCGGCGCTGGTGCAGCTGGCGTCGGTAGACGGGCGCTCCCACGTGGCGCGAGAAGAAGAAGGCACCTATGTCGCCGCGGGGGACTTCCCATACGGGGCCGGCCTGCTGCTGCTCCAGCCCAACGCTTCGACAGAGATGGCGGAGGGGGTGGTGGAAGACCTGCGGCGCTTCGTCGCGGCGCTGCGTCTCGCCGAGCTCAAGACCGCCGACGCGCAGCATCAAAGCGTGGCACGGCGGCTCGCCGTCATCACCGGCGGGGCGCAGACCCTCGAGGCGATCGCCCGCGCCGGCGCTGAGCTCGCGCAGCACTTCGCGGAGCGACCCGCCGTGGTGGTGCTCGCGGACGCGGCCACGGGAGGGACCTCCGCGCGCATCGTGGCGTGCTCGACGGCGGCGGATCGCCGCCTGCAGGGCCTCGCCGTGCCGTCGGCGGCGCCCGTGCTGCGCGCCATCCAGACGGGGGTGCCGGTCGCCTCGCAGCGCGGCGACGACATCTTCGGCCCCGGTATGCCCGAGCGGCGCCGGCAGGAGCGCGTGGGGGTCGCCTATCCGCTCGTCGACGGTCACTTCACGGTGGGCGCGCTTGTGCTGCTCGGCCCGACCATCGCGGCCAACGCCGCGGTGGCGGAGCTCCGCAACCGCCGCGAGTTCGAGAAGCAGGTGGATGAGGAGCGGCTGTCGCGCGAAGGGGCAGCGGCGGCCGTCCGCGAGCCGGGCACGCTGATCTACGTGGACCTGGATCACTTCAAGGCCTTGAACGACACGCTGGGCCACGCGGCTGGGGACGCGGCGTTACGCCACGTCGCGGGGATCCTCCAGGCGCAGGTGCGCGACGTCGATCTGGTGGCGCGCATCGGGGGCGAGGAGTTCGCCGTGTGGCTGCCGCGCGCCCCGCTCGACCAGGGGCTGGACGTGGCCGAGCGGATGCGCCGGGCCGTGGAAGCGTCGGGGTGGCGGTGGAACGCGACGCCGTACCCGATGACGGCGTCGTGCGGCGTCGCGGCCTATCCCGAAACGGTGCGGGACATCAACAACCTGCGCAGCGCCGCCGACGCGGCCCTGTACCGCGCCAAGGAAGCGGGGCGCAACCGAGTTGAAAAGGCACGGCCGGGCGACTAGGTTCGCTCGTGGGGGGCGACAGGTTTCGACGGGTTTGATGAGGGTGTCGCTGCGTGCCGAGGTCGTCAGTCACCTCGCAAAACAACTGGCACTTTTTAACTGCCAACACTGAGTTGGCCCTGGCTGCATAAGCTTCGGCTTGTGCACCTGCGTGAGTGGCAGCCCGCCTGAGGCGGCGCTCACGTATCGCAAAGTCGGGCTGGTGTGACCCGGGGCCCGAACGGGTTGCGCGAGAGTTGTAAAGGGCTCGTTGCTGCCGGGGCCGGCGAGGCGCCACGGTAGTGAGACTCAAAAAGCGTCGCCTACGCACGTAGGAGCGGCATCGGAGTCAGATTCGGACCGGGGTTCGATTCCCCGCGCCTCCATTCATGTTCATCGGCCACTTCGCCGTCGGGTTCGCGTCGAAGAAGCTTGCCCCCAAGGCCTCGCTGGGCCCGTTGCTCGCCGCCCCTCTCCTCGCCGACATCCTGTGGCCGGTCTTCGTCCTGCTGGGCGTCGAGCGCGTCCGCATCGTCCCCGGCCTCATCGCGTTCAATCCGCTCGATCTCGAGTACTACCCGTGGTCGCATAGCCTGCTGATGGATTGTGTGTGGGGGCTGGTGTTCGGCGGGATCTACTACGCCGTCACCAAGTACCGCGCCGGCGGGATCGCGATCTTCTTCGGCGTCGTGAGTCATTGGGTGCTGGACTGGGTGACCCACCGGCCGGACATGCCGCTCGCGCCCGGACTGGACACGAAACTCGGCCTCGGGCTGTGGAATTCGGTGGCCGGGACCATCGTGGTCGAGAGTCTCCTGTTCGTCGCCGGGGTGTGGCTGTACACGCGGACGACCAGGGCCCGGGACGCCATCGGGCGGTGGGGATGGTGGGGGCTCGTGGTGCTGCTGGCCGTGTTGTACGCCGTGAGCGCGAACGGAGCGCCACCGCCGAGCGTGCCCGCGATGGTCACGGTGGGCTTGGTGCTGGAAGCGGTGACGGTGACGTGGGCGTGGTGGGCGGATCGGCACCGGGATGTGGTGGGCGCGCCACAAGCAGGTGCTCCGAGCTACTAGAAGCATAGTTGACAAATCCCCGGCCTCATCCTACCATCTACTACAACCATAGTAGTAGAGGCTTCCGTGAAACCGACCTTCACCGACCGCGAGCTGGACGTCATGGGCGAGCTGTGGGCCCTGGGTTCGGCGACCGTCGCCGAGGTGCAGGAGCGCCTCCCAGACAAGCTCGCGTATACGACGGTGCTCACCATTCTCCGCACGCTGGAGCAAAAGGGCTACGTCGGGCACGAGGAGGAAGGTCGCGCGCACCGCTACAAGCCGCTGGTGAAGCGGGAAGCGGCGGGTGCGCGGGCGTTGCGCCGCATGGTGGACAAACTGTTTCAGGGATCGCCGGAGCTGTTGCTGACGCAACTGGTGAGTGAGCGCGGGCTGTCCGCTGCCGAGCTGCGGCGGCTGCGGCGCCTGCTCGACGAGCGCTTGCGCGGGAGGAAGCCATGATCGCCGCCTGGATGCTGTATTGCACAGCTCTCGCGTTGCTGCTGGTCGGCGCGGGGCTGGCCCTGGAGCGCGCGCTGCATCTCGTGGGACGGCCGAGCCGCTGGGTGTGGGTCGGCGCGCTCGCTGGCTCGTTCGTGCTGCCCGCTCTTGCCCTGGTGAAGCCGGAGTCGTTTACGCCGATCGCGATCCCAGTCACGGCGGCCCCGAGCTTCTCGTCGAAGGCCAGCGCCACACCGACGACCGCTACGTCGAGAGTGAGTGTCGTCGCCTCGAGCTTTTCGATGGCCGACCTCGACCGCCCCTTGTCCATCGCCTGGGGAATCGCTTCGGCGACGGTTCTCGCGCTCGGTGGCCTCGCATCGTCGTTCCCGAATGGGCGTTGGGGTTGGACGCGCGCCTCCAGCGCCTGATGCTGATGCACGAGTCCGAACATCTCAGCGCCAGGGATCCGTGGTTGCTCGTCGCCGCCGCGCTCGCCCTGGTCGCGATGCCGTGGAATGTCGCGTTGTGGTGGCAGGTGCGTCGCCTGCGGCTGGCGATCGAAATGGATTGCGACGCGCGGGTGTTGCGCCGCGCGCCCGACTTGTCGACTTACGGCGAGCTGTTGCTGTCCGTCGGCCGCCGGACCTCGGCACGGATGCCGTTCGCGCCGGCCCTGACCGAGCCGATGTCCTTCCTCGAACGGCGGATACGGCGCATGACCGAGGGCCGGCCGCGCCGATTTGCAGCTCGCTCGGTCGCCCTCACCGCCGCGGCTAGCGTAGCGCTAGCGATTGCGTGCGAGGCGCCGAGGCCAGTGACCCCCGAGGGATCTGCCGCTACGCTGGGCCCGCCATCGACGCGAGGCACCGCCTCAGTGACGGGCGCTGGAGTCTCGACGACGGGCGCTTCACCAGTCAGCGGTGGCGTTGAATTGGCAAGGGACATCCTGCGTAGCCAGTATCAGGAGCTATTCGCCCGCTATGCCGGTACGCAGGCCCGCCTGTGGTTCATCGCGGATAGCGACGGCATCATCGTTCGCACCGGTGTCGCGGCGGGCTCGTCAAGGACCGTGAGCACCCAAGAAGCCAGCCACGTTGTGCCAGGTTACGACACGCTGGCATGGCACTCCGTCACCCTCTTCGGACCCGGGGCGATCCGCGAGGGCAGCCCCCCGGTCATCTGGCTCTGGCTGGGGACCCCAAAGAGCAGTGCGAGAACTCAGGCGACGGAGAGCCCTGCGATCTCTGAAGCGGCCGCCAGGAGTCTGGCATCGATTTCAGGTGACTCCATTCGGATGTGGGCGGCCGGGGGCGACGGCGTTTCGGCAGGCCGCTCGCCCGGTCCGCAATACGAAGCTCTGTCGCGCTTGGCCAACGACGCCATTGCTCGTTTTCATCCCGAGTACCTGCGCACCATGGTTGATCCCCCGGTAATTCTGTGGATTCTGGCAGACAGCATGGACCGAGTAGTGCGACACACCGTCACGCGTCGCTACCCGCAGATTGGGGCGGCGGAGATCAAAGGCCAGTTCCTTGGCATGCAAGTCTTCCGGCAAGGCGAGTGGATTTCGTATCTGGCGCCGCTGGGAAGAGACCGCGAGGACGTGAGAGTCGTTTGGGTACACTCACAGCGGCCGGTGCCCTAGGGCCAGCGCCTTCTTAGCGGCGTCGCACCGCTCCGCGGTACGGAACCATCCCACCCGCCCGCAGCGGCACCGGCCGCGCGAACGCGCTGGTCCCCCCCGAGCTGCTGCCGCCGGTGAACTCTTGAGGAGCAGCTGGAGCTTGAGTTTGACCGGCCACCGCACCGCGCCACCCCGACACTCCTGCCGGCACCGAGCGCACCATCATCATG
>WNGE01002195.1_pt1 | contig 24176 bp, 29 predicted proteins | sample 5400651 | NCBI WGS metagenome assembly WNGE01 (sample SAMN13153370, study PRJNA577476) | soil metagenome | isolation source: 60 cm soil or saprolite under grassland replicate 2 | place: USA:California | collected 2016-06-15
ACGACATGAGCGCGCGGCCGACTTGTTGGACCGCGTGGGGTTGGCTGACCGCTTAACACATAAACCATCCGAGCTTTCCGGAGGCGAGCAACAACGCGTTGCCATTGCCCGAGCTTTGGCAAACCGGCCCAAGGTATTGCTCGCCGACGAGCCGACTGGAAATTTAGACTCTACGCGAGCTCATGAATTGCTCGCCTTGCTGAGGGCTATGGTCAACAGCGACGCACTAACCATTCTGATGGTGACCCACGATCATGAGCTGGCTACCAGTTTTGCCGATCGCATTATTTTGATGAAAGACGGACGTGTCGTAGCGAACGGTGATGTGGTTGGTGGAGTGACTGGATGATGGGGGGGGAGAAGGGGTGACACGGGGACACGGAGAAGGGGAGATGGGGAGAAGGGGAGACACGGGACACGGAGAAGGGGAGATGGGGCGATTCACAAAGGGCCGTCTTCCCAATCGCCGCGTTTCAGCGTGTGCGCGTCTCCCGTGTCTCCTCGCCCAATCGCCCAATCGCCGTTCTCCCAATCGCCCATTCGCCGCGTCTCCCTTTCGCAACCGCCCTAATTCCCGTGTGAGGTGATCTTATGGCTAATACCACTGAGATGACGCTGGAAGCGCTGCGCTCGGTCCCCCTGTTTGCATCGCTGGATGACAATAGTGCAACTGAGTTGCGCAGCCTTCTGACTGTCAAGCATGTTTCCGCAGGTACACAACTTTTTCGTAAGGGTGATTCGGGCGACGCCATGTATTTGATCGAAAGCGGCCGGGTGCGCATTAGCATCACGGATGACGACAGCAAAGAGATTACCTTGGCCGAGCTTGCTCAGGGTGATTTCTTCGGAGAAATGGCCTTGATTGATAGTCGTCAACGATCGGCGGATGCCAGGGTGTATGAAGAAGCGCGCCTGGCAGTTTTGTCGCGTCCGGCCTTTCTCGCATTTGTTCGCTCCAGCCCTGACTTGGCGCTGAAAATGCTTGCCGCGCTCACAGACAGGTTGCGCCGTACTGACGAACTCCTGCGCGGGCGTGTGTCGCGCAATGCCAACGACGAAGAGCGGGCACGTTCTACAATGGCCGATCGTGCGGCTGACATGATCGCCGAGTTTGGTGGCAGCTGGAAGTTTATCGGCGCCTCCATTAGCTTGATAATCTTTTGGATTGTCTTCAACTCTTACATTCTGGCGAGAGGTTTTGATCCCGCTCCTTATCAGATGCTTAACCTGACGCTTGGAGTAATTGCAGGAATGCAAGCGCCAATCATCATGATGTCTCAGAACCGACAGGGCGAGAAAGACCGCTTGCGGGCCGACCTGGATTACCGGGTGAACCTTAAGAATGAGATTTCACTAACGGAAGTTTTACGACGGCTCGACGTGCTTGAAAGTGAACGACTACCCAGGCTTTTTGAGGATCAAAATGCGCGCCTGCTTGCGTCCAGAGTTGAGAATCCAATGTCCAATGCCGGATCGTAACAGCTTCTGTAAAATTCATTAGCCAAAATACCCGGCAGTTCCAATGATCAAAGCAATACTCTTTGACTTTAACGGCGTCATCATTAATGACGAGCCTCTGCAGATGAAGGCTTACCAGGAAGTCTTAGCGCAATACGAGATGTCATTGTCGGAAGCGCAATATTACAGCGCGCTCGGCATGGATGATCGCATGTTTGTGCGTACGGCATTTGAGCGAGCGGGGAAGGAGTTGACTGACGAAATCATGATGGCAGTGAACAGGTCCAAAGTTGAAGCTCACCAGAGATTGATGGCTGACGAGCTGCCGCTCTTTCCCGGCATCGAAACTTTCTTGAAGGCTGCATCACGCAGTTTGCAACTAGGTATCGTAAGCATGTCCAACTCCGAGGAGCTGAGGTATGTTTTTGGACGCACGCAGCTCGAGGCGCTTTTTTCAGTCATCATCAGCGCGGAGGACGTGAATCTTTGTAAACCTGCGCCGGACTGCTACCTGCTGGCGCTTGAAAAGTTAAACGCCAAGCGGCGCGCGACAAGACTGCTTCCTTTGCTTCCCGAGGAATGTTTGGTTGTTGAGGATTCGCCCCCGGGAATTCAATCGGGCCGCGCAGCAGGGATGCACACTCTTGGCGTTACAAACACGGTATCGGAGGTGGAATTGCGAGCAGCCGGTGCTGAGGTGGTAACAATGTATCTCTCCGACTGGAACGTGGACGCAGTGCACCATGTGTTCTCGGAAGGATGAAGGCGGAGGGATGAAGGATGAAGAATAAGAGGCGACACGGAGACGGGGAGATACGGCGACACGGAGAAGGGGTGAAGCGGCGAAAGGGAGAAAAAAGAATTTGCTCTGTCCCCGGGTCTCCGCGTCCCCGAGTCCCCGTGTCGCCCTTTCCCCGTGTCGCCCCTTCACCCCTTCTCCGTGTCGGCCTTCATCCTTCCGCCTTCATCCTTCCATCATGAGCTTCATCGATATCCTGCAACTGGCGTTACGTAATCTGCGACAGGCGAAGCTTCGCGCGACACTTACGACTATGGGCGTTGTCGTCGGCGTCGCCGTCATCGTCACGATGATTTCCTTTGGCCTTGGTTTGCAAGGAAACATGCTCTCCCGCTTCAAGGCCCTCGATCTATTCAGCGAGATTCGAGTGTTTGGCCAGAGCCTCAGCAGCATGGCTTCAGCCGGTTTTGGCGGAATAGGAAGAGAGGAGCCCGGCGAGAGACGGGATGGCAGATCAAGAGCTGACAAATCGCCAACTCGTATACTCGACGATGCCGCGGTTGCGGAGATAGCAAAAATAAAGGGAGTCGCTTATGTTGAGCCAACCATAGGCTTCACCGTTTACGTGCGCGCCAATGGTCGCGTTTTGACGCAATACGTGAACGGCGCAACGGTGCCCAATGCATCGTCGCGTTTTAAGGAATTCGTTGCCGGCAGGATGATTAGTAGTCCTGATGCGTCTGAAGCCGTGGTGACCGAACGCTTTGCGCGCGCTTTCGGATACGAAAATCTTGCAAGTGCAGTGGGCCAAACTCTGGAGTTTCTCGCGCCTCCGAATGAAAAGGCCGATGCAAAGAAGGGTGCCGACAATGAGCCGGAAAACTTTTTCGGTATTCCACTTGGTGACGAAGCGCCGGATGATTCTAATTCCGCCGGCCTGGTGGCCCGCACGTTCCGGATCTCAGGTGTTCTGAAAACTGAGATCAAGGAAGGACCGGAACAAGGTGGCTTGCGAGGCTTGATGCCGGGGGGTGGCATCTATGTTCCGTTACGCATCGCGCGCGAATGGGACCTCGCGCATCGTGGGCCAATTGGCGAGGTAGCCCTGGAGCTGGCACGCGCGAGCGGCAAGCTAGGTGGGTCCCAAAGCGAAGGGTACGACTTCGCTGTCGTGAGAGTTAACGATCCGGTGGCGCTGACGGAGGTACGGAAGCGTTTGACTGAGTTGGGCTTTGGCAGTTTCTCGATCGTCGATGAATTAGAGCAATTGCGCACCGTCTTCTTGATCCTCGACTCCGTGCTCGGGTTACTCGGCGGTATCTCATTGCTGGTCGCTTCATTCGGTATCGCCAACACAATGATTATGTCGATTCTGGAGCGCACACGCGAGATTGGCATTATGAAAGCCATCGGTGCGGAAGATCGCGAAATCAAGCTAATCTTTTTTGTCGAGGCGGCAGTAATCGGCCTCGCTGGAGGAGCTATCGGGACAATTCTGGCCTGGGGATTGGATGGAATTGCAGATAGACTTGCCTATCGTTTTATCCTGAAGCCACAAGGCGCCTCGTACGTTGATTTCTTTTCCTTGCCCCCTTATTTGTCGGCTGGGGCAATATCGTTTGCGTTAGTAGTCTCGATCCTGGCCGCGCTCTATCCGGCCGCTCGAGCGGCACGCATCGATCCGGTTAAAGCGCTCAGGCATGATTGATCTCTATAGCCTTCCACGCACAAGGTTTAAACTGATTCTCAAAAACGATTTGAACGGAGTAGCGATGAATACTGAAGCGGTCCAACCGGTCAAACAAGTTCGTGAAGGCTTTCATACAATCACACCTTATCTCGCGGTCAAGCAGGCGCCGGAACTGATCGAGTTTGTGAAGCAGGCATTTGGCGCTGAAGGAACGATCCACGAAACAGGTTCAGAAGGCGGCCTCCATGCCGAGTTTAGAATCGGTGACTCGATGGTGATGATCGGTGGTGGCGAGACTTGGCATGGTACTCCAACTCCGACCGCGCTCCACCTTTACGTGGACGATGTGGATGAGGTTTACCAACGCTCGCTGAAGGCTGGCGCCGCATCTATTCACGATCCAATTGAGGACCATGGCGAGCGCATAGCGGGCGTGAAAGATCTCGCCGGCAACCAGTGGTACATCGCCAGGCGCCTGTCGGGTTCGCATATCTCCGAAGGCCTTCGCAGCGTGACTGTTTATCTGCATCCGCTAGGGGCCGCCCAGATGATCGATTTTCTGAAGCCAGCGTTCGGAGCAGAAGAGGTGGTGGTCTACTACGCGGGACCCAAAGGGCCGGTCGTCCATGCCAAGATTAATATTGGCGATTCAATACTGGAAATGAGTGAAGCTCATGGCATTTACCAGCCAATGCCCACGATGTTCTACCTGTACGTTGATGATGTGGACAGGTGGTACAACCGCGCAGTGGCGGCTGGTGCGACTTCAAAGGACGCACCCGCTGACCAGACGTATGGCGATCGCACCGCGGCCGTAACTGATCCCTTCGGCAACACATGGTATATGGCTACGCCGATCAAGAACCTGATAGGATTCGCTTAGCGTGTACGCTGAATCACCAGCAACAAAGGCGAATCAATGAGTAGTACTCTAACAAAGAAAATGTGTCGAGGAGATGCAAAAACGTCCGCAGCCAGTGGCAGCTGAGATTATGGACACCGCTGAACTTTATCACTGCGGCGTGATAAACTTTGTCAAAGGCAGCCCTTGTCCTACAGCTTACGGGGGTTGTGAACCCGAGTGCGATAGTAAGATCTTCACCATGTCTTGCAGGATGAAAGGATCAAATGAATTATGCTTGAAGTAGGAAAACGGTTTCCAGATTTCGCGCTTCCTAATCAGGACGGCAAGACTGTCCGGCTCAGCGATTTCGCACGCAATTGGTTAGTGGTCTATTTTTATCCGAAGGACGATACGCCTGATTGCACGATGCAGGCAGAGGCTTTTACCGCAAGCAGTGCTGACTTTGAAGCGGCCGGTATCAGAGTAGTCGGCGTGAGCCAGGATGACGCAGATTCGCACAAGAAATTCTGCGGCAAGTATGCGTTTACAGTTGATCTGCTAGCGGATACAAACGCTGACCTGATCAGAGCCTGCGGCATCGGCCAGTCCAAGTGGCTGGGCTTTAAGTATTGGGATCGCACCAGCTTCGTGATCGATCCGGATGGCGTCATCCGCAAGGTTTACCAGCAGGTGCAGCCTAAGGGTCACGAGCAGATACTGCTGGAAGACATCAAGGAGCTGCAGGGAGCGCAGGGCACTGATACAGTCGCGGCTACGAGTTAGTAGATTCGTCAGGGATACGTGCGGCCGGCTGAAACGTTTGATGTATCTCGAAAGACTCACGCCAACCTGGTCGGTTCAGGTGGTGTGGGATCGATTGCCGGCATTGGCGTGGTAGGTTCACGGACCGGTGCTGGTGGATTTGGCTCTGCATCTGGCGGGATTGGCAAAGGCTGGGATGGTGGCGAAGGGTCAGGGTTCAGCGGATCGTTAGGATGCGTAGGGATCTCTTCGGGTCGCTCACCTGGACGCCATGCATCGTTTTCGGAATCTCGTCTCACTCTTATGACCTTTCTCCTATTTGAGGAAACGGGCGCTTGGCAACGCGCCCTTCTGTTTCCCTCCGCTAGTTCTTATTCGTTTTCGTCTGATTCAGAACTATCTTCAGTGCTGGACGAATCGGACTGGTTGTCGCCGCGCCGAATATCCGTGACCTCGCTCCCGGATTCTGCGGCTTCCGATTCCATGCCTGTAGCTGTACCGACTGCTGAACCAGTTGGCCACGTCCTCACAGCTTCTTTTGCCTGAGTGCGAATGCCCTTTGATGGACGCTTCTTCCCGGCCCTCTTCGTAGTGCTCTTCCTGCCGGCACTGCTTTTCTTACTAGTGACAGCCTTGCGCGCACCGCTCCTCTGACTCGAAGCCTTTGTAGTGCTCTTCTTGGAAGCCCGCGCTGCTGTTTTTTTCTTCGTTGCCGATTTCTTAGCGATTGATTTCTTCGCTGATTTCTTAACGGTTGATTTCTTTGCACGCTTGGAACCGGATTTCTTGGAGCCTGACTTTCTTACTGCCTTTTTTGTTGCCATCTTTATTGCTCCTCCTTTTTAGACTGAGAACTAATGCCCATCGTTATCAATTTCGCCGCGCGGCTTTCTCGAGCAAGCGAATGCGCGGTCCGTGACCGCATCTTTTACCTCCACCAGATCTCTCTCCCTCGATATGATGGTGATTGTTTGGGCGCCGTTATCGTTAAAGGTAAGGGTGACTTGAAAGAAGGTCAAGCGAGTTGCGAGAAGTGACCAGCGGAGTGACGCCACGAAGCAACGCCTCCCCATCGCTGGAGAAGCGTTGCCTGTTGTGGCGCTCCAGTGTTACCACCAGAGCCCCCTGGAAAATACGGACGATCAGCCGAGCTTCTATCTTGTTCAACTGAAATTATCCGTGCCTGCGGTTTAGTTGCGCATCGGGGACTCTAGACCACTGGGCCTCTGCGGCCTGATACAAGGTTGATTATCAGAATCACCAGTGCGACAACCAACAGCAGATGGATCAGATTTCCACCAACGCTTCCGATGAAACCTAGCAACCATAGGACGAGTAAAATCACGAGAATTGTCCACAGCATGTTTAAAGTCTCCTTTGCAAAAGTTTTTACCCAGCCTCAGAGTTTCAGTGACTCGGTAGTGAGTAGTTTAGCAACGCACATGCCAGCGGAGCTGATCACGTTTATTAGAACTAAACCCTAAGAGAATCGGGTGTTATGCGTTTTTGAATGCAACGATACCTAATGTCATCGAGGTGGAGTGCATTAGAATGGTTCGCTTTCGGGAGGGTCGAAGAAAACGATTTGTGTGGATTTAAGTCTTGCTTGACAAGGTTAAGCTTGTTTGCTTGCGGTTAACAACACCACCGTCATTTGCGGCTCCCAGTCAATGCTCGGGGACGGAGCGGCGCTAGCTGCCAACACGCTGACTTTGTAGCTCGCGAAGCAGGATGCGCTCTTAAGAGAGGGAAGCTGGACAAATAGTGTCAGCCGGCATCCATCACAAACTACGAGGGGTCGCGCCCAGACCACGTGGCAAATCACGGACAGGTATAAGTTCCATCGCATGTTGGGGCGCAACTAACAGCACTAGCTTGGCGTGGTCGTAACCCGCCCTTTACCTTCTTTCTCTCGGCGTCAGTCAAATGTTTGACCGTCTCTTTGTTGACTTTCAATTTTCCCACTTTTACTGTCGCCTTCTTTTTTGATCTTACATTTCTGGATTTGGTGACCATTCTCGTGGCTCCTTTCAGGTAGTTACGGGCGATGGTATACATCACACATTACGGCTTAGTCAACGCTTTCGGATGGTGCGTCAGTCGCAGACTTTGCCCACAAATTGACGCAAACTCGGTGGGTTTTTGACTTAATCACCCGCTGGGGATACAGTACGCACTACTTTTAACTCTAATCTCTCCCGGATCAGTAGAAGAAAGGAAGGTCCGATGTCCACCCCCAGGCTGCGGATTCTCTACGCCGAGGATGATCTAGATGCTCGCGAACTGACTTATCTAATTCTAACGCAAGCGGGCTTTGAAGTTGTCTGTGCCAATAGTGCGGTCGAAGCAATCCAGTTAGCGAAAGAGCAAGGCTTTGACGCCTACGTGCTTGATAATTGGATGCCGGAGATTTCCGGTTGGGAACTTTGCCAACAGATCAAGGAGTTCGATTCTCACACTCCGATAATTTTCTATTCGGCTGCTGCCTATCAAAGTGACAAAGACAAAGCTTTTGCCGTGGGCGCCCAAGCGTACATTACGAAACCGGCTCGCGGTGAAGAACTGGTCAGCTCTATCGAGACTGCAGTCACAAACGGAGATTTGGGATCAAAAAGGGCAGGCGCCGACTGATCCACAGCGAGACCAACAAGGAAACGTTCTCCCTTGTCGAATGCAGAGCCCGAGTGTAAATCACCCGTTTGCATTAGAACCAGCTTCAACTTGCCGACTTTTAGCCCGACCCTTTTATTCGCGGCGGTGTTTGGGCGAGCGGTACGCGACCCACTGACCGACCCTCCTGCGTAGAGGCGTTTTCTGCTTATGATTCAGAAAAAAATCTGCATGTTGGGCACTTTTGCCGTTGGCAAGACCAGCCTTGTGAGGCGCTTCGTCGAAAGCATGTATTCAGACGAATACCAGACAACGGTTGGCGTGAAAATTGATAAGAAGGTTGTGAAGGTTGGCGACCAGGAAATGATGCTTCTTTTATGGGACATCCAGGGAGAAGACTCGGTCCAGGACCTGCGCCGGTCTTATCTGCGTGGCGCGGCTGGCTATCTCTTGGTCGCAGATGGAACGCGGCGAGACACGCTCTACAGAACGCGGGCGATTCAAACCTTGGTTCAAGAGACTGTGGGACCGGCGCCGTTCCTGCTGCTGATCAATAAGTCTGATCTGACAGAGGAATGGAGCCTGAAAGAAGATGAGATAGAAGAGATCAAACGCGAGGGCTGGCAGGTCATCCGGACCAGCGCTAAAACCGGCTTAGGCGTCGAAGAAGCTTTTCTCACGCTCTCGCAAAAAATGTTGGTGACTTGAATGATCGAATTTCCTGCTCAGATATGCGATTTCATTTTGGCGCTAACATTTGAAACGCGCGCTCCTGCTTATTTATTGGTTGCTGATGATAACAAGGTAGTCGAATGGGGCGGCAGTCTGGATTCGTATAACATCACAGGGCTACAGAAGGGTGCAGACCTGGACCAACAGATCTACTTTCTCGCAGGACTTCTGCCACTTGAAGACAATAATATCTTTCTGCCATCGGTTAAAATGGAAGGCGGTCTTTACGCGGATGTTTACCTTTTTCGTGAGGCACATCGCACCTGGGTCTTGCTCCTCGACGCCTCAACTACCACTATCGAGCAGCGACGCCTGCAGCAGAAAGCGTACGACCTTGAGTTGGAGCCGTAAGATCTTAAGAAATACCCTTCGCCTAAAACTGGACCACAAAGAGCCCCCACCACGCTGGAATGCGCTCTCCTTTAGCCTTCTACTAAAGAGGAATCGTAAGTCATCAGGCCCTATGACTGAACTGTCTCTTAAAAAAGTCAATGCCCGTAAATTGGCTCACGCTTACGTAGCCCTGGCTTTGGCCCAGGACGAGGCAAAGCGTTACGCCAGTGAGCATGCCGCGCAGGCAGCATTACGACCGTTACTTTACAGCCTTAGCGTAACAGCTAGGTTGCTGGAAGAAATACTTGAGAACGCGTGGCCAGAGACAGTTCCCACCAATTCGCAACCAATGACCTCTTCAGACATGCTGATGTAACGCAGAACCAATCAGGAGGCTTCAATGTTTGCCATCCGCATCTATCTCGCCGCGCTTACCCTTACTTTTCTTATCCTTACGGGTTTGACGAGAGGCGTCGGCGGATTGGAGGCCGTAGTGGTCGTGTGCCCTCTCATATACTTGATTCTTGACATTAGGGAAGAGCTACAGGCTTTGCGGTCACTTGAAGCTCGGGTTTCATCCCTCTGTGGCTGATCACTCGCAGAACTCAGCGGCCATATAATATTCCGCATTAAGACTGCAGACGTTGGCAAGTTAAATCATTGGCGAGCCAAAAAGCATGAATCTATCGGCGATTGATATTGTCTTGAGCTTCACCGCAGCGCTCCTGCTGCACGAGATGGGCCATTTTGTCGCAGCTCGTGTCTGCCGAGTTCCTGTAATCGAAGCCGGAATCGGTTGGGGCCCCAGGCTTCTTTGTATTCGAATCCATGGCATCGATTATCATCTACGTCTACTGCCGCTGGGCGCTTACATCCGAATGAACATGGAGGCTTTGCGGCAACGGCCACTGACCCAACAACTGTTTGTGCTGCTCGCGGGAATTGCCGTGAATCTCATCCTCGGCGTTATTACTTGGGGAACCTTGTTCAGCACTCTCAATCTGGCGCTAGCAGTCGGGAATCTATTTCCCTTTTATCAACTGGATGGATGGAAAAGCGGCATAGTGATTTTCCGCCGGGTATTTAGAGGTCCCAGTCCGCTAGTAGAGTGGTCCTTCACGATCGTGTTCGGTCTGGCAGGCTTGGCCCTGTTTGCGATTGGGTTTCGTGGTTGATGACTGCGCGTCGTTATAAACTAGCAGCGCCACGAATCTTGAGCCTTTGATTTCTATTTCCGTTTCAGTTGCTTTAGCCAGAATCCAGGGAACAACTGAGGTGTCTGGCACCAAAAATTATCAATGCTAAGGGATCAGTACTCTCCCAACGTTGATCGGCCCATTGTTTGATCTTGTTCGATTTGATCGACTTAATTTCTATGCATGGGAATCGATTTCAATTCACCGCGGCTTACTGCTCTGCAATCCGGCTCGCTGCGGCTCATGAGGTCATCAGTACCACCACGCGGAAAAAGCTGTGAAAAAAAACTTAGCCACAGATTAACGCGGATAACGCGGATAAGAAGGTTAAGAAACCTATGAATGTTTCTGGTTTGCTTTTGATCTGTGTCATCCGCGTTAATCTGTGGCTAATTTTTTCACAGCTTTTTCCTTGGCTCCGGTCGATCGGGTGAGATGGCAAGCATTACCATGGTAGACCGCAGGACAAAAGTAGTGATGTTTTCAGATTCCTCCCATCGGTATAACGCCAATCGTGGAAAGCGTAGCACCGCAGAAAAACTCGCCAAGTATCTCGGAAAGAAAATCAAGCAAGACGAGAAGAAGCTAAACAACTAACACTGGTAGCCCGTCAGGTAGGAGGCCACGCGACGCGCGTTATGTTGCCGCAGGCTGCGAGCGTTTCTCTAAGTGGACAGTAAACTACCAGCCATTTTGAAATGGTTCATCAGATTGACCCAATCATTCTGAACAATCTCAAGCCTCATCCTGCTCAAAACGAATCTCACACCTCAGAACTACCCAAATTCATAAGCCCTCTTTTAGACACCTTGTGGCACAGGCCTTGAAATAGTGATTAGCGCACGGCGGCCAGTCACCAAACTTACTGATCGCGCCAAACCCATCAGCAGCCCGCACCATTTAGATTTTATTCACAGGAGGGAGCATGAAAGGAATCGTGATTCATCATCAGGGAAAGATCTGGCGCTCTCGGGAGGGCCGGGCTAGTTCTGGCCGTTTGACTATCAAAGCCATCACTCCTGTGCCATTGAAACAGGAAGGAACGAGCGGCGCATGTGCCGTTCGGCGACCTTTGTATTTCGTCTTTAGCGTCGGGGGCCGGACTATTGCCGCCTCTAAAAACGTGACGCTCAGAAAAGGACGTCGATACCCCAATGTCGAACACTGGTTCGTCCTGTCCGAATTCCGGCAACACCTCGAACGCACCGAGTTGCAATAGGCTTCGCAGGTCGGCGTCGTCCGGCGAAAGCCCGTCACCCTTTCCAATCCGCTTGTTTCTTAGGCGTCAGGCTTTTGGTCTGCCGCTTTTCTTTTCGCCTATTTGCGAAGCTTGTCGGCTCTCGCGGATAACCAGCTATCGTTAGCCACCACAAGTGAACTCTGGAAATGTGCGGCAACAAATTACCGGAAGTGAAAGGATCTCGTTTCTCACCCCTGCCTTGATTTGCTTTTTTTCTTTGCCAGTCAAATCCTTGACCGTTTCCTTGTTGAGTTTCAACTTGCCGACCTTGACCCGGCCCGTTTTGGCGATGCTCGATTTCTTGGACTTGGTAACCATTTGCCAGTCTTCCTTTCACTGAGAGTAGGTGCTTTACTCTGATAGGACGATTCCGGCAAAATATTTCATTGCCGGGTCTGAGTGAAGGCGCGTTCACCTGTTAGCCTGTCATTAGCAGCCTGAGGAACATTACAAAGGCCGACTAGCGAAGAAATAGAGCTCTTGCGGCAGGGCGAGGGCGCCGCCCCGTTATTTCTTTTCTCCTGAAGGCCAAGGCCAAGCCGGGGTTCTGGTGGCGAGGTAACATTGACTATGGGAGATCGGGCTGGGTAGGATTTGAAAGCGGGTGGCCCTGGTTATGTCAGAAGAAAGAACGGACGACTACTACGAAGTGCTGCAAGTCAGCACGAGCGCCGAGCCGGAAACGATCAATCGCGTCTTCCGTTTGCTCGCTCAGCGGTTCCATCCAGATAATCAGCAAACTGGCAACGAGAGCCGATTCCGCTCGATCCTCGAAGCCCACACGGTCCTGAGCGATCCGGAAAAGCGGGCGCGATATGACGTTGCGCACCAGCAGCAGCGGCAGGAACGGTGGCGGCTGGTCTCCACCGGCGCGCACGCCGAGAACGACTTCGAGATGGAGCAGGTCGTCCGACTCACCTTGCTCGAGGCCCTCTACACCAAGCGACGCTTAGAGCCGACGAACCCCGGAATCTTTTATCGGGACTTTGAAAAACTGACCGGCAGGCCGCAGGAGCATCTCGAGTTCACCATCTGGTACCTGTCACAAAAGAAGTTCGTGACTCTCGACGACAAATCACGCCTGCTACTGACGGTCGAAGGCGCCGAATACCTGGAGGAGACCTACCGCAGCAACCAGCATCAGAAGCGTCTGCCACCAGCCTCCACACAGAACAAGTAAGCCTGCTCACTTTCGCCTTACTTGCCCCGAAACAGAATTACGGCGTACTTCCCTCTCTTGACAGCATCCGGCAGCAAAGTACCGGAACTGAACGGATCTGATTTTTCGCGCCACCGTTGATTGCTTACCTTCCTGTGCGAAGCAAATCCTTGAGCGTCTCCTAGAGTTTCAACTTGCCGACTTTGACCCGGCCCCTCTTAGTTCCCGTGATCGGTTTACCGTTACCTGACATATTGCACGTGACCTCACGGACGCCGCGCAAATCCTTGTGTTCCCTTGACGCAGGGTATATAAGAATCCCGGATCTTTCACCCGCTCTCCGAGATCATCACCGCCCTCCTAACAAAGGACTTTTATCCCCCATGCGAAAAGGAATCCCCCAGATGCTCCGTGGCCTGTCTTGCTGTCTACTTCTTGCGCTTTCTGCTCTCGTTGTTCATGCCGATCCTGCTGTGATTACTAGCGGCACCGCCTCTGTCAGGGGAGTAAATGGTTACGCTCGGTTTGGGCTCTCAGCGTCAGGGAATAACTTCTCTGTCAATGCCGGAACTTACTACGTCATTAGCTCCAGCAGTCCTGACTGCTACCCGTGTGCGGCGGGAAGCACCTTGAGCCTCAATGCGTTCAGCAACACGATGAGGACAGACGACTTGGCTGGATCGGTGACTGTGAACGTTGAAACTTACTTTATTCATTCAGTCAGCGGGATTTGGCTGCCAGCCCTGCCGGAAGTTCAGGCGCAAGGGCTTTTCAGCCTAGGCGGGGGCTCTGTGGTTATCCCTATTACTGGCGAGGACTCATACATACTGACCGCTCCCTTTAGTATGGGCGGGTATATCACTGGAAGCGGATCTCCGAATGGCGGGCCGCTTTCGCCATCAAATCCCCCAATCCAAGTTTTCAGCCTTCAGTTTTCTGGCTCAGGGATGGCCTCGGCTCTTGTGACCAGAAGGTCAGATGGGTTGTATGTATTTCAGAATGCGACCTACACATTTGCCGCTCCTGCCGTCGTTCCAGAACCTACCTCTATCCTGCTGATCTGCTCGGGCGTTCTCGGCATTGCTGTAAAACTACGATCACGCTGAGTCTAAACTAAATGCGTAGAGAAAGCGCTTTTGCCCGAAGCACTTGATCTGTTCGCCACCGTAGTCCATTCGAGAGTGGCAGTCGGAGCGTTGAGTTGACAATACTCCGCACGAGGTTGATCTAAGCTAACGGCTGTTTCATCTGCCTAGGTTGACAAGGCCGCGTCGAATCCTACGGCGACGGCATACAGCACTCCTTCTTCCCTCTCCTGAAGATCCAACAGCTCGTTCAAGCCGGAGTCGAGAAAACCGCCGATGCACAATGTCGCCAGGCCGAGTTCACTGGCCCGCAGAGAAAGGTTCTGCGCCACATGACCGGCCTCAAGCAGAGCGTATCGATAACCGCGAGGACCGTACTTCGCCTGCGTCCGGCGGAACACTGCTACCATCGTGACCACGACGTTGGCGTCTTTCATAAACGGGTAGGCATAGAACAGCGCCTCAAGCGTGGGAAACAGGTTGCCGCGGCGAAGCTGCTGCAAAGAGTGAGCGACAACATCGTAGTGATAGAGGCCATCCTCCAGACCCTGCACCCGCTGCGTGAAAGTATAAAGCTCCAACGGAAACAAGCCACCGGCGGAGGGAACCGTGCGGCGCAGGAAGGGCACCTGCCCGCCGAAACGAGCCGGGGCGAGGGCGCCATAACTCGCGGCCAACAGTGCCGATGCATGTCCGAGAGGCATTTCAGCCTGGGAAAATTCCCGGCAGGAACGGCGGCGCCCGAGCAGGTCCATGAGTGCACTTCCGTCAGGTTGCGGTAGTGGAACCTCAGTGATGATGCCATCGGGAACCTTCAGCTCCTGATTCATCGCGCCGCCTTGATAAGCCTCATCATTGAGCCACGGCTCGGAGTTCAAGTGGAAAAGCAGCGACAACGTCGTCGGATCTTGCAGCGGAATCATTATCACCTCACGCTAAAGGATGCGGGCAAGGATTCAAATCGCCTTCGCCTCGCCTGGCGTCGGCGAGGCCCAACTGCTGCGGTAGCGTGAATAAACGCTCGCCACCCAACCTTTCCTGCTGATAGCCGAAGTGTACGGGCTGCAACTCGGGTACGATGACGCGGACAACATGAATTCCGTAGTCGACCAAGTCCGGGGTGGTCAACTCGACAAATGCCGCGCGGTGACCCTTTGCTGCAAGTTCGCTCGCGCACCGTTCGAGGTCCTGCGCAGGGTCTCCAGTAGACCTGTTCGGCAACTGGTCAACTCGCTTCTTTTCATCCTCCTGCCACAGGAATGCGAATTCATTCCGTCGATCCAACTGACTGATAAAAGCGCTGTGATCGTCGAGGGTGTGCACATCCTCATAGCGGTTAAGGCGGCCTTGCGGGGGCTTTGTCAGAAATCTCGTTGCCTCTGCTGGCCGTCCCTGGCATAGCTCAAACAGCGCTTTTATGAGCGCCACACTCGGATCGGGATGACAGCCAAGCCCGACTACATTCGCTGGCCGGGTGGGATCCTGATCGAACGATACGGCCATGACCGTCGCCGCCGGTAGGTCGCTCGGCATCAAGAATGCGCGCACCTTGACTCCGAAGTGCGCGTAATGACGATAAATTCGACCCGAAAGTCTCGATGAGTCGTCAAACATCAATTCCACTCCCGGCAAGCGATTCATCCAAGTAATCAGCATCGCGTCCCGCTCCATCACTTCGCAAAGTCCGCTGAGGGTAGCGCCGGCCAGCGTCGCGCCTGCAGCCAGCCCGTTTGAGGTGGCGGGCGCGAAATAGTCTTCCAGGCGTGGCGGCGGAAACACCAGATACACGAGGCTCGCTGGAAGTGCTACCGGAGCGCCATCACACAGATCCACACCGTTAATCCAAGCCACATCTTCTTCGGCAGTCCATCGCGCGTATGGCCAATCCAATGTCGCGTACTGGCGCTCCGAGTAAAGCACGCAACTCTGCGGATTGATGCCGCGACACTCCAGGTCACGCCATTTCGTCAGATACGTCCTCTGCGGATCCCAATGGTATGCGCAGTAGCGCTCCGTCGCTTCGCCGATAGCGGAGGCTATCGCGTCCTCTCGCGTGATGCCTTTGCCTGCCGCCATCCGGTCGGTTTTACTTGCGACCCGAAAGTCGAAATTAGATAGCGTTGCAGTATAAAGATAGGGTGGCATCGGCTCGTCGGCGCCACGTCCTTGCGGTGCGATCTCGCGGATTAGCCCTACCTTGGGGCTGACCAATTCTGCTAAACGCTCACTCATCAACGTCAGCCTCCGGGATAGCGAAACAGGCCGGACACCAGGGCTTGCGCAACACGAAGTGCTTCTCGACGGCGAGATCGGTGAGCCGAATGGTCAAGATTCTCCCCACCAACGAAGGTTCGGCCAAGCCGGTCAGCTCCTTAACGATCTCCATTCCGATGAAGTTCGCCGCCAGCCCTGCGCCGAAAACGAGATTCTCGCGTCGCTGGCTCTCGTCCCGCTTACGCCGGTCGAGGAATCGTTCATACGCGAAAGCGTCGTCGGGATTTCCGGCGCAAGCAACGGCTCGCATTCGGTAACAGAGGTAACAGGCTCCCTTACCTGGATGCATTGCCGGCCCAACTATGATTTCGACTCCGGCAAGCGAACAAGCGATCCACCGCATCCGCGCAGCCAAGCAAACGCGGTTTAGCTTGTAGATGAGGTTCGACTGGCCCGCGTCGAGACAGCAAGCCACGATATCAGCACCATCAATCGCGGTGCGAAGGTCCTCTTCAGATTCCAGTTTGCTGTCATCGGCAACGACCTGCACTTGGGGTGCGGCGCGCTTCACTAACGCGGAAATCGTTTCGGCCCGGCCCGCTCCGACCGCAGGTACGCCAGTAAAGGGAGCCAGATACACGTCCGATGGCGTTATGGTGAGTGAGTCCATGCATCGGATCGTTCCAACTCCCGCGGCCGCGAGTGAAAGCGCGACCCCCGCTCCCGCTCCGGACAGACCAAGTACAGCCACTGTCGCCGCATCCAATCTGTTCTGAAACGTCAACCCAGGCGCGAGGTCGTGGAAGAAGTTCAGTTGTGGCGCCAGCCGCTCCGCGATCTCGGGGCTCACTGCGTGTTTAGGGCCTTCTACCAAGATTCCCTGATCCGCGAGGACTTCGAGAGCGTCTCTGAGCTCGTTCGCAGGAAAGATATCAGCAGTAGCTGTCTCAATCTCCTCGATTGATTGTCGACCATTCAACATGGGAATCACTCGCTGATGAAACTCTCGGAAGGAGCGTCCCTTAAGTTTCAAGGATCGGCGTTCCGAGACGAAGTGGAGGACCTCATCGCCGGCCTCGTCCGGTGGATCAAACCACACGGAGTAATGCGTCGGCAGTAGAGGATTTTGCAGTGATATAGGCATTAGACGGGCGTTGGTTCACGGCAGGGCGGTTTCGAAATACTGGCAGGCTCAGATACTGTTCTTCATCCTTCAGCACAAGCCGGTCACTAGAGAGCTGTTTTAGAGTTGATTCGATGTCGCCAGCGGAATCCGCCAAATCAGACCGTCGGGCCAACGCGTCAATAGTTGATGCCGAGTCGCAGTAGAACAGCAGCTTGGCCGGGAGGCCGTTCAGCTCGCGCTCATATGACCCAGACGAATCGCGGCTGTCGCTGATACGAACCGAATTGGCGTCATAGAACCAGGCGTCGAGCTTCGCGGGCATTGTGGCGGTCCTCCCCGCATACCATCGCCGCACTGCGTCACGAAGCGGCTTCATGTAGCTTTCCGGATCTCGACCGTCGCCATAATCGAAATCAAAAAAGTATGCCAGCCGCTGCATCTCACGTCGGCCGAGGGGAAAGACGTAGAAGTACCCTCTCGCGGGACGGATGCGACGGAATCCGAATTGTTCAGAGCGCGTGTGAAACGGGCTGAACCGGTCCAACCGAACCTGCCCGCAGGATAGCGGCGGTTGAAGATGAACGAGCAACGACACCATCTCGGCCATCCGTTCATACTCAGCGGGCGACTCTTGAGGGAACCCGCCGAGAATGTTCCACGCGCACTCGATTCCCACCTCCTCGCACCATCGCATCAACTGGATGTTCTGCAATCCGGACACACCTTTTTCCATAAGGCGTAGAATCTGGTTGCTGAAACTTTCAATGCCCGGTTGAATCTGCCGCATTCCGCCTCGGTGCAGTTTGACTATTTGGTCGTAGCGCAAATTTGATTTCACTTCATAGAACAACTCCAACTGCATTCCGCTCTCGGCGAGCTGAGGAAAGAGAGTATCGATGTAACGCATGTCGAGTATGTTGTCGACACACCCAACGCGCGACAAGCCATACTTGCGACATAGCGCCGTGATTTCATCGTAAGCGCGTTTGGGAGTTTTGCTTCGGAATGCCATCGTGTCGCCGTTCAGGCCGCAGAAGGTGCAGTGATGCTTCGCACCCCACCAGCAGCCGCGCGATGTTTCGACGATCACGTGATACGCCTGTTCGCGACCGAATCGGGAGCGTTCTAGTTGCGCGAAGTAGTCGTCATAGTCAGGGTATGGAAGCACGTCGAGGTCCTGAATCCCTTCTGACTTAGCAATAGTGTTGGATTGTCCCTGCTGCAGTACGCCCGGCACAGCCATTGAGCTGCCGCGGAATATGCGGTCGAGGAGTTTCGGAAATGAGATGTCCGATTCGCCGCAGCAGACGTAATCGATCCAGGGGAATGACTGGAGCAACTGCAAGCCCATTTCACCTTCGCAATTAGCACCGCCGAAGACAACCAGTGGCGATTCTGGAAGCGACTTCAGCCGTTTCGCGACAGCGAGCGAGGCGCAGGTCTGGTGGAATGTCGTCGTGAAACCGACCAGGCGCGGGGAGTGCGCAGCAATTCGGCGGGCGCAGTCATCTAAATACTTCGAAACAATAGCGCGGCCTTCAACAATCCGGGCTACGAGTTCTTCCGGCGCATTTCTCGACAAAGGTCCATTGATATATTGCTCGGTATCTGGAATTTCAGCTGCAAAGAGATCGTCGGCGAAGAACCACTCGCCCACGACTAAATCCGGAGGGAGTGAAGATGAGATTTGCTGATAAAGCTCCGCCCCCAGCTCGTCGGCCAGTTGAATATTGCAGTACTCAATTAGAGCGGTATAGCCCGCCCGAAGCGCCGCCGACTTTAGCAGGCTCACTCCAATTGCCGGCCTTCCCAGATCGGCAAAAGGCATGACGACGAAGACAATGTCCACGGTCGACTCCTCAGGCTAAGCCGCGCGTATTCGACCGAAGGCTAAGGCATGCGTAGTCGCGATCCGACAGGCTGCATTGTTTGGTTACCAATACTCTACTGGAAACAAACTCAGCCGCCGAGACTTCCGAAACCTCCGCCACCAATCAACCCGCCGCCTCCAGGTGCGCAGCCGCCGCCGCATTCAAACGTACATGCGCGAATGATGGTGCAAGCACGAATCGTGCAGTTACGGATGATAGTGCAGGCACGAATCGCGCATTCATTGATGCAGCCTCCGACGCAGTCGAGAATACAGCCCGCATTCGGAGAAGCCGTTACGCCGCCGCCAATCAGGGACGAAACCTTATGATAGGCCTTCATCTCTTCCTCGGTGATGTGAACTTTTGAGAGCTTATCTTCTAGCTCCGCAACCCGCATTTCCAAAGTCTTTTCCTTCGGTTGGTCAACCATGTCTCGACACCTCCGTTGATTAAATCAGCCCTGCAACTCAATTGGTTATCGTGCGGTTTGAATATTTCTCGAAGCTTACCTATACCTTCGCTAAAGCACGGATCAACATCAAATGACGTGAAAGGCTTTCCTCAGTAGTAAGCGAAGGTTGAGTAGCGGTGAAAATACTCCCGATCCAGAGTGAGTGTCAATAGAAGATTACTATAGAAACTTGATAAAGAATTTTGCTTGGAGCGGTTGATAAGCTCCGCGGTTTTCTCCGCCTTCGGGAGGTATTGTCAGGTTACGGCTAAAGGATGTAATCGCAGGTTTTCTGCGTTTACTTCTGCGTATAATGTCTCAACGGACGATCTCATTGATGACAAGGTTGTTCTAGATCTGAACCGGAGAAAGTAGGCGGGCTAAATACTTAATCAGGTTCGGATTCGCTCGGTGCGGTCAGGTCTTCCAAACTTTGGGTCGCAATCGGGAATTCGCTGATGTTCGTCCCGTTCTTTGTTCGCCAACGAAACCAGTCGAACGATGCGGCAGGAATAAATTTGTCCATCTGGATACGAAATTTCTCGCCACCAACTTTCAAGCACGTCGCGACGGCCCGCCTGAACAAGTAGCTGTATGAGCGATTCCATCAGAAACGATCTACCAACAAAGTCCTCTCGAATCTCGTCCTCCTCAAGTATTCCGAGCTTCGCCTTGATCGCCGTCGCAGAAGAACGAGAGCATCGCAAGCGCAGAAAGTGCTGAAGCACTCAGCAACACAATGCCTGTATCGCGTCGCGTGTGACTGAAGCCTCTGAAAAACGCTCCGAGCAGAAGGAATACGACTGCCGGAATACTGAAAACAGCGATGATGACTGCCTTCCTTCTTTTTTTCAGGATCCGTTCTCAAATTCAAATTTAGCTGTCTGTGCAAAATTTAGACCCTTAGCGAGCCACGGAACGCCCTGGCGGCATAGTAAGATTCCGCACCGTTGTGATACACGAAGACATGGTCGTAGCGGCGATCACAAAAGAGGGCACCGCCGAGTTCTCTAATATCAGTAGGAGTTTGCACCCAGCTCGACGTTTTCGTATCGAAATCTCCAAGTTCCTGCAGCGCTCGATATTGTTCTTCCGTTAAAAGCTCAATGCCCATGGCGGCTGCCATATCAATAGCGTTATTTTTTGGTTTATGTTCTTTCCTTGACTCCAGAGCCTCACCGTCGTAACAAACACTTCTGCGGCCTTTAGGACTTTCCGCTGAACAATCATAAAAAATGTATTCGCCCGTCTTTTTATCATGACCAACAACATCCGGTTCACCGCCAGTTCTTTCCATTTCATTGAGCGACCACAGTTTTTTAGTATTAGCTTCCAGCTTTGCTCGTACTTTAGCCCATTCAAGACCTTTATGGCGGTTCATGTTTTTCTCAAAACGGGCTTTTAATGCTCTGAATAGTTCTTCACGTTGTTCTGGTGACAACTCTTTTTTATTGCTATTGGTGTTGTTCATGTTTTTATTTATCTTTGTCATGACGCGTTATCTTAATTTTTTGACGATGTCTTGCAATCGGTTATGTGCCATATTTATGCCTTGGGTAAAGGGTAACTGCAGCATTTGGTCTCTGAGTGCAACTGATCTAAATACTATATGCATATCGAGTTTGCTGGTGTCGTCGGTAAGTTTTTCAAATTCTAAGAACTCAAGCTGAACGTCAAAAGGCGCATTCTCCATTTCAAATGTGCGAGTGATCTTCTGGTTCGGAACAAACTCATGGATTACCCCATTGGCCTGAAATACCACGTTTCCCTGGGCATCTCTTGTTTCAAATTGCCAACTGCCGTGCTTTTTATTTTCAAGTTTCAGCACCTTCGTTCCCATCCATTGCTCAACAATTTCGGGCTCTACATACGCTTTAAAAAGTAATTCCAATGGCAAATCAAATTCCCTTGTAATCACTAATTCCTGTTTGCCGGGCTCGGCATTGATCTTTGTTTTTTGTTTCATATCTTTCTATTTTTTTGATTTGTATTTTTTCATTACGGCTTCTAATTTATTAAACCTGTCACCCCACATTTCTCGGAATGGCTCAACAAAGTCTGCTATTTCTTTTATCTTTTGGGGATTTAAGTGATAGTAAATTTCTCGGCCGTTTTGCTCTTGTTCAAGCAATTCGCACTCGGTGAGTATTTGCAAGTGTTTTGAAACTGTTGGTCGTGCTGTGTCAAAGTTTGAGGCTATTGCACCCGCTGTCATGGATTGCGAAGCAACCAACAGAAGTATAGCCCTTCTGGTCGGGTCTGCTATGGCTTGAAATACGTCTCGTCTTAAATTCATTGCGTAGCCATTTGACTACAAATATACATGTAGTTATTTAACTACGCAAGTGTTTCGGAAGGATTTTTTTCGCCGGAGGGTTTTATAGGGTCCCGGAAATCGTTTGCGCGGTTTTCGCAAAACCGTCTTTCTCAACGTAAAGCAAATATTGTCCTCGAGCTATACGCAAATCTCTGATCGGTGTAGTTCCTAGAAGCTGACGCGGTGGAAAATTCCCGGCCGCATCGGGTGAGAAACGTTTGAGGTAAACCAGAGCACCCGGTGGCTCGGAGGTCACCGTAAGCGTGTCGGAGATTGTTGGCATCAATCGAGTAATGGTTGGATCATTCGTTAGATACTTCTGAGTTTCTGCTGCGAGATCGTACGCCGCAAGATAGTCACCATTACTGCTTAGCGCCTCGATTTGCGGAACTTGATTTCGGGCCCAGCTAAGATTCCTACTATTCCAGATAAACCAGGTAGCAATTGATGCCAGAAGAACGGCTGCCGTCACAATTGCCACAATGCGTTTTGATCCCGATTTCTCTTGCTTTGAATCAATTGTGATTCGTCCGTCAGCAACCATTGTCTGGTTGGCAGTTTGGTTACCGGTGATTTCGACCCCGAGGGAAACCAGTGGCGAAATTGAGTGAGAAATTCCCGCAGATCGGGCACCCCCTTGCGTGCTTCTCAACTCCGTTGGGTTGGTGCGCTCAATCTCGGCCTCAACATCCAGGTGGTGTTTCAATCGCTTCAGATCAATGAAGAGGTCTTTCGCTGACTGGTATCGCTCCTCTTTGTCTTTGGTCAGGGCTTTCGTCACGATCTCGTCGAGTCTCGCGTCGGCCTCGTCGGAGAACAATGTGAGCGCGGGTGGCTCTTTTTGCAGGATGCTGGAGATGACGTCGCTGCTTGTTTGACCTTCAAAGGGCAGACGGCCTGCCGCCATCTCGTAGAGCACGACGCCAAGGCTCCAGACGTCGGTGCGGGCATCCACGGCGAGTCCCCGGGCCTGCTCCGGCGACATATATGCGGCCGTTCCGATTATCATGCCCGGACTGGTGTACGCTTTCATCGTCGCCGCTTTAGAATCATTGACGCTTAACCCACCCGCTACCGCCGGTTCTGACAACTTAGCAATTCCGAAGTCGAGTATTTTGACCACCCCGTCAGGTCGAATCATCACGTTTTCGGGTTTAATGTCCCGATGAACAATACCCGTACGGTGAGCGGCGTCCAAAGCACTTGCAACTTGAATGGCTATCTCGAGCGCGGATTTGAAGTTAAAGGGCGAGCGTTTTAATCGTTCGCGCAGAGTATCGCCCTCGATGTATTCGGTGGCGATGAAATGCGTATCATCCGTTTCACCGACCTCGTAAATGGTGATGATGTTCGGGTGATTCAAGGCGGATGCGGATTTCGCCTCGCGCACAAACCGACGCATTCGCTCTTCGTCCTGCGCCACGCTTCCGGGTAGAATTTTTATGGCAGTTTTGCGTTCAAGGCGCGTATCTTTTGCCAGATAGACCTCGCCCATTCCGCCTTCGCCGATTTGTTCGATTATTTGGTAATGCCCGAAACGTTTTCCCGTTTCGAGTTTTTTTGTTTCAATTTCAATCATGTGTGCAACTTCAGCGACGGCAGGCGTCTCCATAAAACGTTCAGCGCTGTCGTGCGAGGACAAAAGCGATTCGACTTCGGCAAGCAAAGTTTTATCATCGCCGCAAACCTCTTTGACAAACCTGCGGCGTGCTTCGGGCTTGTGGCGCAAAGCCGAATCGAAAATTTCTCTCACTTTTTGCCATTTCGCCTCAGCCATAACTCTTAGTCTAGACAGGTTGAAACTGTATCGAACTTTGACCTTCTAAATGACTTTGGACTTCTTATCGCGTCAATTCACGGTGCAGCCAGGCCTTTGCCATTCGCCAATCGCGTTTGATGGTTGATTCGGAAAGGCCCAAAACTTCCGCCGTTTCAACCACGTCCAAGCCGCTAAAAAATCTCAGTTCGACGACCTTTGCCAGCTGCGCTTCCTTTACGGCAAGCCGGTTTAAGGCTTCGTCAAGGGCGAGCAAATCGAAATCGGTTTCACCCACACTAATCGTCAAAGCATTTTCAAGCGACAAATCGCGCTGTACACCACCGCGCCTAACGCGATGTTTGGTTTTGGCGTAATCAATCAAAATTCGCCGCATCATCGTCGCGGCAATGGCGAAAAAGTGCGAACGGCTTTCCCACGCAACCGATTTTTGTTCGACTAATCTGAGATAAGCCTCGTGAACCAGGGCTGTGGTTTGGAGAGTGTGACCGGCGCGCTCCTTCTGCAAATAGCGATGCGCCTGCCGCTGCAGTTCCGAATAGACGAGTTTGAGCAAAGCGTCAGCCGAATCG
>WNGE01002197.1_pt2 | contig 24175 bp, 24 predicted proteins | sample 5400651 | NCBI WGS metagenome assembly WNGE01 (sample SAMN13153370, study PRJNA577476) | soil metagenome | isolation source: 60 cm soil or saprolite under grassland replicate 2 | place: USA:California | collected 2016-06-15
TACAGACTGTGCACCAGCAGCGAAAGTTGTCTCTGTGATGCACGCAAGTTGTGTCGCGACGCGCTGAGTTGCATACGGATCGAATGTCTTTCACGCGAGATTCGTTCACGCTTCGCACCGAGTGACGTCAACTCCGACTGCACGCGGCTGAGTTGCGAGTCGAGCGCGTACAGGTCGAGAGTCGCGCCGTGGATGCGTTGCGCGAGTGTCGAGTTCTCACGCCGGAGCGCGTCCGCGCGCTGTTGGTGGGCCCTCGGCGTCGCTGCTCCACTCGCTGTGCCGACGACGCCGCAGACGGCGCAGCAGAGGATGGTGACGAGAGGGCGCGGGTTGAGTCTGCCAAGCCGCCGCACGAGCGCGTGACCGTACCACAGAGCCGCTCAAATCCGCGTCTTTGTGATGCTTTCAAGCATGAAACTTTGCGCACTTTTTGGCTTGTTCTTGCCTTGCGCCCGTCCGAGAAGGCTGTTACCCTCCCGACCTTGTGACGTTCCCCTAGTCCTTGGGAGCGCGTGTTCATCGCCCCCTCACCGGGATTCAGTTATCAGGTCGAGAATCCGCCACATACCGGCAGTTGCCTGCGTAGTCGCAGTGGCGTTTGGCGTCGCGTCTGCAGCGACCGCAGAGCCGGGACCGGTCGCTTCGAAAGAAGCAGAGGCGCAAAGCATCATCTCGCAGATCAGCACGATCGAGACAGAGCTCTCGACTGCTGTCGAACGCTGGAACCTCGCGAACGTGAAGCTCGAGCGCATCGGTCACAACTTGCAGCGTGCGCGTTTCGAGCTCGGCATCGCGCGCACGAACTACAAGCAGGCACAGGTTGCACTCGCTCGCCAGGCGCTCGACGTGTACACGTCGGGTGACTCGAACTCGACGCTCGAGGTTCTGCTGGGCGCAGCGAGCCTCGACGATCTGCTCACTCGCATCGACAACGTCAACCGCGTCAACGACCAGCGCACCGACGTCGTCGGCGACGTCAAGGTTTTTCGACACAACGTTGCGCGCGAAGAGGCGAAGCTCCATCGTTCTCAGTCCGAGCAAAAGCGCGTTGTTTCGCAACGCGCTGCGGAAAAGAGCGCGATCCAGTCGAAGCTCGCGCAGCGCAACGCCTTGCTCCGCTCCGTCCGCTCTGAGATCGAGCACCTGCGTGCGGTCGAGCGCGCCCGCCAGGCCGAGCTGGCACGGCAGGCGAGGGAGCAGCAGGCCCAGCAGGCTCTCGCGACCCCGGTGGCGTCGTTCGGCGTCTCGAGCGCGCCGGCTGCTTCACAGGCACCGGTCGCCGCGGCGCCCTCGTCTCAATACTCCGGAGTCGTAGGGATCGCGATGCAGTATCTCGGCACGCCGTACGTCTGGGGCGGCGCATCGCCCGGTGGCTTCGACTGTTCAGGGTTGGTGATGTACGTGTACGCGCAGGTGGGCGTGTCGTTGCCGCACTCGAGCTACGCGCAGTACGGCATGGGCGTCCCGGTGTCGTATGGTGAGCTCCAGCCGGGCGACCTCGTCTTCTTCTACGGGCTCGGGCACGAGGGCATCTACATCGGCGGCGGGAACTTCATCCACGCGCCGCACACCGGCGATGTCGTCAAGATCTCGTCGATCAGCGGCTCTTACGCGTCGAGCTTCGTCGGCGCCCGCCGGATCCTGTAGATCGCGGCCCATGAGCTCGTTGCCACCGCGGCGACGAGCAGAGGCAGCATCGCGTCTCCGCCGGGCCATTCGATGCGTGCGCCTTCGATCGTCCAGAACACGCCGAAGCTCGTCAGCATCACGCCTACGGCGAGCGACAGCGCGTTCTCGGGCACGCGCGACAGCGGGTGCCGCGCGAAGGCCGCGGCAGCGGTGACGACGACGAGGGCGGCCCCGGCTGCCGCGGCGGCGAGTGGGACCGAACCATGCGCGGCACCGAGCGTGAGGACGATGACCGCGACCTCCAGCTCCTCGAGCAGCACGCCCTGGAAGACCAGCGCGAACGCGGAACGTCCTCCCTGTGCGCGCGCCTCCTCAACCTCGCGCGCGAACTTGGCGTCCTCGTCGCGCTTCGCCTTCCGCCCCGACGCTCGCAGCACCGCCTTCCGCAACCACTGCAGGCCGAAGGCCAGCAGGAGGAGGCCGACCACCAGGCGCAGATCCTCCAGCGGGACGCGCTCGAGCGCCGGCCCGAGGACGGCGATCGCCGCCGCCGCGAGCGCCGTCGCGACTCCGGCGGCCCCCAGCGCCGGGCGCCAGCCGCGTGTGAAGCCGACGGCGAGGACGATCGTCGCCGCCTCCACGAGCTCGACCGCGCAGGCGAGAAACGCCGACGCGAACGCGAAGACCGCGGCCACTTACGCGTAGATCGAGTCGATCTCCGGAGCGAAGTGATCGAGGACGACGTTGCGCTTGAGCTTCAGCGTCGGCGTCACCTCGCCCTCGTCCATCGAGAAGTCGCGCGGCAGGATGACGAAGCGCTTGATCTGCTCGAAGCGCGAGCGTTCCCGGTTCACCTCGTCGACGATCGCCTGCACGCGCTCGTGCTTCTGCTCGTCCGTGAGCCGGGCCACCGCTTCGGGATCCAGCGTGACGAGCGCTGCGATGAACGGCCTGCGGTCGCCGATCGCGAGCGCCTGCGAGATCTCGCGGTGCGCCTTCAGATCGTTCTCGATGTTCGCCGGCGCCACGTTCTTGCCGCCCGCGGTGACGATGATGTCCTTCTTGCGGTCGGTGATGGTGACGAAGCCGTCGTCATCGATCTCGGCGACGTCTCCCGAGCGGAGCCAGCCTTCGGCGTCCAGCACCTCGCGGGTCGCGGTCTCCTCCTTGTAGTAGCCGGCGAAGACCGTCGGGCTTCGGATGAGCAGCTCGCCGTCGTCCGCGAGCCGGAGCTCAGTGCCCGGCAGCGCCGGGCCGACAGTCCCGAATCGGTACCGGCCGACGCGGTTGACCGTTGCCGCCGACGTGCACTCCGTCAGTCCGTAGCCCTCGAGGATCGTGATCCCCAGCGAGTCGAAGAACTCCGCCACCTCACGGCCCAGCGGTGCGCCGCCCGAGATGGCGATGCGCAGCCTCCCGCCGAGCCGTTCCTGCACCTTTGCGAAGACGAGCTTCTCGGCGAGGCGGTGCTGCAGCTCGAGGCTGCGAGGGATTGATTGACCGAGTTGCCGCAGGCCGCTGACGCGGCGGCCGACGCGAAGCGCCCAGTCGATGATCCGCCGCTTCAGCCCCGTCTCCTCGTCGAACTTCGCGAGGACCCCGGCGTGCACCTTCTCATAGACGCGCGGAACGCTGGGCAGCACCGTCGGCCGGACCCGGAGCAGCGCCTCGGCCGTGCGCAGCGGATCGGGAAGAAACGCGATCGTGAACCCGACGTAAGGCCCGCTCAGATGCATGAGCCGGCCGAAGTTGTGCGCGAGCGGCAGGTAGAGGAGCATCAGGTCCTCTGCCACCGTCAGGTCGTCGAGCTCGTCGACGACCGCGACCATCTCGTAGTAGTTGCGGTGGCGGATCATGCAGGCCTTTGGCGGCCCGGTCGTGCCCGACGTGTACATGTACGTGAAGAGGTCGTCCTCTCCCACGCCTGCGGCCGCTTCGAGGACCGCGTCCGGATGCTCGCGCGCATGCGCCCGCCCGTGCTCCCGCAACTCGTCGAGGTCGGCGAACGTCCAGGTGTGAGCGAGGTCGAGCGGCTCGATCTTCGCGCGCTGCTCCTCGTCCTCGCACAGGATCCCGACCGCATCCGAGTGGGTCGCGACGAACTGCGTGTCCTTGGCCGAGCTGTTCGCGTAGATGGGGACGCCGATAGCGCCGACGAGGCCGAGCGCGAAGTCGAAGAGCGCCCACTCGAGCGTGGTCTGGGCGAGGATCGCGAAGGCGTCGCCCTTGCCGATGCCACGGGCGAGCAGTCCGTGCGCCAGCTCGTCGACGGCGCGCGCCGCCTCCTGCCACGACACCTCTTGCCACGTGCCGTCACTCTCGACGAGATACGCCGGAGAGGTCCGGTTCGCACCGACCGCGTCCAGCCAGAGGCGCCCGATCGTTCGCCGCTGGAGGACGCGACTCTCCGGCTCGACGTCGATCGCCTGCGCCATCGAGCCAAGCGTATATACCGGTGCGGGCTGGGCTTCGCCCGCCCCGCACCGGAGCGAGCATCGTGAGAGCAAACAGAGCGTAGTGGAGGAACGCGGCACGGCAGGGCGAAAACGCCCGGTCCCTCTACAATCGAGGTTCGCATGCGGACGATCTGGAACGGCTCACTCAGCTTCGGCCTGGTCAACATCCCAATCGGGCTTGCGCTCGCGACGTCGCCGAAGGCGCGCGCGTCGGACGTGTCGTTCCGGCAGCTCCACCGAGAGTGCCGGACGCCGATCCGCCAGAAGCGCTGGTGCCCGGTGCACGACCGCGAGGTCGGGCCGGACGAGATCGTCAAGGGCTGGGAGGTCGCGAAGGGCGAGTTCGTCATCATCGAGGACGCCGATCTCGAGGCGATCCAGCTCGCCGACGATTCTCGCGCGATCGAGATCACGCGTTTCGTTGCTCTCGACGAGGTCGATCCCGTCTACTTCGACCGCACGTACTACCTGGCGCCGTCGAATACCGCGGCGCAGCGGCGGCCGTACGTGCTGCTGCTCGAGGCGCTGAAGGACACCGGAATGGGAGCCGTGGGCCGCTTCGTCCTGCGGGGCAACGAGACGTTCTGCCTCATCCGTCCGCGCGGCGAAGCCCTCGCGCTCGAGACGCTGTTTCTGGCCGACGATGTGCGCTCGCAGGCCGAGATCGAGGAGGCGGTCGCCGAAACGCAGGTCAAGGACGCGGAGCTCGATCTCGCGCGCCAGGTGATCGACGGCCTCGTGGCCGAGTTCGATCCGAAGGAGCTCGAGAGCGTCTACCGCGGCAACCTGCGTGCGCTGCTCGAGGCGAAGCTCGCAGGCGAGGAGATCGCCGAGCCGGCGGAGCCCGAGCCCGAGGCGCCGGTCATCGACCTGATGGACGCGCTGCGCGCGTCGGTCGCCCAGGCGTCGAAGAAGTCCAAGAAGGCACCTGCCGCGAAACAAACGCGGCCGCGGAAAGCCGCGGCCGCGAGTAGTCGTAAGCGCTAGTTCGCTAGTTCAGGGTCAGTGCTTGGTGGGCAGGGCGCCGATCGCGGCCAGCTGAGCCTGGAAGAGCGTCTTGTCGATCTTGCCCTGGTAGATCGGCACGCCCTCTTCCACGCACACGCGGATGACTTCCTGGCGTTCGATCCCGAGCTCCTTCGACAGCTCGTCAGGCGTCAGATGGTTCGGCATGCTCGCTCCTTTCGATGCAGAAAAAAGCCCGTCCGGCACTCGGCCGAGCGGGCTACTCGCTGCTTCCGTTGTCGTTGCGGAAATTCAACGTTCCGCTGTCCTCCAAAAACGCATCTACTCGGTAAGCATAATCGGCCCGGAGGATGCCGAGCAACCCTTTTTTGCCCGGGTTCACGGCGGGCCACACGGACATCCGGGGAGCGCGCCTGCGCTCGTTCGAGGCGGGCCGGGGGCCGTCCGTCGCTCTGCTGCACGGCTTCGGCGGGGCGGCCTCGAACTGGACGCTCGTGGCACCGGCCCTCGCCCAGCGCTGCCGCGTGCTCGTCCTCGAGCTCCCCGGTCACGGCGGCTCGTCCGCGTTGCCTGCGCCGGTGGAGACCCTCGATCCGTATGCCGACCGACTGGCCGTCCTGCTCGACGAGCCGACCGTGCTCGTCGGCCATTCCCTCGGGGCCGTCGTCGCGCTGCGCATCGCCGCCCGGCACCCGGGGCTCGTCCGCGGCCTCGTCCTCGCCGGGTGCGCAGGGATCGGCTCGGGCACACGCCGTAGTCAGCGCGCGCTGACGCTGGTGGCGCTGATCCAGCCAGGGAAGCGAATCTCGCGGCGCCGGCGTTCCGTCGCGCGCCGGCCGCTGCTCAAGCGGCTCGTCTTCGGATTCGTGGCCGTGTCCGATCCACTCGCGCTCGAGCCGGCCGCCGCTGAAGGCTTCCTTGCCGGTTCCGGCCTGCACACCGACGTCCGGACGGCCGGCGACGCGCTCGTCCGCACCGATCCGCGCATCGACCTCGAGCGGGTGCGCTGCCCGGCCATGGTGCTCCACGGTGCGCGCGACATGCAGGTGCCGCTTCGGGACGGCTTCGAGTACGCGCGCCGTCTCCGCGCGCCGCTGCGCGTCATCGCGGACTGCGGGCACCTCTTGATCGGCGAGCGCCCTCGAGCCGTCGTGGATGCCGTTTTCGATCTGCTACACCGGATTGGGGAGATCCAGGAACTCCCAGTCGACCGCGAACTCGTCCGCTAGACGCCCTGCGAGCGCCCGCACGCCGAAGGTCTCCGTCGCGTAGTGGCCGCCTGCGAGAAAGTGGATCTCGAGCTCCCGCGCGGTTTGCAGCGCCGGCTCCTCCGGCTCGCCGGTGACGAGCGCGTCGTACCCGGCGTGTGCAGCCTCGATCAGCCTCGTGCCGCCGCCGCCGGTGATCACGGCGATCCGCGTGATTCGCTCCGGGCCCTCCGCGAAGACGAGCGGCTCGCGGCCGGTTGCCTTCTGGAGGCGTGCCGCCAGCTCGTCGATCGCGATCGGCTCGGGGTAACGGCCGCCCGCGCCGATCGCGGCGAACTCGCCGTCGCTCTGTGCGCCGAGGCGGTCGACGAGCAACGCGTTGTTGCCGAGCTCGGGATGGGCGTCGAGGGCGAGGTGGTACGCGACGAGCGTCAGGTTGCCGGCGAAGAGCGCCTCGAGCCTTCCCTTCAGTCGCCGGTCGACCACCAGCGGCTCGTTGCGCCAGAACAGGCCGTGATGCACGAGCACGAGCTGGGCGCCCACTGCGCCCGCGCGTTCGAACAGCTCTCTCGAGCTCGAGACGCCGCACGCCAGCTTCGTCACCTCGTCGGCGCCGACGACCTGGAGCCCGGGCCGTCCGTATTCCGGGAAGGCCTCGACGTCGAGTAGCTCGTTCGCGAACGCGACGATGTCGTCCCTGCGGGCCAACGCCCGCGGATCCTACGACGCGACGGCTTCGAAAGGCGACTCATCACGCACGCGTGAGTCGAGGAAGTCGATGCGGTTCGCGACGACCTCGATCGCGCTGCGGCGCTTCCCGTCCTCGTCCTCCCACGAGCGACTGCGAAGACGTCCGTCGACGGCGATCTTGGAGCCCTTCGAGAGGTACTCGTCGCACACCTCCGCCTGGCGGTTCCAGGTCGAGACGTTGACGAAGTCGGCGCCCGCGTCCCTGGCCGGGCGATCGACCGCGAGCAGGAAGGTCGCGACTTTCTTGTCGGGTGCGACGTCTTTCAGCTCGATGTCCGTTGCGAGATTTCCGACCAGCGCGACGACGTTCACTTCGCTCCTCCTTCGTTATCTGTGCAGACAACAGTAGCGGCGCAATCGTCACGGATCAGTGCTGGAGGCGTTGCTAATCTGTACGCCGTTCACCCCGGGGTGTGGCGCAGCCTGGTAGCGCGCTCCGTTCGGGTCGGAGAGGTCCCCAGTTCAAATCTGGGCACCCCGATGCTGGTCAAGGGGGGAAACCTTGGGTTTCCCCCCTTCAGGATCCCCCCTTCCACCCTGGGCGGGCGCGTCGCGTCTGGTCCGGCGCTGCGCTCGTTGCGTGAGCGCGTTCTCGAGCTCACTCGGTTGGTCAGGGGGGAAACCTTGGGTTTCCCCCCTTCAGGATCCCGCCTTCCACCCTGGGCGGGCGCGTCGCGTCTGGTTCGGCGCTGCGCTCGTTGCGTGAGCGCGTTCTTGAGCTCACTCGACAGCGCGCATTCGGCTCGAATCGGCCTTGTCCTGTCTATCGGAGAGCGTTACAGTCGCCGAATTACGTTTCCGTACGCGCCATCTTTGGCGATGGACGCTTGGCTGAGTAGCGAGCGCGTGCGTGAGTTGCGCGCCCGACGTCGGCGGAGAGGGGGCTCTCTATGTCTCGCGTGAAGTTGCTTCTGTTGGCGACCGCGATCGTCGTGACCGTTCCTGCAGGAGCAGCCGCACGAACAACGGCGCCTCGAGCGCCAAGTGCCAGCGGGCAAGCCGCCTACGCCGGTGCAGAGTGGCAAGCGCAGAACGGTGATCTCTACGGCGACCGCTACTCGACGTTGAACCAGATCAATCGGAGCAACGTCGGCAAGTTGCAGGTGGTCTGGACGAAGCAGCTGAACCAAGGATTGTTCTCGTCTGTCGAGGCGTTCCCGATCGTCTACGGGAACACGATGTTGACCACCGCCGGAAGCTCGAGTGTCTACGTGCTCAACGCCGCCACGGGAGAGCTCATTCGGACCATCAAGGGTCCGCAAACCGTGAACCGGGGCGTCGCGGTCGGAGACGGCAAGTTGTTTGCCGCCGACGGCCAAGGCGCGTTCGGGGCCTGGGATCTCGCGACGGGAGAGCAAGTCTGGAAGACCCAATACGCCCCGCCGGGTGTGTCGGCCAAGAACATTCCAAGGCCGGGACCGAACGCGATCTATTACGACCACAAGATCTTCTTCGGCACGTCGGGAAACGACAGTCAGATCGTGCACGCCGGCGTCGCAGGCGCGATGAACGCATTCAACGCCGATACCGGCGCGCCCCTCTGGTCGTGGTTCACGGTGCCGCTGAAGCCGGGTGACCCGGGAGCGAGCACCTGGGGCGATCCGGCGGAGCTCGGCAACGGGGGCGGAGGAGATTGGCTCATCGGCTCGATCGATCCCAAGAACCACATCCTCTTCTTCGGCACGGCCAATGCGGAGCCGTACTACGGGCGCGCGCCTGGAAAGAACCTGTACACGGCCGCCGTGGTGGCGCTGAACACGACCACCGGAAGCTTGAAGTGGTACTACCAGCTCGTTCATCACGACATGTGGGACTACGACTGCTCGACTCCTCCGATGCTCTGGAACTACACGTTCCACGGGAAGATGACACCTGGGATCGAGGTCACGTGCAAGACCGGGTACTACTACGAGTTCAACCGGCTCACGGGGCGGCGGCTGATCCGCATCCACGAGAAGCCCATCCCGAATCTCGCGAACACCGAGGCCGTGAAGGCGTCGAACGCCTGGCCGACGCAACCGGTGCCGGAGGGCCAGTCACCTGTCCCTCATTGCGTGAACAAGGTCGACATGCCCGGCCCTGCGCCCGATGGACAGCCGTACGACTACCAATGCACGTTCGCCGCGTTCGGGAGCAAGCAGTTCGTCGCCATGACGCCGAGCCCGCTCAACGACTTCAACGTCATGAGCTTCTCGCCGCAGACCGGCTATGCCTACGTCTGCGACGCCACCGGCAACATCGGGTTGAAGGGCGATCCGGCGCATGGCCCCAGCGCGTTCTTCGGCACAAACGGTCCTGCGACCACGCGTTACATCCTCGGCGGCTACCCGTACGCCAATCCACACCAGCAACTAGGGGTTGTCGCTGCGCTCAACCTTCAGAACAACAAGATCGTCTGGCAGCACAAGTGGTACGCCGATCGTGACGGCGTCTGCTACGGCGGCTTGACCTCGACGGCGGGTGGTCTCGTGCTCACCACGAGCCAGCACGGCTACCTGTACGCCTACGACGCAAAAACGGGGAAGCAGCTCTATGGGCAACAAGTCTGCGGCAACCAGATAGTCGCGTCGCCGCCAATGGTCTACGCCGTCGCCGGCAAGGAATACGTGGAGCAGGCGTGCGGCGGATCGCTGACCGGAGACGTCAACGCCACCATCACGACGAACCTGCCGCGCCACGACCAGACCGTTGTCTTGGCTCTGCCCGGGTAGATGAAGCCGGGCTGACACGGCGATGAACAGGCTCGGCGTCGTTTTGGCGCTGTCGACGGCTGCGCTCCTGTTCGGCAGCGCCTGTAGTGGCGGACACCGTTCGGGGACCCCCCAGGCAGGGACGAGCACTCAGGGGAGCACACGGCACTACGCCGCGCCGCAGGTGCTGCGCGCACCCGAAACGCGCCGGTTCCCACCAAGCGATCTCCGCGGCATGACGACGCTTGCCTGCACGAAGGCAGGCAAGCGTGTGACCGTCTTGATCTCCGCGCTCGGGAGCCGCAAGCCGGCGCGGGCCTCGATCCCAGGAGGGCCGGTCCTTCAGACCAGATACCTGCGGAACGGCTCCGTCGTCGCGACGTGCGCCTGATCGGACCCGGCTTAGGTCACTCCACGGCGCGCAGCCACGGGCGCGTCATCGTCACTGCGATCATGCCTGCGGAGATGAACGCGCCCGACGCGATGATCGTCCCTGGCGAGGCGAGACCCGCGACCGCAGCGGCGAAGGCGAGGCCGACCGGCATCAGGCCGAAAGAGCCGAAGAAATCGAGGCTCACGACTCGTGAGAGCAGGTGGTCCGGAACGAGCTCCTGCAGCATCGTCTCCCACATCGCGACGCCGAAGCCGACGCAGAGCCCGCGCACGAGCGCGAAGACGGCGGCGAGCTGGTACCAGGGCGACAGGGCGAGCGCCGCGATGGCGAGGCTGTTGAGGAGCCAGAACGTGTAGTTGACGACGCCGCGCCTCTTCCTCGGCTGGAGCTGGCCGAACGCCAGCGTTCCCGCCACCGTCCCCACGCCGAACATCGTCACGAGGAACCCGTACGCGCCGACGCCGCGGTCGAAGTGCTCGCGGACGAGCTCCGGCATCAGCACCTGCTGCGGCGCCAGCTGCAGCATCAGGATCACGGCGAAGAGCGTGATCGTCACCCAGAGCCACGGGATCCTGGCCACGTACCGCACGCCGCTTGCAATCTCCCTGAACGTTCCCTCGCCGGGCTCCGGCTCCACGGCGCGCGGCCGCAGGCGCCAGAGCAGCGCGGCAGAGACGACGAACGACGCGGCGTCCAGGGCGAAGACGACGGACGAGCCGGTGGCGGAGTAGAGACCGGCGGCAAGCGCCGGGCCCGCGATGAACGCGCCCCAGCGTGCGACGCCGATCAGGCTGTTTGCGGACGGCAGCGCGCGCTGCTCCACGACGAGAGGGACGATGCCGCCGACGGCCGGAAAGAAGAAGCCGTCGCCGAGCCCGTTCAGGAACGTCAGAACGACGAGCAGCGCGAAGGTGAGATGACCGCTCGCGTCGACGGCTGCGAGCGTCGCGACGACGGCGCAGCGCGAGAGGTCGGACGCGATCATCATCGTGCGCCGCGGGATGCGGTCGGCAAGCGCGCCGCCGATCAACAGCGTTGCGAGCAGCCCGATCGCCTGGGACAGGAAGACGATGCCGAGGCGGGAAGAGCCGACCAGCGTGAACGCGCGCCAGCCGAGTGCCGTGAAGAAGGCGGCGTCCCCGATCAGCGAGACGACCTGCCCCGACCACAGCAGGCGGAAGTCGCGATGGCGGAACGCGTCGAAAACGCGCACGCGTTGCAGCGGCGTGGATTCGATGTCCACTTGCCGAGGCTATCGTGACCGCATGGACCTGCAGGCTGCGGCCGAGCGCTGGTCGCTGACGCTCGGCGAGCGCTACGAGCAGGGCGCCGCGGGCGACACGACGCGTGCGGCTCTCCCGGACGGAACGCCCGTCGTCCTGAAGCTCGTTCACCCGCACCGCGAGAGCGAGCACGAAGCGGACGCGCTCGGGCTGTGGGACGGCGACGGCGCCGTGCGGCTGCTCGCGCGCGACGAGACCGGTTACGCGCTCGTGCTGGAGCGCTGCGAGCCGGGAACGCCGCTCGCGCGTCTCGACGCCGACCCGGCGCTCGACGTCGTGATCGGCCTCCTGCCGCGACTGTGGCGGCCCGCGGGCGAGCCGTTCCACACGCTGACGGACGAGGCGGCGTGGTGGGCGTCGTACCTCCCGGAGCAGTGGCGCGGTGACCGGGCGCTGCTCGACGCCGCGCTCGACGCGATCGCGACGCTGTCGCCGACGCAGGGGGAGCAGGTGCTGCTGCACCAGGACCTGCATTTCGACAACGTGCTCGCCGCGCAACGGGAGCCGTGGCTCGTCATCGATCCGAAGCCGCTGCTCGGCGAGCGCGAGTTCGCCGTCGCGCCGATCGCGCGCAGCTTCGAGCTCGGCCACGGCAAGCGCGACGTGCTGCATCGGTTCGACAGAGTCACGTCCGAGCTGGGGCTCGACCGCGAGCGCGCGCGAGGCTGGACGATCGCGCAGACGGTTGCCTGGACGTCCGACAGCACGTACCGCTCGTGGCATGTCCAGACGGCGACTTGGTTGTTGGAGGCGCGATGAAGCTCGAGGCGGTCGTGTTCGACGTCGACTTCACGTTGGCGAAGCCGGGCCCCGACCTCGGGCCCGAGGGCTACCGCACGCTCGGCGCGCGGTTCGGCCTCGACCTGGATCCTGCGCGCTACGACGACGCGCGGCGCGAAGCGATCGCGACGCTGAAGCGGCATCCGGAGCTCGACCACGACGAGGAGGTCTGGGTCCTCTTCACCGAGCGGATCATCCAGGGCATGGGAGGCGTCGGCGACACGTACGCGTGCGCCGTCGAGATGACGCGTGCCTGGGAGCGGGCAGAGCACTTCGAGCTGTTCGACGACGCATTGCCGGTGCTCGACGAGCTGCGCGGTTTCGGTCTCAAGCTTGCACTCCTCTCGAACACAGGTCGCGACCTCGACGCCTTCGTCGCGCACCACGGCATCGAGGTCGACACGATCCTGACGTCGCGCCTGCACGGAAAGACGAAGCCGCACGAGACGATCTTCCGCGCGCTGCTGGAAGAGCTCCGCGTGGCGCCGCCCGCTGCGGCGATGGTCGGCGACGACCCGCGCGACGACGTCGACGGAGCACGCGCGGTGGGCATGCGCGCGTGGCTCGTCGACCGGGACGGGCGTTTTCCCGATCACCCGAATCGCCTCACCGACCTGCGTGCCTTGCCCGCGGCGCTCGGTCTAGTGAGAGAATCCACTTAGATGGCGGGTTGGGTTATCTGGGCGCTCATTGCGGTCGCGCTCGCGCTCGGCGAGCTGGCGACTCCGGGCATGTTCTTCCTCGCTCCGGTCGCGCTGGCCGCAATTCCCGCCGGGATCGTCGCGCTGATCGGCGGCGCTGCCTGGCTGCAGCTGCTCGTCTTCATCCTCGGGTCGCTCGCCACGCTCGCCGTCGTGCGCCCGATCGCGCGCGCCCACCTGAGGATGCCGGCGCTCACCCGCACCGGGACCGCCGCGCTCGTCGGCACACGTGCCCTCGTAGTCGAGCGCGTCGACCTCAACGGCGGCCGCGTGCGCATCGGCGGCGAGGAGTGGTCGGCGCGCGCGTACATGGAAGACCAGGTGCTCGAGCCGGGCTCGCGCGTCGAGGTCGCAAAGATCGAGGGCGCCACGGCGCTCGTCTACGAATAGGAGAACATCGTGATCGCTGTCATCGTCCTGATCGTTGTCGCCGTCTTCGTCCTGGTCACGCTTGCGCGGACGGTGCGCATCGTCCCGCAGGCTCGCGCCGGAGTGGTCGAGCGGTTCGGGCGCTACTCGCGCACGCTCAACCCGGGGCTCGCGGTCGTCTTCCCGTTCGTCGACCGCATCCGCGACATGATCGACCTGCGCGAGCAGGTCGTCTCCTTCGCGCCGCAGCCGGTGATCACCGAGGACAACCTCGTCGTGAGCATCGACTCGGTCATCTACTTCCAGGTCACCGAGCCGAAGGCCGCGACGTACGAGATCGCGAACTACATCCAGGCGATCGAACAGCTGACGGTCACGACGCTGCGGAACGTGATCGGCGGCATGGCGCTCGAGGAGACGCTGACGTCGCGCGATCAGATCAATACGCAGCTGCGCGGAGTGCTCGACGAGGCGACCGGGAAGTGGGGGATCCGCGTCAACCGCGTCGAGCTGAAGGCGATCGACCCGCCGGGCTCGATCAAGGAGTCGATGGAGAAGCAGATGCGCGCCGACCGCGACAAGCGGGCCGCGATCCTCACCGCGGAGGGCTACAAGCAGTCGCAGATCCTGACTGCAGAGGGTGAAAAGCAGAGCGCGATCCTGAAGGCCGAGGGCGCGCGGCAATCGATGATTCTCAACGCGGAGGGCCAGGCGCAGGCGATCGACACGGTGTTCAAGGCCATCCACGAGGGGGATGCCGACCCGAAGCTGCTCGCCTACCAGTACCTGCAGATGCTCCCGCAGATCGCGCAGGGAGAGGCAAACAAGATGTGGATCATCCCCAGCGAGCTGACGCAGGCACTCGGACGGCTCGGCGGGCAGCTCGGCTCCGGAAAGGACGAGGAGAAGTAAGCCCACCCGAACGGGGGGCGCGGCCGGCCGGGGTCCGTGATACAAGGTGGTATCGCTCGGATGCCCTCTAGCTCCGGGCGCCTGCGGCCGATGAGGAAGAGGATGAGTGTGTTGCGGCTCTTCGGCACCCGGCGCGCCCGTATTGCCTTCAATGTCGTCTCCGGCGTGGTCGCGATCGTGGTCGGCCTGATGACCGCCCGCCACTTCATCTCGAACGGCTGGCCGCTCGGGCACGCGAACGTGTTCGGCGTGGTCGGCGCAGGTGCGCTCTTCCTCGGAGCCTTCGGCTTCAAGGCGTGGGGCTGGCACCGGCTGTTCCGGCACGACGACCGACCCGCGATGCTCGGGCTCGCCGCAGCCGGAGGCGCGGCGACGGTGACCGGGCTGGCATTGCCCGGACGCGCCGACGAGGTCGTACGCGTCTCGGTCGTCCGCAGGTTCCCGGGCAAGCGCGTCGGGATCGGCTCGATCTGCCTCTCGCTCGTCCTGCTCGGCCTCATCGACAACGCAGCCTTGACGCCTCTTGCAGCCGTCAGCGCAGGAGTCGCCGCGCCGAGCGGCCTGGTCCAGGCCGGGCTGATCGTCGTCGCGGTCGCCGGCGTGCTCGCCGGCTCGTTCGTCTGGTTCTTGCCGCGACTCGTGCTCCACCGCCGCCTCGAGCGGTTCAAGTTCATCTCCTGGACCGCTCAGCACGCCGCGCCGCCGCGTGAAGCCGCGAACGCGTGGATGCTCGTCGTCGTGTCGTGGGTCTTGCGGGTGCTCGCGGTCTTCGTGCTGCTGGACGCGCTGTCGGTTGGGACGTCGTTGCCGCTCGCAATGGGCTTTCTCTGCGCTTCCGCTTCGGCCGCCGCGTTGCCGATCGCGCCCGCGGGCGGCGTCGCGCAGGCCGGTGCCGGCGCGGCGGTCCTCGTGATGGGCGGCGTGCACGCTTCCGAAGCGACCGCGTTCGCCGTCGCGGCACAGGGCATGATCGTGCTCGCCGGCGCAGGGGTCATCCTGCTCACGGCGACGACGCACCTCGCCCGCGCGCGCTTCCGCCCGGCGCTCTTCTAGATCTGAAGCCCGAGCTCTCTGCGCCAGGCCTGCGTGTGCTCGCCGAGGTGAGGCGGCCGGCCGTTCGAGTCGTCGGGTGAGAACTCGGCTGCGGCCTCCTCCAGGCTCGCCACGGGGCCGGCGCAGACGTCCTCGCCGTCGAAGAGGTCGAGCCACTCGGCCAGCGGACGCGTCGCGAGCGCCTGCTCGAGCTCGGGCAGGCGCGGCTCCCACTGGCGTGCCACGAGCTCCGGGACGCCGACGAGCTCGCAGAGGCGCCGCCAGAACTTCGGCTCCAGCGCCGCGACCGTGAGCAGGCCGCCGTCCGCGGTGTCGTAGATCCGGTAGCACGCGACGCCTCCCGTGAGCAGCCTGGGGACGGGATCGCCGCCGGTGCGGTGCGCGACGAGGTCGTGCGCCCGGTGCGTCATCGAGACCGTGATCCGCGCGCCGCCGCCTTCGAGCAGCGCGGCGAGGATCTGCGTCACCGCGCCGAGCGCGCCCGCCGCGAGGTCGGCGACCTGGATCGGCGGCAGTGCCGGTGCCGTGTCCGCGAGCGCGCCGGCCCACCCGAGGTAGTTCAGGTCGTGGCCCGCACGCTGCACGTGCCGTCCCTCCGTCCCGAATCCCGTGATCGAGCAGTAGACGGCGCCGGGCCGGGCGGCGTCGGGCCCGACGCCGAGGCGCTCCGCGACACCCGGCCGGAATCCCTCGAGCACGATGTCGGCCCGCCCGAGCAGCGCCCGGGCCAGCTCGAGCCCTGAGTCCGACTTGAAGTCGCAGGCCACGGACTCCTTGCCGGCGTTGAGCGCGGCGTCCCAAGCGGGCGCCGTACCGCGCAGTGGATCTCCGTCCGGCGGCTCGATCCGCACGACGCGGGCGCCGAGCCGCAGCAGCTCCCGTCCCGCGTAGCCACCGGGCAGGTAGCGCGTCAGGTCGACGACGAGGAGACCGGCGAGTGGCGGCACGACCGCGTGAACCTATAGAAGATGGAGCGCATGTCGACCGTGTCGGCGAAGATCGTCCCGCTGCCGCAGCGCAGGCGCGGCCTGGCGTGGCTGCTCGGCCTCGGCGCCTTCGGGCTCGCGCTCTCGCTGACGACGACGTCGGCGTACCTGCCGCCGCTGCTCGGGCGCTTTACCGACTCGCGCACGCTGATCGCGGTGATCCTCGGCTCCGAGGGTGTCTTCGCGCTGACGCTCCCGCTCGTGATCGGCCCCTGGAGCGACACCTTCCAGACGCCGATGGGGAGACGGCGGCCGTTCATGTTCGTCGCCCTCGCGCCGATGGGCTTCTGCCTGGCGCTCGTGGCCTTCATGCCGAGCCTGTGGCTGATGGCGCTGATCCTGCTCGCGTTCTTCTTCGCGTACTACGTGTACGAGCCGCCGTACCGCGGCCTCTACCCCGATCTGCTGCCGCCCTCGGAGTACGGTCGCGCGCAGGGCATACAGCATCTCCTGCGCGGGCTCGCGCTCGGGACCGGGCTGATCGGCGGCGGCTTCCTGTTCGACGTCTGGCACCCCGCGCCGTTTCTCATCACGGCCGTCGGGACGGTGGCGGCGTGCGGCGCAGCGATCTTCTTCGTCCGCGAGCCTCCCGGCGCGACGAACCGCGTCTTCGAAGGCGTGCGGGCGTACGTCGCGCACAGCTGGCGCATCCTCCACGCCGAGCCCGAGGTGCGGCGCTTTCTCGTCTGCAACTCGGCGTGGGAGGGGACGTTCGCGGGCGCGCGCTTCTTCGTGGTGCTCTACATCACGAAGGGGCTCGGCGAGTCGGTGGCGATCAGCACGGCCGTGCTCGCGACGGTTGCGAGCGGTTACGTCATCGCGGCCGCGTGGGCGGGCCGCGTCAGCGACCGACTCGGGCTTGCGCGCGTGATCTATTACTGCTCCTTCGTCTACGGCGGCGGCCTGCTGCTCGGCGGTCTCGTCCAGCACTGGGAGGACTGGTATCTCGCACTGATGTTCCCGGTCACGATCGCCGCCGGGGCCGTCATGACGCTCGCGTGGGGGCTCCTCTTCACGCTGACGCCTCCGGAGCATCGCGGCACTGTCTCCGGGCTCGCGACCACGACGAAGGGCTTCGGCCTGATCATCGGGCCGATCGCCGCGGGCGGTGCGATGGACATCTTCGGCCGCTACTTCCAGTCCACGGACGGCTACCAGCTGCTGTGGCCGATCCTCGCCCTGCCGATCCTCGGCGTGATCCCGCTCGTGCGGCACATGTATCGCCTGGAAAGCGCGCAGCGCCTAGTGGCACGGTGAGCCGCCGGGCCGGCTGAGCCCGAAGCCCCACAGCTGATCCCCGTAGATGTAGAAGACGGTCATCACGCGGCCCCGCGTCACGATCCGTGCCTGGTACGAGCCGCAGGGGACGGTCACGAGTGCGCCCCAGCGCTGCGTGAACACCGCCGACGGCACGCCGAGCTGGAGCTTGCCCACCCGCCAGCCCGGTGGCTTCCACAGCGTCCACACGGCGTCGACGCGCCCGTCGCGAAAGCGCACGGCGGCACCTTCGGCGTGGAACTTCTCATAGTTGAAGTACCAGGTCTCGTGCGCGCAGGTGCGGCAACGGCCGAAGGTCGGTCCCCAGGCGTGTCGCACCTGCGCGCGCGTCATTCCCAGTTGCACGCCGCCGAGGCTTCGCGACGGGACGAGCACTCCGTGCTGCGGCAGCAGCAGCGTCAGCGCAAGAGCCAGCACAGGCACGGCCCGACGATAGAGAATCTGCGCATGGACGTCTTCAACCTCTTCGCCGAGCACGACTGGGAGAACGAGGAGGCGCGCGAGGGATACCGCCACCGCGTGACGCGAATCGGCGCACCGCTAGGGGCGGAGCTGCTCGGCGCGAGCCTCTACGAGCTGCCACCCGGCGAGGCGACCTTCCCGTACCACTACGAGCAGGGCTCTGAGGAGTGGCTGCTTATCGTCTCCGGCCGTCCGACGCTTCGGACGCCGGAGGGCGAGCGGCAGCTGGAGCCGGGCGACGTCGCCGTGTTCCCCGAAGGTCCCCGCGGCGCGCACAAGGTGGTGAACCCGACCGACGAGACCGTGCGCCTGGTCATCTTCTCCTCGAAGGCGCCGCTCGTCGTCGTCACCTACCCGGACAGCCAGAAGATCGGAATCTGGACGAAGGAGCAGGGCTACCTTCAGCTCCTTCGCGACGAGCCGAAGCTCGACTACTGGGACGGCGAGTGACCGGCTAACCAGCGATCGACCTCGCGGCGCGAGCGGAGATGCACGACCTTCAGGTGCGGATGCCGCTCGATCCACTCCGGCATTTCGTGGCGATGACGGTGGTGCGACTGGACGGCCCACACGAACAGCGAGTCGCGAGCGAAGAACGCGTTGCGGACGGTCTCGCGGTTCTTCGAGTCCCAGAGCTCCTCGCGCGCGAGGATGCGCCGCCACGTGCGTGTCCAGATGCGGCGCAGGCAGACGTGCAGCGGCAGATCGAGCCAGACGATCGTGTCGGCATGCTCGAGCACGAGCGCGCCGATCCTCGACCGGTAGTTGCCGTCGACGACCCAGCCGTCGAGCCCGTCCAGCGCGTCGACGACGCGGCGCTGGAACTCGTCCCGCGGCGGCTCGGTCCAGTTCGGGCCGTGGAAGAGCGCGTCGAGCTCGACGTGCGTCAGGTCGAGCCGCTCGGCGAGCCGGCGACTGACCGTCGTCTTGCCGGAGCCGGGTATCCCCACCACGGAGAAGCGGCGCGCCACGGCTCGAAACTAGCGCGTGCGCGGAGTAACGCCTCGGCGAATTGGGGGAGCTTCCTGATCGGCGTCGGCGTCGCGGTTCGGCGTCGGCTTCGCGTCGCTGCTCTTCATGACCGCGGTCGCGCCGGCGGAGGTGTTCTTCGCCAAGGACGTCCTCGGCGCCGGCGACGCCGGCTACGGGCTGCTGATCGGGGCCTGGACCGTCGGCATGACCCTGAGAGGCCTCGTGATTGCGCGCCGGCTCGGCGGGGCGGTCACGGCGCTGGTCGCGATCGTCGTCCAGAGCGTCGGGCTGCTCGTGGCAACCCTGTGGCTCGTGCTCGCGTGGGGCTGTGCGTGGGTTCCTCGTCGGCGGCGTCGCGCACGGGGCCAAGAACGTCCTGCTGCGCACGCTCATCCACGAGCGGGTGCCCCCGGAGCTGCACGGCCGTGCGTTCGCGGCCTACACCGGCTTGCGGAACTTCGCCGAGATCTTCTCCGTGATGGGCGGCGGGGTGCTCGTCGTCACGCTGGGCGCGCGCTGGACGATGTTCGTCGGCGGCCGCTGCCGTGTCTTGCGGGCCTGGCCGGCCGCGTGCTCCATGTAAGGGCGCGCGCGTCCACCGACGTGCCCACACCAGCGCCGGCCGAAGCGGCGTAGCTCGGGCACAGCATGTCTTGGGGACTGTCCCCGTGACAGGTCCGCAGCAGCGGAGGCTGAACAAAACGTGCCTGGGGACTGTCCTCATGACATGTCTGAAGCAGCGTTGGCCGAACAAAGCGTGTCGTGGGGACTGTCCTCGTGACATGTCTGTAACAAAGTAGGCGCGGCGGCGCCCGAGCGTGCGCCCGGGCTCTACGGTCTGTCGCATGGCCCGCTTGCCTCGTTGCGTTCTGCCGCCCGAGGGTGGTTACCACCTCACGGTTCGCGGCGTCGCCAAGATGCCGATCGTCGTCGACGACGCCGACCGGCGGCGCTGGCTACGGTTACTGGCCAGGGCCGCGGCGCGCTTTCGCTGGCGCGTCCATGTCTACTGCCTGCTCGACAACCACTTTCACCTCGTCGTCGAGACGACGCTGGAGAACGTCTCACTCGGCATGCACCGCCTCAACGGCGTCTACGCCCAGCGCTTCAACGAGCGCCACGACCGCGTCGGACATCTGTACCAGGAGCGCTTCCACGCCAAGGTGATCCGCGACGAGCAACACCTCGAGGACGCCTGCAACTACGTGCTCGCGAACCCGGTACGAGCCGGGCTCTGCGCATCGCCCGAGGACTGGCCCTGGTCAGGCCCGCACGTGCACGGGGGAGAGCGCCGGCGCCCACGAGCACAGCGGCGACACGTCGCCGTCGCGGCCGTTCATCCGCCGGTACCCGAGCGCGTGCTCGGCCTGCAGCAGCTTGTGGATCTGCGTCGTCCCCTCGTAGATGATCGGCGCGCGCGCGTTGCGAAAGTACCGCTCGATCCCGTACTCGGCGCTGTACCCGTAGGAGCCGTGGATCTGGATCGCCAAGTGCGCCGCCTCGAACGCCGACTCAGTCGCGTGCCACTTCGCGAGGGACGTCTCGCGCGTGTTCCGCCGCCCCTCGTTCTTCATCCACGCCGCCTGCATCACGAGCAGCTTCGACGTCTCGTAGCCGAGCACCATCTTCGCGATCATGTCCTGGACGAACTGGTAGCGCCCGATCGGCTGCCCGAACGTCTCCCGCTCCCGCGCATACTGCACGGAACGCTCGAGGCACGCACGCACGACGCCGCACGCGCCCGCGGCGACGGTGAAGCGGCCCTGGTCGAGCCCGTACATCGCGATCTCGAAGCCCTGACCCTCGTCGCCGATCAGGTTCTCCGCCGGCACCTCGACGTTCTCGAAGAAGAGCTCGCCCGTCGAGCCGGCCCACACGCCGAGCTTGTTCTCGGTCTCGCGCGACGTGAAGCCGGGGGCGCCCTTCTCCACCAGGAACGCGCTGATGCCCTTGTGCTTCGCCGCCGGATCCGTCTTCGCGAACACGAGCGCGTGATCCGCGACCGTCGCGTACGAGATCCAGTTCTTCTGCCCGTTCAGGACGTACACGTCGCCCTCGCGCCGCGCCGACGTGCGCATCGACGCAACGTCGGAGCCGGCTCCCGGCTCGGTGAGCCCGAAGCACGCGAGCTTCTCGCCGCGCGCCTGCGGCACCAGCCAGCGCTGCTTCTGCTCCTCGTTCGCATATCGCAGCAGCGCGAGCGAGTTCAACCCGACGTGCACGGAGATGAGCGTCCGGAAGGCGGCCTCGCCCCGCTCGATCTCCTCGCACGCGAGCGCCTCTGCGACGAAGTCGAGCCCGGCGCCGCCGTACTCCTCAGGGATCACGATTCCCAGCAGCCCGAGCTCGGCCATGCCCGCGATCAGCTCGAGGTCGAGCTTGTGCTCGATGTCGTTGTCGATCGCCACCGGCAGGACACGCTCGTCCACGAACGCGCGCACTGTGTCCTGCACGTCGCGCTGCTCGGGCGTGAGCTCGAAATCCACGGCGTTGAGCCTACCGCTGGTCGGCGACCCAGGCACCGACGAGGCCGCGGTGGCGCGCGACCATCGCCTCGTGCTCGTGCTCCGGGAACGTCGACGTCACCGTGTCGACGAGCAGGCGGTCGAACTCCGGCGACGCGAAATAGTCGACCGCGATCTCGTCGAGGGTCGCGAGCTCCGCCGCGCAGAACTCCTCGTACTCGGGAACCTGGAAGAACGCATCCGCGAGCTTGCGGTACTCCTCGAGCTTCTCCTCGTACGACAGATCGTCGCGGTCGCCGACCGCGAAGTAGTCGCGCGTGTTCTGGCTGATGCGCATCCGGCGCTCCTTCGCGATGCAGAACGAGCACCACTTGACGAGCGTCTTGATCGCCCACGGGAAGTAGTAGTGCAGCGACGTGAGCGCGACGTCCGGCGACGCGTTCGCGTAGTCGATCGGGTGTACGTCGCCGCCCTTGAGGAGCGTCTCGCAGGAATTGAACTCCCAGCGGAAGAACGCGTTGACGAGCCGCGAGATCGTCACCACCTCGCGTCCGAGCTCGGGCGTGAGGAACTCGTGCTGCACCGAGTACCGCACGTGCATCGGCGCGTCGGGGTCGAAGTGCAGCGACATCGTCTCGGCACCGATCGACAAAGAGCGGACAAAGACGTCGAAGTCGTCGACCGCCGCTTGCAGGTGCATCAGACGCTCGCCGGACTCGTCGTAGCGCTCCTGCAGCTCGTCGGCGCTGCGGACGCGCGTGACGCCGACCCACTGACCACCGTCGAACGGTTTCATGTACAGCGGGTAGCCGACCGCCTCGCCGATCTCGCGCAGGTCGAACGGCGCGTTGTACTTCGACGCCACGTCGGCGAACTTCGCGGCCATGTACTCGAACCGCGGAATCGGCGTCGGCGATTTGTGCGGCACCATCCACGTCGCCGGCACCTTCAGTCCGAGCCGCATCATCGCGACGTAGGCCGAGTGCTTCTCCATCGCCTGGAACGTGAACGGGTTGTTCAGAAGATAGACCTCGTCCATCAGGCTGATCTTCTTCAGCCACTCCCGAGGCAGGTCGTACCACCAGGCGAGCCGGTCGATCACGAGCGAGTAGCGCGGCTTCGCGCGCAGGTCGAAAGGCTCGTTCACGACGCGCTCCGTCGTCAGCGTGCGGCCGGCGACGGGCCCGAGCCGGCCGACGAGCGCCTCGAAGGCGCCCGGCCAGTCCTCCTCGGTGCCGAGCAGTAGGCCGATCAGGGAAGACTCAGACAAAGCGGGCCAGATGATGAGCGATCTGCGCCTGCCACGACGGCCAGTCGTGCGGCACGTCGTGCCCCCAGAGGTCGAGCTCGTGGCGGAGGCCCTTCTCGCCGAGCAGTGCGGCGAACCGCTTCGTCGACTCGAGCGCGCCGGTCGTGTCCTCCCACTGCCCCTGCCCGCACACGAGCAGCAGCGAGAGGCGCGAGCGGAGCCAGTCGAGGTGATCCCCGTGTAGGTGCTGCACGTAGTCCAGCGGGTTGTTGAAGTAGACCGCGTCGCCGCGCTCGCCCCAGCCGACGACCGAGACGTCGTAGACGCCGCTCATGCAGATCGCGAGCGGGAAGAGATCCGCGCGCTTGAGCGCGAAGTTCGCGGCGTGGTACGCGCCGAAGCTCGCGCCCGTGACGATGATCTCGCCGCCGGCGTCGTCGTGGATGAACGGCGCGACGCTGTCGTTGATCCAGCGCTCGTACTCCGCATGCCGGCGCGCCCGCTCCTCCAGCGGCACGTCGTCGGCGCGCCAGCTCCATTCGTCCGCGCCGTCGGCGCAGTAGACCTTCACGCGCCCGTCGCCGATCAACGGCTCGAGCGCGCCGATCATCCCCGACGCCTCCCAGTCCCACCGCTTGCCGAGCTCCGACGGGAAGACCAGGAGCGGACGGCCCCAGTGACCGTACGCGATCACTCGCGCCGGCCCGATCTCCAGGTCGCGACGGTTCAGGTCCACGCTCGCAGCAGGAGCTCCGCCAGGTGCGGATGAAGCGAGTCGCGCCAGGAGATCCAGTTGTGCGCGTCGCGGTGCCAGGACGTGCGGACGTCCCAGCCCCGGCGCTGCAGCGCGGCCGCCAGCGCGCGGTTGTTGTCGAGGTTCTCCTCGGCGGTGCCGCAGGTGAGGGCCGTCGGCACCCGCGCCGCGAATCCTCGCCGCCCATGGACGCTCCCGACGAACCGGGTGATCCGCGCGAAGCGGGGGAACCTGACCTCGTGACTGTCGAAGCGCCGCCTGAAGAAGCTCCCCGACTGGAGAAAGAGGCCGCCGACCAGTCCGGGGTTGCGGACGTGCGCGTGCAGCGCGGCGAGCGCGCCGAGGCTCGCGCCCATCAGCACCGGGGCCCGGTCGGTCGGGGCGTGCCGGACGACGGCCGGCACGAGGTCGGCCGCGAGCGCGTTCGCGTAGCGCGCAGACGCCGAGTAGGACTCGTTGCGATCGCCCGGAGGCGGCAGGAGCGCCGCGCGCAGCTCCGGGACCTCGCCGAAGTCCACGAGATGGTCGAGCAGCCGCACGAGGGACGAGTAGTCCGCGTACTCGGGGCCGTCGTGGACGATCAGGAGGGGGAGGGGCCGCTCCGGATCGGAGTCCGCGGCCGACCAGAGGAAGGCCGGCAGCGCCGAGCGCAGGCGCACGCTCTCGAGCGGCAGCTCGCGCAGCGAGCCCAGCGCGGCGTCCTCGTCGGCGGTCCAGGCCGGGGGCTCGTAGCCGGGGAACTCGATCACGCTCTTCTCCCCGAAGGGGCCCGGCGCCCGGAGCGGGTTGGCCGGGTCGGGCCCGACGGCGCGACGGCC
>WNGE01010044.1_pt1 | contig 24162 bp, 23 predicted proteins | sample 5400651 | NCBI WGS metagenome assembly WNGE01 (sample SAMN13153370, study PRJNA577476) | soil metagenome | isolation source: 60 cm soil or saprolite under grassland replicate 2 | place: USA:California | collected 2016-06-15
CACTGGGTTCCTGCCGACCTGGAGTTTATCTACCGTGGAACACGTGGAGGAGAGTCCTATTCATTCTCGCGCCAATGGGTGATCTGGCATGTAATCGAGCATGATCTACACCACGGGGGCGAGATTTCCTTTTCGCTTGGTATGCATGACCTGGCAGCAATTGATATCTAACTGCACTGCTGTTGCATCTATCTCGCAAAAGTGAATGTTTGTTGTATTATAGATGCGAGAAGACTCCTTCAACAAACCTTTGGGGCTTGGGCAGGGTTATCCATTCACGCACTTGTCAAACTTTGGCATAGTGCGTGAATATCTGCTACACTAGAGGGATGAAACAGATCCTGACCGCTAAGTTGAAACTGCATACCAGTCCTGAGCAATTCCGGGCCTTGCGCCAAACACAATTGGCCTATCGGGATGCCCTGAACCACGTCTCTCGTTATGCGTTCGAGCATGGCAAGATGAGCAGTGGATGTGCATTGCAACGGGATTGCTATGATGAGATACGCAGGCGGTATCACCTGCCTGCACAAATGGCCTGCAATGTCCCTCGTCAAGTCGGGGCCACCTATAAGGCTCTCTGGACGAAGGTAAAGCAGAATGCGGACTTGCGCAAGGCTGGTAAAACCAGGAAACGTTATCAGGGGCTGGATCAGCCAGCGAAGTACGTGTCTCCCACACTCACCTACAACTTCCATCGGGACTATAGCCTGAAGAAAGATGCCCAGGTGAGCATTCTCACCCTACAAGGCCGTGTGATCGTGCCCTACACAGGCAAGAGCTCGCATGTGGCTTTGCTCCAACAGGAGGCCCATATCGGAGCCGCTAAGCTCTGGTATGACAAGCCCCGCAAGCAATTTTACCTGCTTATTTCCCTTGAGATTGAGGTAGCTGACCCAACTCCTGAGACGCACAAAGATGTCGTTGGTGTGGATGTAGGACAACGCTACCTGGCAGTCACGACCGATACGCGAGGGAAGACAGCTTTCTATCCTGGCAAGGCAGTACGCGCCAAAGCCGATCACTATGCGAGACTGACCAAACGGTTGCAGAAAAAAGGCACCCGTTCCGCAACGAGGCGACTTGTCGTCATTAGTGGACGGGAGAGACGGTTGAAACAGGCTGTGAACCATGCCATCAGTCATCGCATCATCACCGAGCATCCATACAGTCTCATCGGGTTGGAAGATTTGACACACATCCGTGAGCGCACCAAGCGCACCCATGGCAAGAAAGCCACCAGGAAGCAGAGACGGGCGAACCGTCATGTCTCCAAGTGGGCTTTTGCCGAGTTGCATCGCTATGTTGCCTACAAAGCTACCCTGAACGGAAGTATGGGTATCAAAGTCGATGCCTACCATACCAGTCAGGCGTGTCCCAAATGTGGGTATGTGTCGCTTGGCAATCGCCCCAACAAGGGGCTGGTCTTCGAGTGTCAAAACTGTCATTTCTCGCTCCATGCGGATTTGATTGGTGCCAGGAATATCACCTTGCGAACGTTGCTCACCCGGCAAGACTGGATGAGTACGGGGCACTTGTCGATTGCCCCTGATGTGTCGTGCGATGAAGCCAAAGCTGCGAACCGGCAACGGTATGCAGAGTTGCGGTGGAGCACAGACACAAGCCCCCGGCTTTAGCCGTGGGGTGATTGACAAGCTCACACTACATACAAGGAGAGTAAGGATGCAGGAACCTGAGAGTGAGCACCACCACGATCACGATGAACACCAACATGACCACGACGAGCATGCAGGACATGGGGACCACGGGGACCATGGACACGACCATGATGAACACCAGCACGATCATGACCATGGTGCGCATGGACACGGGCACGAACATGGCCGAGTCGATGCCGACCTGTACGGCAACAAAGCGGGGCTGCGCGCTGTGCAGATTTCAACAGCAGGGATGTTTCTCGTAGCAGCAATTCAGTTTGCCATCGCGGGCATCGGCGGTAGTGCAGGACTTTTCGCCGATGCCCTCCATAACCTGGGGGATGTGTTGACAACGGTTGCCCTCTGGATAGCCTTTGTCCTCTCCAACCGCGCAGCCAACCATCGCTACACCTATGGTTACTATCGTTCGGAGGACCTGGCCGGTATCTTCATTGTGCTGGTGATTATCGCCAGCGCGGTCGCTGCTGCAGTCGAGTCTATACAGAAGCTGACCAGTGGCGCGATCCCCACGCAAATCTACTTGAGTATGGCCGCAGCCTTGATTGGGGTGGCAGGTAATGAGATCCTTGCGCAGTATAAAATCAGGGTAGGGAGGCGTATCAATAGCGTTCCACTGATCGCCGATGGGCAACATTCACGTATTGATGGACTCACGTCATTGGCGGCATTCGTTGGGCTAGTTGGCGTTGCACTCGGATTCCCCATTGCCGACCCGATTGCCGGACTGGTTATCACCGTGGTAATACTCACCGTCGTCTACTCGACCGCGCGTAGCGTCTTGCAACGCCTCCTCGATGCGGTCGATCCGCGTCTCATCCCTTCCATACTTACAACGGTGAGTGAGGTCCCCGGTGTCGAGGCTGTCACTGACCCGCGCGCGCGCTGGGTCGGGCATACGCTGCACGTCTCTCTGAACATTGAGGTCGATCCTGAGTTGACGATCACTAAGGCACACGCTATCGCCGAAGAGGTACGTCATCGGATTTTCACCAGTTGATGGCACACCACATGCAGGAAGCGCAGCGGCCACTCGCACAACGCTAGTCCATTGAGGCTGAATAAACCCAATGATAAGCACCAGCAGCGATTAGCATGGACCTGTTGACGCCTCAGTGGACGAGTGCGATGCGAGAGCGCCGTCCTGTCATGCTGAGCGCAGCGAAGCATCTCGTGTGCCACTCGAGACAGACCCTTCGCTGCGCTCAGGGTGACACCCGGGGAAGCAGCACGGGGGACAACAGGTAATCCCCTGCATACTACTCTCGTAAGCCTTGACAATTGATTGCAAATGCGCTACTATTTCGACATTGCAATAATTGTTACTATGCAACTATTCGGAGGTTACAGCACATTACTACCGAAGATCGCGAAGCTCTCGTCCAGAATATTAAACAGATTCGCCGTGCCACCTTACGTGAGTTCGTTTTCAATATCATGCGAGCATACAGCGACTTCGACTTCTCGCTGCCCCAGTTGGCGACTATCCTCCTGCTTGAGGAGGAGGGCGAGCTAACAATCAAGCAAGTGGCTGAATTTCTAGGTCGATCGGTTTCAACGACCAGTCGCCTGCTCGATCAACTCGTTGAGCGCGGCCTGGTGAGCAGGCGCGAGGACGAGCACGATCGAAGAGCGAAGCGCGTGGCGAGTACCGAGCGCGGTCGAATGCTCATTGCCACGCTTGAACAGCGGCGCGCGGAGTCGCAAGTGGCGGTAATGGATTACCTCTCAGACGAAGAACGGGCAGATGTTGCAAAAGCGATGGCTCTCCTTGCAGAAGCAGGGAAGAGGAGACGTTCCCATGCATATTCAGGACTCAACACGACAAATGGATGATCCTACGAGTGAAGGACCGCTTATCCTCCCCTTTTCCGCTATTGATGCAAGCAAACTTGCTCTTGTTGGTGGAAAAGCGGCAAACCTGGGCGAACTGACTCGCGGCGGATTTCCTGTCCCTGAGGGCTTCTGTGTGACGACTAACGCCTACGCCCTCATAACGGATGGGATCGGTCTTGAGCCTATACTTGATGAACTCGCCGTTACTCGTAGCGACGACACCACCCGCTTACAAGGTTATGCCGCCGTTGTGCGTGCCAGTCTCCTGGCGACCACCATACCAAACAATATTGTTGAAGCAATCACCAGGGCGTACCAGCTATTGGGGAAGGGGAACAAAGAGGAGTCTGTCGCTGTGGCGGTACGCTCTTCTGCTACGGCAGAGGATTTGCCTTTTGCCAGCTTTGCCGGACAACAGGATACCTATCTCAATATCGCTGGTATTGATGCGCTCCTTGATGCAGTGCGGCGCTGCTGGTCCTCACTTTGGACGGACCGTGCCGTGAGTTACCGCGCAAGCAACGGGATTGATCCACGCAGCGTACGTCTCGCGGTCGTTGTCCAACGTCTGGTTGAGGCAAGAGTGGCAGGCGTTCTTTTCACCGCCAATCCACTAACTGGACGTCGTAGACAGGCTGTGATCGATGCCAGCCCTGGTTTAGGTGAGGCGGTTGTCTCAGGCGCGGTCAACCCGGACCATTTCGTTGTGAACACTACCACGGGCGAAATCGTCGAGCGCCGTCCTGGTGACAAACGGATTGCTATTCAAGCCACTCCAGGTGGCGGCACGGAGCGAGTCGAGTTGGCAGCGCAAAGTAGCGAGGCTTGCCTTTCCGACGACCAGGTACGCGCTCTTGCAGCGTTGGGGGCAAGAGTAGAGGGCTATTATGGCGCACCCCAGGACACCGAGTGGGCGATTGATGATTCTGGTAAGCTCTGGTTAACGCAGGCGCGGCCGATTACCACGCTCTACCCTTTGCCCACTGGAGCGCCAGACACAGATGATATCCTGCGCGTCTACTTCTCGATCAACGTTGCCCAGGGCGTCTTCCAGCCATTCACCCCGATGGGTATCCAGGTGTTTCGGCTGGTGACTTCGTCAGTCGGCACGTTTATAGGGAAGCCACCTGAGGATCCCCTGATGGGGGTTGTTCTCCTCGCTGAGGCAGCTCAACGCCTCTTCATTGACGCGGCACCTATCCTGCGTAGCACTCTTGGACGCGAACTTATGGGACGAGCGTTGCAATTTATGGAGGCACGTTCTGTCCCCATCTTCAAACAGATCGCCGCTGATCCCCGCCTGACGCCAATTGCAGTATCGCGCAGGGTTGTCTTCAGCACGATGTTCGGCCTAATCATGCGTATGCGTGCGCCGCTTTACGTTATACAGGCGCTTTTTCGCCCGGCAGCTGCACGGGCACGTATCAAGAGACTGGAAGTACGATTGCTAACACAGAGTGAAATACCAACGAACGTTAGCAGCGCTGATCGCCTGGCGAAACTTGAGCGCCTCTTCCTTGGAAACCCACCGCGTGTGCTATCCAGCATCTTGCCAGTTATGCTAACCGGAATAGGAGCCTTTGCGCTAGCAGGTAAGCTGCTGGATGGCCTTACTCAGGATTCCGAACGACAGACAGTACTGCGGGGACTTCCATACAATGTGACTACCGAAATGGACCTGGCTCTCTGGGCGCTCGCGCAACAGATATACGCTGACCAGGGCGCCGCGGAAGTTTTGCAAAACACATCACCTGAGCTGCTGGCACAGGATTACCGCAATGGGGCTCTTCCCTCAACATTGCAACAGGGCCTGGCAAACTTTTTGGCCATCTATGGTCATCGCAGTATTGCCGAGATCGACCTCGGCCTGCCTCGCTGGTCAGAGGATCCAACCCATATCATCGGCGCACTTGCCAACTACCTCCAGCTCAGGAACCCGGAGTTGGCTCCCGATGTGCAGTTCCGTCGCGGGGCGAAAGAGGCCGAAGCGATGGTGGTTGATCTCACACGACGCGCAGCCCACAAAGGACGGCTGCGCGGCCTGCTGGTGGGTTTCTGCCTGAGACGAACGCGCGACCTGTATGGTTTGCGGGAGACACCCAAGTATTATCTGGTGAAATTGATGGCGCGCGGTCGTGAATTGCTGTGGCCCGTTGGAGAGGAACTGGCGAAAGCTGGACATTTGGAGGAAGCGCAGGATATCTTCTTCATCACTCTCCCTGAGGCGCGAGCAGCCCTGGCCGGAGCAGATATGCGTTCTGTCGTACGTGAGCGCCGCGCCAACTATCAGTACGAGTTGCATCGCCGCCACGTGCCGCGCCTCCTGCTCTCCGATGGCACCGAGCCATCTGCGGAGCCACAGGCAACACAGGCAACACAGGCAACAGGCTCCGCAGAAAGTACATTGAGCGGAACGCCAGCTTCAGCAGGTGTCGTGACCGCGAAGGCTCGTGTGATACTTGACCCGACTGGCGCTCGCCTGGAACCAGGAGAAATCCTGGTAGCGCCCTCGACCGATCCTGGCTGGACGCCCCTTTTTCTCACGGCGGCTGGCCTGGTGATGGAAATGGGTGGGGCTATGTCACATGGCTCTGTCGTCGCCCGCGAGTATGGCATCCCGGCGGTTGTTGGTGTGCCGGGTGCCACAGAGCGCATCTCGACGGGCCTGCAGATTACCGTCGATGGTTCGGCGGGGACGGTCAGCATAGAACAGGTTCTTAATGGTTGAGCCTGCGGAGCTTCTTTTCCTCTCATGTTTCGTGTTTTTTGAGTCCCCAGACAGTCAAATAGAACCAGATACCGGAGAAATCTTCCAGCATCAGTTCTATCAGACAATCGGAGGCAGGACTTGACACACTTGTGAGGCTTGTCTATAATAAACGAGCACCACAGAGAAGAAGCACAGCATCTACGATCAAAGGTTGCGCCATAGCTTATTTTATCTGCCAACTTTACATTATTCTCAATTGAGAAGGGAAATAGAGACGATGCTTTATAATGTGGCGCAGCTTATGAAGGCTTCTGTCGGGACAACGCTCGAGTATGCAATTCATGAAGAAGATGTCCAACTCGATGAAGACCTCAAAGTAGTTGGCCCACTTGATGGACATGTACGTATTCGTCGCACCAATCAGGGTTTACTCGTTGATGGTTGGGTGGATCTGCTACTCGAGCTTTCATGTACCCGCTGCTTGAAGATATTCGAGCAGCCGATGTATGTTACTTTTATGGAGCAATTTTATCCGACAGTCGACATAGTTACTGGTTTAGCACTGCCTCCAATAGACGAGGAAGATATCTTCCCCATCGACGATCACCACCTGATTGATTTGACCGAGGCGATACGACAAAATGTACTGATTGCAATTCCGATGGCGACTCTATGCCGGGAAGATTGCGCAGGACTCTGTTCACAATGTGGACATGATCTCAATCTTGGACCTTGCGATTGCAAGCCAGAAGTTGATTCACGCTTTAGCGTACTTGAAAAATTATTACAAAACGGCTCAGAGTCACCATAACACAGGTAGATTTGCCTGATCTCCAGTCAGGACATATTACTGGTGGAAGAGGAGAAACGAATCAATGGGAGCATTACCAAAACAACGAACATCACATGCCCGCAAGGGTAAGCGGCGGGCGCACCAGGCACTGAAATTGCCTCAACTGGTTGCTTGCCCGAATTGCAAGAGGCCCCGGCTTTCACATCATGCCTGCCCGAACTGCGGCATGTACCGCAATCGCCAGGTCTTTTTGCCACGCACAAAGAAAAGCTAAAAGACCTGTAGAGGGACAGTAAGGGTTTCGTTTGCCTGCTGTCCCCTCATACTTCATAAAGAGTAAAGCATGATGACGGCACAAGTCGCCTTTCTTTTTCCCGGGCAAGGTAGCCAATCCATAGGGATGGGTGCTGATGTTTTTGCGACATCTTCCGCGGCGCGCCAGGTCTTCGAGATGGTGGATGAAGCGTCAGGGTTCTCCCTCAGCACACTCTGTTTCCAGGGACCGGAAGAGACGTTGCGCGATACGGTCAATGCCCAGCCAGCAATTGTAACTGTGAGCCTTGCTCTTTTAGCCGCATTTCAAGAAGCCCTCTCCCCACTCAATTATTCCTGGTCCTTCCCTCTTGTTCCGAGCTATACCGCGGGTCATAGCGTTGGGGAGATTACCGCCCTGGTCGTTTCCGGAGCATTTGATCTCAAGAACGCAGTACGGCTGGTACGGGAACGCGGCCGATTAATGCATCTCGAAGGAACGATTTGCCCGGGTGGGATGGCAGCAATCATTGGTATGGACGCGGAACAGCTACAAGAGGTCTGTCAGGAAGCGACGGCCAGGGCGCTGGCTCACTACGCGGCAGATGACAGCGGCAAGCCGGCACATGCGGGATTGGGACGAGTAATCGTAGCAAATTTCAACGCGCCAGGGCAGATTGTTATTTCAGGTGAACAGTATGCATTGCAGGCAGCGATGGAGTTGGCGAAAAAGAATGGGGCAAAACGCGTCATCCCACTCACGGTAAGTGGAGCATTCCACTCACCCGTCATGGAGCCAGCCGCCATTGGGCTGGCTCAGGCAATCCAGGCCTCCTCCATACAGAATGCACCTATACCGATCATCAGCAATATTCATGCTACCCCACTCAGCGAAGCACAGGCTATTCGCGACGAACTTGCCCAGCAGATAGCATCTCCGGTACAGTGGATCCGCACCATAGAATACATGGCCGGCGCGGGGGTTACTGTCTTTATCGAAATCGGTCCTGGCCAGGCGTTAACAGGTATGGTCAAACGGATTATAAAGGGCGTCACCACTGTTAGTATCAGTAGCGCGGCGGATATCGAAAAAGCGACGATGACATTGCGTGAAATGGGCCTTGTACATGAGGTATAATGCTGTTAAGATATTGTTAACTTGGATGCTCATCCCGATTATGAATTGTCTGCAACCATCGTGCTTACTGATATTATCGGGAACCGATTTGGATGGTGTACTTGACACAGACCGGAAAAGCGCATATCGTTGCAGTAAGCCTTATTGGTGGCGTACATGACGCAATGACGTACAGCACGAAACAGCACCGATCAGTTTTTCAGCGTGAGAAAAGCGTGGAGACGTACGTACTCTCTAAAAGGAGAAAAGCTCAATGGTAACTGAACCGCTAGGGGTTGTACGAATTGCGCGCCAGGTACTCTCAACTATCGTGATTAATGCAGCACTACAAGTTCCAGGTGTTATTCGCATGGCCCAGGCAACTGATCAGTGGTCTCGTCTTCTTGGTCGTGAAGTTCCCAAACATGGAGTAGCTTTGACAATTAAAGATACTACTGTCACAGCGGATCTCTACATTGTCGTAGCAAACGATGTTGACATCGTTCATGCTGGTTCCGCCGTCCAGGAGGAGGTCGCTGCAGCACTTGAGTACATGGTCGGCATGCACGTACGCGAGGTCAATGTCTACATTCAGGATGTCATGTAACACGTCACCGGGTCCATAGTCAATACATTGTTTTAACACAGCTAAACTCACGCGCAGCCAACATAGCTAGCAACTATGCGAGGATACCATGCCAATAGGGATACGCAGACAAGCACGAATGATCGCTCTGCAAACACTCTACGAATACGACACCGCCCAACATACACCCGCAGAGGTCTTGCAGCGTCATGTCGAAGATCGCCATCTCCAACCAAAGGTGGCGGAATACGCCAGCGAATTAGTCTTAGGTGTCTGTGACCATCTTGCTGATATCGATGCGCATATTCAGAGTGCGGCTCGCGAATGGCCATTACAACAAATGGCCCGAATCGATAAAAACATCCTTAGACTTGCAATCTATGAGATTCTGTTCAATAATACGGTACCAGCTAAGGCCGCCATTAACGAAGCAGTGGAACTCGCCAAACAATTTGGCAGTGACACTTCCAGCAGATTTATTAATGGCGTTCTCGGCACAATATTTAATCGGGCACAGCAACAGCCCACCCCAAAAGCGGAAAGCGAGGTGAAATAATGGCAACCGTCTCTGAGCGACTCAAAAAGATCGTCGTCGACCAACTTGGTGTTGATGAAGGTGAGGTTGTTCCCAACGCATCTTTTGTTGAGGACCTGAATGCCGACTCACTTGATCTAGTTGAGCTCATTATGTCTCTGGAAGAAGAGTTTAAGCTTCAAATTTCAGATGAAGATGCAGAGAAGATCACGACGGTCCAGGAGGCCGAGGACTACATAGAAGAACACTTGCGGTAATTATAAAAAATTGGGTAAGTGGACAACATATCACGTACTACGTGGGAGTTATTTTGTCCACTTATCCAGTTTTCTTCATTCCTGGCAAATTGATGTCACAATTCCCCATTCTCATGCATCTTCATTACTGAAGCGCCTAGTTAAGACGCGAAAAAGAGTGTTGTTGTGGAAATGATTCCTGCTGATCAGGCAGTAGAAGAGCTTATTCAGAAATATGGGAAACTGGTCTTTCATACCATTTATGGCATGACGGGCGACCGGGAAGAAAGTCAGGATCTCACGCAGGATACCTTCCACCAGGCATTAAAAGCTATCGATGCCGCTCGTACCGCGAGTGGCAGCCAGTTTCGCGAAAAGGCCTGGTTGATGAGTATCGCGCTCAATACTGTGCGGATGCAGCGCCGGCGTCGCGGACTTTTCCGTTTTATTCCTTTCTCACATCTACAGAAAGGCACACAAACAACGGAAAAAGCCTACGATACTGGCATAGAAACGCTGAATGAGTGGGCAGCGCCTGTGCAGCCAGCAGGCTATGGAGCTGGTGAAAGCGAAGACCCGGCGGACCTGATCGCGGAGCGCGACGCCGTACAGCGAACAATGGCACAGATCCCGGCAACGCTACGAGAGTGCCTGTTGCTTTCGGTTATTGGCAACTTCTCAACCAGCGAAATTGCACGCATGCTCGATCTGCAAGAGGCGGCTGTGCGGCAACGTCTCACGCGAGCACGGAAACAATTCCAACGGCTGTATGTCCTGGAAAATGGAGAACAGATTAACGACAATGGCACACCTGCCCCGAGTACGAGCATTACACAGGGACAGGTAGGCACCCGCCAAAACCAAGAGGGGCGTGTTGAGAGCTGTGTAGCAGACGAAGAAGAGCTACTCGATACGCCTTCCTCAATTTCTCGGAGAAATTATGGAGAGCAACCCTATCGAAACCCTGCTATTACGCCACTATGGTAATACAGCCCCTGTACCCGCCGGAATGGAGGAGCGGTTATACGCCTCTGTCCGTCAGCAGGCTCAAGAGACGCGTAGGGCACAACTAGCCGAAACTCGTTTGCAACAGAAGCGCCTCAACCGGCGACAAGCTGTCCGGCTGGTGGTGAAAGGTGCAGGCGAGGCAGGAATGGGCATGTTGTGGTTAGGCCTGGAAGGTTTGCAGGTGCTTGAAACAGCCCTTGCCAATCAAGAAACCACACAGTCAGTTTTGCCGTAATTTACACTGGTTGGCACTCGGAAGAAAGCGAGATGTGGCATTTTCTTGAGCGCGAGGTCAGCTATCATCCAACAAAGTATATTGAACGTAGTGTTGAGTAGTATCGACAATCTCCATATTCAGGAAGCACACACAAGTTAAGAAAGGAATTCCATCATGTTTGGAACTCATATCCCAGAGTTGGTCATCATCCTTGTTATTGCCCTCCTCATATTCGGCCCCAAAAAGTTGCCGGAGATGGGTTCATCCATTGGGTCAGGAAAGGTATGAGCGAGCTCTCTCAACCGAAAGAAGAGAAGGACGATGAGATCAAAGTTCCCAATGTCGAGGCACAGAAGCGCGAACTTGCCAGCCAGAGCACCAGTAACGAACAACTCCCGAACCTGGAAGGGAATAAAGTCGTGAGTGAAGCGAGCCACAGCGAAGCAAGCAGCCCTGAGATGAGTCGTGAGTAGTTTTCGTTGTACGCCCCTGCTTGGAGTAGAAACATGGCAACAAACGAATTAGAAAAGCAGGATCAACCGGAGCCAAATTACGCGGCAAACATGGTAGAGGACGACGATGAGGAGGAGGAGGAGGAGGAAGATAACGATTCTTCCATGACCCTCATAGAGCACCTGGAAGAGCTGCGATGGCGCATCTTTAAATCGCTCATCGCCATCGCGGTGGGGTCTGTTGTGGCCTTCATCTTCCGCGTACAAATCCTGACCCTTTTAGAACTCCCTCTGCCGAAAATGGCGGCGGATACACTGACACATGGTAAGCTTGTTGTATCAGGATTAACAGAGGGCTTTACTGTCTATCTTATGATCTCTATCGCATTTGGCTTTATCCTGGTACTGCCCGTGGTACTCTACCAGACATGGGCTTTTATCTCGCCGGGGCTGCTTGTCAAAGAGAAAAAATACGCCGTACCCTTCATCTTTGTCGGGGTGATTCTCTTCGCGGCAGGGGTTACGGTGGGGTTCTTCGTTTTACAATATCCGGTGCAGTGGTTTATAACGTTTGCCTCGGATAGTTTTGCACCGCTGATCACGGCCGGCAATTACTTTACCTTTGTTGCGTTTTTCTTGCTGGCCTTTGGCATTGTCTTTGAAGTTCCACTGGTACTGACGTTTCTGGCGCAGGTAGACTTGATTTCTTCGCAGACCCTGAAAAAGAAACGGGTGGCTGCTTATATCGGTATGTGGATTGCAGCGACAGTCATTACACCTGGGGCGGACCCCTACAGCCCCATCTTCCTGGGTGTCTCGATGACTTTTTTGTATGAACTGTCGATTATCTTCATCAAGTTAATGAAGAAATAAGGTCACGGAGAATATGAGACCCACAATCCACTGGTGATTGTGGGTCTCATATTCGTTTTTTCTTTTTCTATGAAGACCTGGTTCTGCACATGTATGGACGCTCTGCTGAGTACAGCACGGCATTGAAAAGGGTCGGAATTGAGAGTGGTCCTTGCATTGTTCTTTACCTAGAGCGAACAGATTTCCCCATACCCCAGGAGGTGAACATGCGCGGTCGCCACGCAGCACTGATGAGCCAGATGAGCCAGCAGACACGTGTGACTCTGCGAGGGTGGTTGCAGCGTCAGAAAACGCCACTCGGGCGAGCCAAACGCGCTCGGGCGATGTTGCTGTTAGAGCAAGGCCACAGCTACACTCATACCGCTAAATGGGTTGGTTTGACAGAACGCAACCTCCGCAAATGGGCCAAGCGGTTCCACAGTCGTGGAGTGGCAGGGCTGGACGAGAAGTCCCGACCTGGCCGCACTCCCGTCTTTTCACCGGAAGTGGCCCTCTACATCGTGAAACTTGCTTGTGAAAGACCTGACGACAGGGGTCGCTCGCTCTCCCAGTGGGATTGTCCCGACTTGGCTCGCAAGCTCAAAGCCGACGGCATCGTTCAAACCATTTCCCCTGAAACCGTTGGGCGGATCTTGCGCTCTCACCAACTCAAGCCGTGGCGCTCCCACCTGTGGCTCTCTCCCAAGGTCCCTCGTGATCAGCAGTTTGCCGAGCAGGTGAGGTTTCTGGTTGAGCTCTACACCCACCCGCTTGCTCAATGGGAGAGAGTCCTGTGTGTCGATGAGAAGACCAATCTGCAGCCACGCCCTCGTCTGGCCCCAACCAAACCGACGCGCTCAGGGTTGCCAACCCGTGTGGAGCATGAGTACAAGCGTGCCGGAGCTCTGCATCTGTTTGCGGCTTTTGACACACGAACGGGCAAGGTCTCTGCTCGAACGGCACGACGCAAACGTCAAGCCGAATTCATCACCCTGCTCACCGGGCTCGATCGGGAGATCGAAGCCTCGGTTCGGCGCATTTTCCTGGTGCTCGATAACGCCAGTATCCATAGAGGCAAGCAAGTTCAGGCTTGGCTGGCAGTTCATCCACGCTTCGTCTGCCACTTCCTGCCGACGCATTGCTCCTGGATGAACCAGGTGGAGCAATGGTTTAGCATTCTCCAACGGAAGCGACTGCGCATCAGCGACTTCGCTTCCCTGGATCACTTGGCCGAGCGGCTTATGGCATATGTCTCCGAATGGAATGCTCAAGCGCATCCGTTCAACTGGTCTACCAAGTCTGCTGCCAAAGTCATGGCCAAGTGTAAAGCTCAGGCTACTTGCTTTCCAGCAGCCTGATTGGCAACCCTTTTCAATGCCGTGCTGTACTAAGGTCCTGCCCGTCTCGGTCCGCGTGCCGCGTGTTGCCCGCCATGTCGCGCCACGTACCTGCGAAAGGAAGTCCTGATGTAGAATCGCAACGCTCGAATCGTCGCCGCCCGGTCGCTGGAGGAGCGGGCCACCTGCGGCAGCGGCGCCGAACTGTCGTACACGACAGTATAGACAACCAGAAAGGAGAACTTTTATGTATCCACACCATCTCACTGCGGCGCAGGAGGTAACGTGGGTCATCACCACCCAGACGGCGCCATGGCTCATGCGCAAGGAGCTCGCGGTAGAGACAGGCTTCAGCGTACCGAACGTGATAGTGCGGACGGAGAGCCCGCGGCAGTTGATCGAGGGGTTCGGCGCCAGCTTCAACGAGCTCGGCTGGATGTCACTCGCCGTCCTCGACGCGGAGGAGCGAGACGGCGTCCTCCGCGAACTGTTTGCCCCAGGAGTGGGCGCCAACTTCACCCTCTGCCGCATGCCGGTCGGCGCCAACGATGTCTCGCGCGGCTGGTACTCGTATGATGAGGTGCCGGGTGATTTCGCCCTCGAGCACTTCAGCATTGCCAACGACCTCCAGACGCTCGTCCCGTTTATCAGGAGTGCGCTCGCGCATCAGCCCGACTTGAGGCTCTGGGCGTCGCCATGGAGCCCGCCGACCTGGATGAAGACCAACAAGCACTACGCGGCAGCGATGCCTGTACCGGGGTTCCAGAGCGTGAGCAACGGTCTGCAGCCTGACCAGGTCGGCAAAGAGGGGACCGACATGTTTCTCCAGGAGGAGCGCTATTTCCGCGCCTACGCCTCCTATTTCGGCCGCTTTGTGGACGAGTACCGCAAGCAGGGCATCACCATCGGGATGGTCATGCCGCAGAACGAGTTCAACTCCCCGCAGGTGTTCGAGGTGAGCCTGAGCGACCCCGAGGCGGGCAAATACATCAAGGGCGCGGGGGTTCAGTGGGCGGGGAAGCGGGCCATTGCCGTCATCCACCGCCTCCACCCGGATCTCAGGCTCTACCAGACCGAGCAGGAGTGCGGGGACGGCCGAAACGACTGGCGGTATTGTCGGTACGCCTGGTCGCAGATGAAGCACTACCTGGGGAACGGCGCGAGCGCGTACCTGTACTGGAACCTGTCCATGCAGCAGGGAGGGCTGAGCAGTTGGGGGTGGGCGCAGAATTCGCTGGTGACGGTGGACACCACAGCAAAGACGTTCGTCTACAACCACGAGTACTACCTGATGAAGCATGTGAGCCATTTCGTCAGGCCGGGCGCGCGAGTACTTGAGACTTCCAGCTACAACGGCTACGAAAACCAGCTCGCCTTCGCCAATCCGGATGGGAGTCTCGTGGTCGTCATGCAGAATGACCTCAGCGAAGAGCTGCCGGTTCGCCTGATGATCGGCGGCAGGATCATCGCGCCTACGCTCCCAGCCGACTCGTTCAATACCTTCGTCGTGCCGCCAGCGGAGCCAGCGCCAGGTCAAGGATAGCGCGCGCTACCTGGGCGCGGTCGCGCGGCGCAACGGCCTGCCTGACGAGATGTTGCCCTCCAACGCGGGAGCAGACCGGAGGAGTTACGCCGTGGTGCCGTTGCGACCGGTTCTGTCAAGATTGGGCGCATGCTGGTGATAGAAAGCGCTCAGTTCTTGTATCCTCAGGATCATAGCCGTAGCGGCCAAACCTGATCTAGAAGGAAGCTACCACGAACTGCCCGCGCTGCACCTCTGCGCAGAAGGAAGCAAATACGCCACGTCACGGCATTGTTAAGTACAGCCCACCATTGAAAAAAGGCGTAAGTGAAACCCTACTGATGCCTGTTCTCACCTTGCTTGAGACCGCATGGAAGTGATCTGAATTTCGACCCTTTTCAATGACGTGTTGTGCTGAGAAGTGAAGGAGCTTGCTCGAAGTCACATGCGGGTCTTCTGACGCTGGAGCCACCGATTGTCCTTCATCTGCTGTTACTACTGGCTTGAACTGATTTTCCCGCCCCCGGCCAAAAACTCCCCAGAGTATAGAGGAGGCAAGCAGATAGCATAGTGCTCCGCCAATAAAGACTGCTGGATAGCCAAAATGAATGATGATCAACCCGCCCAGAGGGGCCGTCAAAGCCCAGGGAACCTGAAACGCTACCTGGTAAGCGCTATTTGCCACACCACGATGTTGCTCCGAGACAGCCTCCATCGAGAAGACCTGTAGAACCCCGTTGGACATATCCATCAGTCCTTGACGGAAAAGGTAGAGTATGGCGGCTACAGGTAGGATTGGGGTCAACCCGATCGTAACCAGGAGCGGGATACTGGAGACCTGTGTTGAGACAATTGAATTCACTTTGCCAATACGCCTGGCCAACCAGGGTGCAATGAGGGTGAGCAGCGCAGTGATGGCGGTAGCGCCTGCGCTAAGCAGACCAAAAAGAGCTGGAGAGGCATTCAACTGCTGCACAAAGTAAATATTGAAGTAGGGGAAGAACAGGCCCGCTCCAGCCCCTATAAACGCCTGCACCAGAATAAGGAAAAAGATTGCGCTACATACTATTGAACGAATCGATACGAGGAGGTTGTTGCTCAACCACGTAGGGGTCGGGAAAGAGAGAGAGCCTGGAGTCTTCCTGGTGGCACCACGAAATTGACGTGGTGGCCTACGATCTTCTAACATAAAGAGGGGAACAAGGCTAGGAATAGCGATCGCACCGGCAAAGAGCAGGGATAGCTGGTAGGAACGAGGGCTGGGCTGCATTGCTAGAACCAGGCCAAGCCATGGAGGTAACGGCCCCATCAGCCAGGAAAGGCCGCGGAAATATACGGGTAATATGCCACCAATACTATTGCCCACGACCGTCGTCACCAATCCAAGCGCAATACTCAGACTAAAGAGATGTGAACGCTCGCCGGGCGCACTGTTGATAGTGAGGAATGGAGCGTTCACCACGAGGGTGCCAGCCCCGCCGATACCAGCAATGAAGGCGCTGACCAGCAGAGGAACAGGTTGACGGAAGAGTATCTGCCCTATGCCAGCGAAGCCAATGAGCAAATTCGAACAGATCACGACAGCCTTTCCGCCAAAGCGATCTATACATATTCCTGCCGGAAAGATGGCTATTCCGGCCCCGATTGTTCCCACAAAGAGCACCAGGCCAATAAAATCGGCGCCATATCCGAGTGAGAACAGATAGAGGTTATAGAGGACCAGGAGAATGCCTGTTGTCACGCCGCTCAGGACATTGCTTATGAGGTACAGACGGGCATTTCGTTGAAAATGCCCGAACTGCTGTATGTAGTTAAGGGGTTGCCGCATTTTCAGGGCCTGGCGTAGTAGACCGATCTTCAGGAGCCTGCTCTTCCATTAAAATGCGATAGTCGGGGCTTCTAAAACCAGTGCCTTCTGCCTCAAGCTGATTTTGGGGACGATTGGTCAAACCGGGTAAGAAGAACGCTTTAAGCATTGTTTTCGTCATTAACGTGCGAGCGCGTAATTCGATGACGGTACCGGCTACAAGGCTACTGCCCTGATCCACTTGTTTCTCAAGAGTATGTATATATGGAGGTATTTCTATCGCGGTACGTATGATCTGATTCTCATCCTCCCTGGGCGGCGCGAGGGTACCGTCGATAACAGACTGTGTGGTCGTATTGACGTTATTCACCACTGGCCGTATTAACTTGATCAACTCGATCTTTTCCCGCACCCAGCTCATCCCAAGGAGCAAAACCAGGGCAAGTGCCAGGGCGATCACGATAAAAACCAGCAGATATAGCAGCAGGATGATGGCTGCAATTTGGCCCCATACGGCCAATGGGTCACTACTAGCCAGGTAGATAGGCATCTTAATCTCCTCCTTCCTTGCTGGCTTTTAGCGCCTCTGACTGCTCTTGACGCCGCCTTTCAGCCCTACTCCGGACGCGGCCTCTCCCAAAAAACACGCGGATCATTTGCTGGCCAGCGACGACAGCCGAGGTTGCGCGTATGCTCGGATCAAGCGCAAACTCGCTCGTCAATTCGGCAGTGCTGCTGATGGCCGTAGCGGTCTGGCCGACAGATTTCGCAGTACCTTTGACAATATCGGCAGTTTGAGTGACCGATACAATAAGAGGTCTCATCTCGTCGCGCAATGTTATGATTGTTTGATTAAGTAGCATAATCGAGTAGATAAGGTAGGCGGTCGATGTAATGGCGATGGCGGCCAGTACGATCAGGAAGACGTAGAGGACATCGAGCACCACATCGTATACCGCAGCGAGGATGAATCCAATAAAGAGTAGTATCAAAACAATGACGGCGATAATGATCGCATTCCGCAATGTACTTTTCATTGTACACCTCTCTCAACAAATGTATTTCCTTGCTATGACTTGATTATAACCCATAAGCAAAGCTAGAAGCCAGATATCAGCTATAATACGTATAAAGTTGCTACATTCTCCTGCCATAAACGTAATAATGAGTATAGGGGCCGGGAATAGGTGGGAAATACCACCTGCCAGGTTCCCTTGAGGGTACTGAGTGGACAATATCCATAGCAAAAATGTTACAGCATCTCGCAAGCTAAGCACCCAAATCAGCTATCAGGCTGCACTGAGTAAATATAGAAATGCACATGGGCTTTCACGCTACTCGTGGGTGACGTGGAGCATTACTCTTGGCACAATCATCGTCTGGTGTATTACTGCTTATCAATTTGCCCTGGCAACTGGCGCACATACCTTCCACGATAGTATGATAGTCACTATGAACAATGCAATCAGCATCCAGGACAAGGATAATGATGCACTGAGCAATGTCTTGATTGCGTTTGGAGCAAAAGAGAATGACCTGATCAATCAAGGGCAATACTGGCGTTTTGTCACACCAATATTTCTGCACGCGAACCTGCTGCATGTCGGGCTGAATATGCTCAACCTTGTAGTACTGGGCGTCTTTTTGGAACGCCTGGTAGGACATACGCGCTTCTTACTCATTTATCTCGTGACAGGCACCATCAGTATCATCGCTAGCTATTATTTTATGCCACAAGAAGTCAGCGTTGGAGCTTCCGGCGCTATCTATGGCCTGGTAGGAGCCTATAGCGTATTCGTGTTCATACACCGCAGGGCTTTTCGTAATGGCGGTATCTCGGCGCTGCTCTGGCTCGTCTTTGTGATTGTAGTGAATCTAAGCATAGGGCTGTTTGTTCCAAACGTTGATAATTATGCGCATGTAGGTGGCTTATTAAGTGGATGCCTGCTCGGCTTGTGGTTTACTCCACGGTATACGTTGTCAGATAACAAGACGTTAGTAGATACACATAGCCTATCGCGCCAGTGGCCCTTGGCTCTATTGACGATAACAGGTACACTAATACTTGTAATCATTGCCCGACTTTTCATTGGAGGATAATTTTTTGGAAGCACAAACAGATATTCAGGCATACCTGGAGCGTGGGAAACAAGCTCTGGCAGAGGGACAGGGACGCGAAGCCGCTATTGCTTATGCACACGCTGCACAACTTGAACCAGATAACCCGATGGTGCACCTGGGACTGGCAGAGGCAAACCTGGCGCTTGGTTCTTATGGCGTTGTCTATATGGCCTGCCGTAAAGTACAAGAGTTGCAGCCGGAGGGAGGGGTCGAAAGCACCCTGGCAAATGCGTTACTCAATTTGCTTGACCGCCGCTATGATCGCGCGCTACAGGACGTTGACGCGGTTATTAGCCAGGACCCAGGCTCAGGGTATGTGCATGCCTTACGAGCTTACTTGCTGCGCGCAACCGGGCAGGATTATGATGCGGGGTTAGCACGTTCGCGCGCTGCTCGCCTCTCCCATGGCATGCACTTCGACAATTGCTTCCCACCCCTGGAACCGGCCACTGCGCCCGGCTATGGTCCGGTACCCACCGCGCCCGGCTATAGCCCGGTACCTACGCCTGAAAGTAGTTCTACAGGTTCAACTGGGGAAAACGGTATGGCACAACGAGAGACGATCCCTACCTGGTCGCGGCCGAACACCATGCAGCGACAGGTTATTCGCACTCGCTTCGCGATCAGCCAGAATCCACGTTTCGTGACCACCATCCTCATTGGAATCAATGTGATCGTGTACGCTATTCTCAGCCTGATAAATCAGACCATTAGTTTCGACTCGAGCGATCAGGGTTTGCAGGCGATTGTCAATGCAGGAGGGCAGGTCAACATCTTCGTGCAACAAGGGCAGGTCTGGCGTGTCTTCACAGCCATGTTTCTGCACTTTAACTTAGTGCACCTCGGGGTGAACATGCTTTCACTGTTCTTCATCGGAACAGTAGTCGAGATCTTTTTTGGGAAATGGCGTTACCTGGTCATTTACCTGGGATCCGGTATACTTGGAGGTATATTCACCTACTTTTTGAACCCATCAGGCCTTGTCGTAAATGCCGGCGCTTCCGGAGCCATCTTTGGCGTCTTTGGTGCGCTGGGCGTTTTTTACTTTGTGAACCGCCGCAACATGGGCGCGTATGGACGAGGCGCTATCATGCAGTGGCTTTTCTGGCTGGGACTCAACCTTTTCATTGGCTTCTCCGCCACAAACATTGGCATCTGGGATCACATTGGTGGTCTCGTTGCCGGTATGCTACTCGCGCTGCTGCTTATTCCCAGGTCAAATCGCAGACAAATTTAGGACAAGATACCTCCTTGCAACTTGCCTGACCGTAGGTAGACGCGCTATTACATTGAGGCGGAGATGCATCCCTAAGAGGAATTGATGATTCAGCCTCCACTAGACGTACACCGGTCTTACACCATCACGGATAGATCTGCGCCCGAGTGTACGAGTGCGATGCGATAACGCGGCAGCACGGTCATACTTGAACTGTCCTGCTGAGCGCCGTCCTGTCATGCTGAGCACATGCGTGTATGGATTACCCACATCGTCAGTGGGGAAGGGCCAGCACATCGTATGGCAAGCGAGCGGTGAAAGGACGAGTACATCACTGCTTGGTTGCTACACGATGTCCTGACCGTCACCACCCGACGATGTGGGTAATCCATACACATGCGCTACGCTCAGTGTAAACTCCGCGAAGCATCTCCTGCACCACGCGAGAGAGACCCTTCGCTGCGCTCAGGGTGACACCCGGGGAAGCAGCAAGGGTGACACCCTCTCAACAGCAGGTATTTGGGGCAGATCGTCACGTTCGTAGGGGCGGGAGAGATGAGGAGTGGAGTGGGAGCGCTTGCGTCGCCCATGGGGGCAGGTGGGAAGCGGCAGGGGAACAGGACGCGGGGCGACCCAAGGGTCCCCACCCTTCTTCCCTGCCACCCCCGCCCCTACGGGACGAACCCGCTTCCCTGCTCGTTTCACAAACTACCTACCCTTGAGAGAGGGTGACACCCGGGGAAGCAGCAAGGGTGACAACCAGCGGAACGCTCTGCCCAGCGCGAGAGACCCTTCGCTGCGCTCAGGGTGACATCAAAGGCAACGCCTATAACCGCGATGAGATAGGCGATGCAGAACAGACAAAACAGCAGAAAAACCAGGCGACTCAGGCGAGTTCTTAATCTATATTTTACCTACACCCACTACTGCGATGATACGAGCATACGCCCCTGTTTGAACAATAGTTGCCACAGCGCCGCTCTGTATATCCATGGCATAGAGCGATCCATCTCCATATAATGTCAAGATATGATTATCGAACCATGCCCCCAATTCAAGTAACCTGACATTCGATGTTGCCAACAACTGCGCTTTGCTGACACGCAACTGTTTGCCAGAACCGCTCATGTTAGCCATGAACAGTGCATTGGCACGGTCGTAAGGAGGCTGCGATTGCGTAGAAAATTCGACGTAGATGATCGTGTGACCATCCACGGTAAAGACAGGGGTCGAGACCCAGTGATAATTTGCGCTATTCCTCAGTTCGTGTTGTTCTGACAGCAGCGTCTGTGAGATATCCATCGTAAGGGGATGCCCATCAAGTGTTGTCACTTTCAGGCTATTCGCATATTTGAGTATGGCCAGATCATCGGGCACACTGCCATCAGTTGGTGTAGGTACCTGGCCTTCATAAGAAGAATAGAGCAACACATTACCGTAAGGAGAAAGGGCCAGCGGACCTTGCGGTGAGTTCCCATCTAATAGAGGTCGCGGAGTTGCAGAGAGCGGAGCGGTAAGATCAAGGGTCCACAGCCCAAACTGTATGGCCTCATGGCTTTGCTGACCATCTGTTAGGAGCAGTGTCGAGTTGCTATGTTTTGCGGGATCATTCATAAAAGCAAAGACACGAAAGCACGGGCAGATTGTCGATGATTGTTCAAAAACCCTGGCAGGAGCCGTTAACGGACCCGCGTATATATCAATAATACCGTCGCCACTGGCAGGTTCAGTGCTCCAGGCAACCATCGAACCGTCGCTACTCAGGGCCATCGAGGTAATCACGAGATCAGGAGCAAGTGAGGCAATTTTTTCTGGCGTGTCTCCAAAGATGTCAGTCAAATAAATACCGTCGCCGCTGTAAAGCAGTTGACCAGACGGTGTCAGCACAGGATGTACAGCTTGATTGTAGATGTAGCCAGGAGTAGTTATTACTTGAGGTGATCCACCACCTGTGCTTGAAACCATGTAGATATTGTTTTGCTGTTCGTAAATTATTTCGCGCCCCGCGGGAAGTTGTAAAGGAGGAATAGCTATATTATTTGGTGAAAAGATTGGAGGAGCAGCTGTGGGAGTCGCGTTCTGATCTGTTGGTGTAGGTGATGTAGGAAGCGTGTGTGCAAATTGTGTCGTTGGAGTACTTTTCGCTCCCTGCTGGCCTGGATGAGTAATGACCTGGACCAAATTTGGTATTAACAGGCTGGTAGAAAAGAGTAGCAAGATGCTGATCAACACGAGCAAGATGATAATACCCGTGAAGGAGTTGCGAGTATATTGAAGCGATAATGGTTGTGAAATATGTGGCTTCACTTCATCTTCATCATTGCGCTCTGCTGTATTAGTGACTTGCTGTGTCAAAGCTTTTCTATTCCTTCAATGTCATTAATTTCAGGATAGTAGTATACACGAAAGAGACCCTTGAATCAAAAGATAGCGCAGGTATGGGAGGTATGCAGTAGCGCAACGCGGTGAAACTGTATGTCTCCCATACCTGCGCTATCTTTTACGCCGTTTGATTGGCTTTTTTTTGATGTGGTTTTGCCTTGCTGGAATGGCGCAGAATAAAGGCAATGGTTTTCGCGAATACTTCCTCGCGGTCATAATCTTTCATGATTACATGATATGAACGATGGAAGGTGACGAGGTGTTTTTCTTTGGAACCTATGCGCAGATAAATTTCTCGCCCATCGCGAGCAGGAACAACATGATCATGAATGGATGTCATAATCAGCGCCGGTGCGGTTACATTGGGTAGTTCTGCCCGCAGCGTTGGCAAAAATTGCAACATACTCTCGACGGGTCGCATCGGCGTCCATCGATACGCTTCGCGCGCATAGCGATGGCGCGCCTCAGGGTCGCGCACATCTTCACGCACTGTCGGTACAAGAGGCGTCAGGTATTTCCCTATACGCACAGCGTAGTGGGTCAGAGGGTGCATATGGATGGGAGCACACATTGCGACAATACCCGCCACTTCTTCATGAGCAGCGGTATGCAGCGCAAGAGCCCCACCGAGTGAATGCCCAACGATAAACACAACATCACAACGCTGTTTCAAAGCATACAATTCGTCCCGCACTGCATCCGCCCAATGATACCAACCCGTCGACAACATCTCGCGTACACGTACGCCATGTCCCGGTAAAAGCATATTACGGGTGACCATACCACGGTCCTGGAGCGCGCGCTCCAACTCTTCCATATCCCTGAGATTGCCATTCAGCCCATGCACCAGTAGGACGCCTATAACAGGTTCGTTTGATGAATGTGCTGTGCTTATGGTAGGGGACACATGGGACGGCTCCATTGACATTGCTCCTCGTAATGTAGTGATTCAATGTTCGTGGCAAGGAGTCCCCTGCCTTCTAGGCATGGGGAGGAATTGCCACCCGCCCGTAAACGGGACTCCTTGTACATTTCGTACATTTGTGCTATCCTGTGCTTGCGCTAAGGCACCCTGTTGGCTGACCGACCATTGTCGGCGGTCGGGAGCAATCCCACAGGGAGAGACGGTTCGCGGAATGCCCGCCCAAGCTGCTAATTGGGTTCCTGATAACAAGGTGCGAGAGTATCTGGCTGCCAGGGTAAAACAACGCATCTATGAGAGAACGCTGCTCATCCGGCATGCCTGGGTGAGTACGGGTACCTTGTCATGGTGCCCTCATGTGTCGGTCGTTGAAGCCAAAGCGGAAAGGTCTCCTTTCTGAGTTGCGGTGGAGGCTAGACACAAGCCCCTGTGTTCACGCATGGGGTTCATGACATGAATAAACCTGTTAGTTATATGTTGTTATATCTATAGAATACCCGTAATAGTTACGTTTCAGCAAGGTTCAATGTTGTATAGGATGTTGGGTTTTAGCTGCGCTACCCCATACACATTGCCCTTTCTCGT
>WNGE01004037.1_pt1 | contig 24160 bp, 22 predicted proteins | sample 5400651 | NCBI WGS metagenome assembly WNGE01 (sample SAMN13153370, study PRJNA577476) | soil metagenome | isolation source: 60 cm soil or saprolite under grassland replicate 2 | place: USA:California | collected 2016-06-15
GCGCTCACGCGCCTGCTCGACACGCGAACGCTGGGCTCGCTCATCTTTTGGGGTCCGCCCGGCACCGGTAAAACCACCGTCGCGAGGCTCTTGGCGCAAGCGACCGATCTGCATTTCGAGCAGATCTCCGCGATCTTCTCCGGCGTCGGCGACCTCAAGAAGGTGTTCGAGGCGGCCCGGGCGCGGCGCGAGAGCGGGCAGGGCACGCTTCTCTTCGTCGACGAGATCCATCGCTTCAATCGCGCGCAGCAGGACTCGTTCCTGCCGGTCATGGAAGACGGCACCATCGTTCTCGTCGGCGCCACCACCGAGAACCCGTCCTTCGAGTTGATCGCGCCGCTCCTCTCTCGCGCGCGCGTCATGGTTTTCAAGCGGCTCGACGCCGATGCGCTCGAGAAGCTGCTTGCCCGCGCCGAGTCAATCGAAGGCAAGACGCTTCCCCTGGACGCCGAGGCGCGGCAATCCCTCATCCGTATGGCGGACGGGGACGGCCGCGCGGCGCTGACCCTTGCCGAGGAGGTATGGCGGGCGGCGCGCGAGGGCGAGACGTTCGGCGCGGCGCAATTGCAGGAGGTGGTGCAGCAGCGCGCGCCGATCTACGACAAGCAGCAGGACAGCCACTACAATCTGATCAGCGCCTTGCACAAATCGGTGCGGGGTTCCGACCCGGATGCGGCGCTTTACTATCTTTGCCGCATGCTGGATGCGGGCGAGGATCCGCTTTACATCGCGCGGCGTGTGGTGCGCATGGCGGTGGAGGATATCGGGCTCGCCGATCCGCAGGCGCTCATGGTCGCCAATGCCGCGAAGGACGCCTATGATTTTCTCGGGTCCCCGGAAGGCGAATTGGCGATTGCCGAGGCCGTGATCTACGTCGCCACCGCACCGAAGTCGAATGCGGCCTATACCGCTTATGGCGCGGCCATGCGTACCGCCAAGGAGGCGGGCTCGCTCCTCCCGCCGAAGCACATCCTCAACGCGCCGACCAAACTGATGCGGGCAGAGGGCTATGGCGGCGGCTACGATTACGACCACGACGCCCCCGAAGCCTTTTCCGGCCAGGATTACTTCCCCGAACAGCTCGGACGGCAGAAATTCTATGATCCGCCCGAGCGCGGCTTCGAGCGCGAGATCAGGAAACGGCTAGAATATTGGGCGAAGCTGCGAAAGGAGAGATAATGCGACGAGCTCGTGCGGGCTAGAACAGGTGAACCTGAAGGTCGCCAGAATTCAAATTGTCGACAATGCGGTCGTCGATTCTCTTAAGTTGCGGAAACTTCTGTTTGAGTTTGGTCCGAAGCGTTGTCACAAGGCCGGAGCTGGCAGTGGTGAAGACAAGCTGGGCTGATCCTGAGGAAGGCGGCGAAGCAAGTTCCGCAAAATCAGTATAGGCCATCGAAGATTTGTATCCTGAGTTCAGGAGAAAGTCTCGAACCTCTCCCGCTAATTCTCCGACTCCCTTGGCATAGTAGACCCTGATGTCGTATTTTTTATTGTCCTTGTACTCGGGACTAATTTCCTTCTGAACTTCGACGCCCGCATTGAGTTTGGTGATTATCGCATCCACCTTCTTGCTCAGTGCGCTGATATCGCTGCCAAGGTCTGCTCCCTGTCCCGCCACGGCATTTTTCATTTGACCGGAAATTTCGCCGAGTTGTCCCTTGTAACTGAAGGTTTGCAGAGTTGGCAGCGCGCAGAGAGCGACAGCAACGACGAACGCGTAGCCGATGTAGTTGTTGACTGTGGGATCGGTGAAAACTTTATAGCAAACCGCAACGACAATCAGGGCGCCGAGCACGATCGGCAACCATGTTGCGAGATCGCCCATGCCGTGACCTCAGGTTACAATTGGATGATGACACAACCAAAATTTAATGTCACGACCTCGGGTCGAGATGCAGCGCCCATGAGCACTCTTGCCAAGCACGTGCACGGTCAGCCGGACGGCGAAAGCGCGTCGGCTTCGACCGGCGTACAAACCGCGAAGGTGAGTGCGGACGAAGCCGGCATGCGCGTCGACCGTTTCGTGGAGGCGCGCTTTCCCGGACTCGCGTTTTCTCACATCCAACGAATCATCCGAAAGGGCGAGCTGCGCGTGAACGGCAAGCGCGCGCAGCCGCGCCAGCGCCTCGAGGCCGGGCAGGCGGTGCGCATCCCGCCGCTGCGATTGGAGCCGCGGCCGCCGGCGCGTGACGCGAAGACGGGCAACGAGACGCGCGATTTCCTCAAATCCATCACGCTCTACGAAGATGCCGACGTGCTGGTGCTCAACAAGCCCATGGGGCTTGCGGTGCAGGGGGGCTCGGGCACCACGCGCCATGTCGATGGAATGCTCGAAGCGCTGCGCGATGCCCACGGCCAGCGCCCGCGCCTGGTGCACCGCCTCGACAAGGATACCGCGGGGTGCCTGCTCGTCGCCAAGACGCGGTTTGCCGCTGCGGCGCTGGCCAAGACCTTCCGCTCGCGCTCGGCGCGAAAAATCTACTGGGCGCTCGTCGCCGGCGTGCCCAAGCCGCGCCAGGGACGCATCTCGACCTTCCTCGTCAAGCAGACGCGGGCAGACGATTCGTTCATGCGCGTTGCCCGCCATGGCGAGGAGGGCGCAAGCCATGCGGTGACCTATTACGCCATGATCGACACCGCCGCGCGTCAGCTAGCCTGGCTCTCGCTTAAGCCGGTGACCGGCCGCACCCATCAATTGCGCGCGCACTTGGCGCATATCGGTCATCCCATCGTGGGCGACCCCAAATATTTCTCCAAGGAGAACTGGCAGCTGCCCGGCGGCATGCAAAACCGCCTGCATCTGTTGGCGCGCCGCCTCGTGGTGCCGCACCCGCGCGATGGAACGGTCGACGTCACCGCGCCGCTGCCGCCGCACATGCAGCAGTCGTGGAATCTCATCGGTCTCGACGTCAGGCGCTACGACCCGATCGTCGAGGCGCCGGAAGAATAGACAATCGGCTCGGTGTGGCGTGGCAGTCACAATTCGGCGGTCCACATCGGCGCAGACGGCCCTAGCGCCCGTGGCACCTCGGCGGGCCGCCTGCCACTCCACACGTTCTGGTTTGTATTTTCATTGTAAAGAACAGTCGCGAAACAACGCCGATCGTTTTTTGCAACCGACGGTTTGCATGGCGATGCTCGCATGCGCCGATCCGCTGGTGGATGTCATCGGTCCGACGCGCTTTCGAGCTTGGCCCAGCGGTGAGTCGGATTTCTGCTTTCGCTGTCATGAAACGGCATGGCTTATCCCTTTCTGATCTCGCAGGAAAATACGCCGGCCGCGGCTTGCGTCCGTGCAGCAAAAAGCCCGGTGCGGTCTTCGCCCGGGCGGCTCGCATAGTTTCGATGAATGCTCTTTTCTGGAAGATTCTCGTTACACGAGTCAAGAGGTTTGTAGGGCGATTTGATTAGCCGCAAAAACATTCGCTCGTTCCGGGGGTTGCCGCCCGTCACGACAGCCAAAGCGCTCGCTCTCACCCTTTCTGAACAAACTAAATCTCGCTCGCCGATCAGTCTTTGACGCGACCTACAGCGCAGCGGGCCGCGCCGCACCGCGCGATCCCTTGAATCACCTTATCGGTGCCGGCGACCGTTCGTTAGTAGCGTGCGCCGTAGTAGCCGTAATAAGTCCGGTCTCCGTAGCCGTAGTACGGCGGATAGCTATAGCTGTAGTACGCCGGATAACCGTAGCCGTAATAGGGACCATACCCGTAGCTGTAATACGGATACGCATAATAGGGCCGTGCAAACGCGCTTCCGATGAGCGCGCCTACGGCAAAGCCGCCGAGCGCTGGTCCCCACCAGCCCCTCCAGCGCGCATCCGCCGTGGTGGGCGTGGCAACTCCAGCGACGACGATAGTCGCCGCTGCGAGCGCGGTAAGAAATTTCCTCATGGGGTTCACCTCGATCTCAGGACTGCGGTCTTAAAACGCGAGCTTTCTCGAAATGTTCCACAGTGTCTGCTCTTGGTCGGCTGGTCGAAGTTAAGCGGCCGGGCTTGTCCCGGCCATCCACGTCTTGTTCCGTCAGGAAAACCAGACGTGGATGCCCGGCATAAAGCCGGGCATGACGAGTCGCTAACTGAGACGATTGGTATTACCGCAAGCTCGCGTTGATTTTCTCGAGCATTGCCGAGCCCGGGCACAGCTCGGCCTCCGCGAGAGAATTGAGCGGCGCCCCGACGGTGTTGAAATTGCGGTGCAGGTCTTCCGGCTCGGGATCGACGTAGAGCAGGCCGGTGACGATCTGGCCGATGGCGGCGTGCCGCTGCAGGAAGTTCATGGCGCCGAGCCGGTCGTGCGGGTCGTAATCGGCGGCGACCTTCTTGAGCACGAGTTTCGAGCCGTCGTGCTGCTCGACGACCTCGACCGCGCCCGGTTCGTAGGCGACCGTGATCGGCGCGCGGCCGGTGATGAAGTCGAGCCGGTTCACCGCCTCGTTGTGTTCGCGCACGTAGTCGAAACTCTTGGTGGATCCAAGGTGATTGTTGAATGCGACGCACGGGGAGATGATGTCGATGAAGGCGGCGCCTTCGTGCTCGATCGCGGCCTTGACCAGCGGCACCATCTGCTCCTTGTCGCCGGAGAACGAGCGGGCGACGAAGGTGGCGCCGAGCAGCAGCGCCAGCGCGACGAGGTCGATGGAATTGTCGGTGTTGGTTACGCCGCGCTTGGATTTCGATCCGCGGTCCGCGGTGGCTGAGAACTGCCCTTTGGTGAGGCCGTACACGCCGTTGTTTTCGACGATATAGACCATGTTCACGCCGCGGCGCAGCGCGTGCGCGAACTGACCCAGTCCGATCGAGGCCGAATCGCCGTCGCCGGACACGCCGAGATAAATGAGGTCGCGATTGGCCAGGTTCGCGCCGGTGAGCACGGAAGGCATGCGCCCGTGCACGGAATTGAAGCCGTGCGAGCTGCCGAGAAAATAGGTCGGGGTCTTCGAGGAGCAGCCGATGCCGGAGAGCTTGGCCACCCGATGCGGCTCGATGTCGAGCTCGAAACAAGCCTCGATGATCGCCCCGGAGATGGAGTCGTGACCGCAGCCCGCGCACAGCGTGGATACCGAACCCTCATAGTCGCGGTGGGTGTAGCCGAGCGCGTTCTTCGGCAGCGCCGGATGATGAAATTTGGGTTTGGTGATGTAGGTCATGGTCCTAGGCCCATTGACGCAATCATGACACCACCTTGCGCAAGGGGGTGACCTTGAGCGCGTCTAGATGATCGCCGATCGCGCGCGAGATGAAGCGCGCCGTGATCGGCGTGCCATCGTAATGCAGGATCGGCACCAAGCGGACGGGATCGATGCTGCATTCGTTGACGATGAGCGAGCGCAGTTGCGCATCGCGGTTCTGCTCGACGACGAACAAGAAGTCATGGTCGGCGACGAAGCTGGTGACGCTCGAGTGGAACGGGAAGGCGCGCACGCGCAGCCGGTTCAGCGAATGGCCGCGCGCCTCGATCATATGGATCGCCTCGTCCATCGCTGGCGACGTCGAGCCGTAGTAAATCACGCCGTATTTCGTGGGCTTGGCGGCATTCGCCTGCAGCGGGTGCGGAACGAGGTCCTTGGCGGTTTCGAATTTGCGCAGCAGCCGCTGCATGTTGTCGGCATAGGGCGCGCCCTCCTCGGTGTAGCGCGCATAGCGGTCGCGCGACGTGCCGCGGGTGAAGAACGAGCCCTTGGTCGGATGCGTGCCCGGATAGGTGCGGTACGGAATGCCGTCGCCGTCGACATCGAGATAGCGGCCGAAATCCTTGCCGGCATCGAGATCGGTCGCGGTCATCACCTTGCCGCGATCGTACTTGCGGCTGTCGTCCCAGGTCAGCGGCCGGCACAGGCGATGGTTCATGCCGATGTCGAGATCGAGCATGACGAAGATAGGCGTCTGCAGGCGGTCGGCGAGATCGAAAGCGTCCGTCGCGAAGTCGAAGGCCTCGGCGGGGTCTTCCGGGAACAGCAGCACGTGCTTGGTGTCCCCGTGCGAGGCGTAGGCGCACGAGATCACGTCGCATTGCTGGGTACGCGTCGGCATGCCGGTCGATGGCCCGGCGCGTTGCACGTCGAATATCACCGCGGGAATTTCGGCGAAGTACGCCAAACCGAGAAACTCCTGCATCAGCGAAATGCCGGGGCCCGAGGTGGCGGTGAAGGCCCGCGCCCCGTTCCACGCGGCGCCGATGACCATGCCGATCGACGCCAGTTCGTCCTCCGCCTGCACGATCGCGAACTTGCTCTTCTTGCTCGCCGCATCGACCCGCAGCCGCCGGCAATGACTGGTGAACGCATCCGCGAGCGAGGACGAAGGCGTGATCGGGTACCAGGCGCACACCGTCGCCCCGCCATAGAGGGCGCCCAGCGCCGCGGCCGAGTTGCCCTCGATGAAGATGCGGTCGCCGACCGCCTTGCCACGGCGCAAGCGCAATCCGATCGGGCACTGCAGATTCTGTAGCGTCCAGTCGCGCCCGAGATGGAGCGCCTGCAGGTTCGCATCGATCAGCTTTTCCTTCGACTTGAACTGCTCGCGCACGAGCTGCGCGGTTGCCTCGATGTCCATATCGAGCAGCGCACAGAGCGCTCCGATATACATGACGTTCTTGAACAGCTGACGCTGGCGCGCGTCGCTGTACTCGCGGTTGCAAATCGCGGTCAGCGGCACGCCGATCACCGTGATGTCCTCGCGGAACTTGGACTTCGGCATCGGTTTGGTGGAATCGTAGAGCAGGTATCCGCCCGGCTCGATTCCCGCCATGTCCTTGTCCCAGGTCTGCGGGTTCATCGCCACCATGAGATCGGTGCCCCCGCGCGCGCCAAGATGGCCGGCCTCGGAGATGCGCACCTCGTACCAAGTCGGCAGGCCTTGGATGTTGGACGGGAAGATGTTGCGGGGCGCAACGGGGACGCCCATACGCAGCACCGAGCGCGCGAACAGCTCGTTGGCGCTGGCGGAGCCAGAGCCGTTGACGTTGGCGAACCGGACGACGAAGTCGTTTACGCTGCTGATCGGGCTGCTACTTGGCATTTGTCATTCGCGTGAGTCAGGTCGATGAGATATTTTTGCATGTCCCAGGCGCCGGTCGGACAGCGCTCCGCGCATAGCCCACAGTGCAGACAGACGTCCTCGTCCTTCACCATGACGCGGCCGGTCTTGAGATCGTTGGCGACGTAGAGGTCCTGGGTGAGGTTCTTGGCGGGTGCCCTCAGTCGCGTTCGCAAATCGGCTTCCTCGCCGTTTTCGGTGAACGTGATGCAGTCCATCGGACAGATGTCGACGCAGGCGTCGCATTCGATGCAGAGCGAGGAGGTGAACACGGTCTGCACGTCGCAATTGAGGCAGCGGTGCGCCTCCTTGAGGGCGAGGTCGGGGTCGTAGCCGAGCTCGACTTCGGTCCTGATATCGCGCAACGCCACGACCTTGTCGCGCAACGGTACGCGGTAGCGCCGGTCGGGGGCGATGTCGTTGTCGTAGCTCCACTCGTGGAGCCCCATCTTCTGGCTGACGATCTCGACCATCGGGAGAGGACGGTCGTTGAGGTCACCGCCCGAGCACAGCTTGTCGATCGACAGCGCCGCGTCGTGCCCATGCGCCACCGCCCAGATGATGTTCTTCGGCCCGAAGGCGGAATCGCCGCCGAAGAACACGCGCGGGTGGGTTGATGCCATGGTCTTGGGATCGACCTTCGGCATGTTCCACTTGTCGAACTCGATACCGATGTCGCGCTCGATCCACGGGAAAGCGTTCTCCTGGCCGACCGCGACCAGCACGTCGTCGCAAGGGAAGTGCTGATCCGGCTCGCCGGTGGAAACGAGGTTGCGACGGCTCTTGGCGTCGTATTCGGCCTTCACTTTCTCGAACAGCACGCCGGTGAGGCGGCCGTTCTCGTGCGTGAATTCTTTCGGCACGAGGAAATTGAGGATCGGGATGTCCTCGTGCATGGCGTCCTCCTTTTCCCATGGGGACGCTTTCATTTCCTGGAATCCCGAGCGGACGATCACCTTGACGTCCTCGCCGCCGAGCCGGCGCGAGGAGCGGCAGCAGTCCATGGCCGTGTTGCCGCCGCCGAGCACGATGACGCGCTTGCCGATCTTGTTGATGTGGCCGAAGGAGACCGAGGAGAGCCAGTCGATGCCGATGTGGACGTTCGCCGCCGCCTCCTTGCGGCCGGGAATCTCGAGGTTGCGCCCGCGCGGCGCGCCGCACCCGACGAACACTGCATCCCAACCCTCTGCCAGCAGCGCCTTGAGGCTGTCGATGCGCTTGCTGCCGCAAAATTCGATGCCGAGGTTGAGGATGTAATCGCACTCCTCGTCGATGATGGATTCGGGCAAGCGGAAGCGCGGGATCTGCGTGCGGATCATGCCGCCCGGGTTCGGATCCTGATCGAATATGACACAGTGATAGCCGAGCGGGGCGAGGTCGCGCGCGACCGTGAGCGAGGCGGGGCCGCCGCCCACGAGCGCGATGCGCTTGCCGTTCTTCACCGTCGCCGGCTTGGGGAGGCGATCGCGGATGTCGTCCTTGAAGTCGGCGGCGACGCGTTTGAGGCGGCAGATCGCCACCGGCTCGTTCTCCACACGCACGCGTCGGCAGGCCGGCTCGCAGGGCCGGTCGCAGGTGCGTCCGAGAATTCCGGGAAAGACGTTGGATTTCCAGTTGACCATGTAGGCGTCGCTATAGCGGCCCGCCGCGATCAAGCGGATATATTCGGGCACCGGCGTGTGCGCCGGACATGCCCACTGACAATCCACGACCTTATGGAAGTAGTCCGGCCTCGAAATGTCGGTAGGTTTCATCTACGCCTCTGCGCGCACGCGTGAACCGCGCGTCTCTTGTAAACCATGCCCGAACGAACATCGGCCGGTCTGTGCCCCGCTTCGGCTTGTGGTCCGCCGAATCCGGCCGGGATAGTAGTGGAGGCCCCCTCGAAATTCCACCGATACGTTCGTCATCACAGGCCTTTACATCATAACGGAAGGCGCCCCGCGCGGGGATCGCCGGCAGCGTAGTTTAAAGCTAGTGAGCGCTTCCATAACAATAACCTAACCCATCCCTGGAGGCCATAACATATTGAGGCAATTGGCATCTTCGGCGCGGGCCAATTGGTGCAATGCAAGAGGATTGGCGTTGCGAGGTGCCGGAAGCGAATGGATCTCCCTGACCCATGGTCGCTTGCCCGACACTGGGTTGAGCTTGTGCGCGAGCTTTGCACGGCATCGTGAACGCTCGCGTTTCGTCTTCCGCATCACGCCTCGCTCAACGCGGGCATGACCTCGCGCGTGAACAGATCGACCGTGCGCAACACCTCGGAGATGGTCAGATCGCCGAAGGCGAACTGGCCGACGAAATAATTGGTGCCGGCCTCCTCCATCTGCGCCTTGATCATGCGCACCACGGTCGCCGGCGAGCCCGCGATCCCGCGGCCGCCGTCCTTGATCTGATCGAAATGCGGCGGCCGATCTCCGCCGGCCGGGATCGTGCCGTGCATGCGAAAGAGATGATGGAAGTGGCGGTGCCAAAGCGGGTAGGCGCGGCGCGCAATCGCCAGCGCCTCCGCGTCGGTCTCGCCCATGATCACGAAACGAGCAAGCCCCAGCATGGGCGTGTGCGTTCCTTTGAATGCCGCACGGTAACGATCGGTCATGGTGCGGATCTGCGAGGTGAGCGCATTGGCGACCAGATTGAAACCGTTGCGACCGGCGGCCTCCGATCCCTCGGGCGTGCCCGCGCCTGCCCAGAATGGAGGATGCGGCTTTTGGAACGGCTCGAGCTCGATCGGCACGTCGGCATAGTGGTAGAACTCGCCGTGAAACGTGAGCGTGCGCCCAGTCAGCGCCTGGCGAAGGATCTGCAGCGCTTCGAGATACATCTTCTGTCGGTGGTCGGGATTGACGCCGAAATAGGCGGTCTCGATCGGCGAAATGCCGCGACCGACGCCCAGCTCGAAACGCCCTCTGCTGAGCTGGTCGAGCATGCAGATCTCCTCGACCACTCGCAGCGGATGATGGAGCGGAAGGGTATAAACCAGCGGCCCGAAACGCAGACGCTGCGTGCGCTGAGCGACCGCGGCGAGGAAAACGCTGGGCGAGGCGGCAAGGCCGAGCGGCGTCGCGTGATGCTCGGCGGTATGGTACGCGTAGAAGCCGCCGCGATCGTAGGCTTCGACGATCTTCAGCCGCTCCTCGTAAAAGGCGTGCAGGGGCCGCTCATTGCGGTCCAGGTGATCGAAAACGCCGACTTTCATTGACCCTCGCTTCATCGCTCGCATGAGCTGCCATCATCCGCAAAAGCGCGTGCTCCAACAAGACTCGGTCGGGTTGCGACATTGAATGAGCGGCGCTCGCTGCCCATCTTGAGCTCGTATGCGCGACCTGTTCGATGGCATTTTTCCAGACGAGCGGCTCGATCCGATAGCGGCCGCGCGGCGCGCGATGCGTCCGCAATTGCCGCGGCGGTTCTATCAGCGGGCAGAGGTCGAGGATGCGAAGGACGAATTCCGCGTCCTGCTCGACGGACGGCCGGTAAAGACGCCGGCGCGCCGCACGCTGGCGGCGCCCAGCCGCACGCTGGCGCAGCAGCTGGCCGCCGAATGGGAGGCGCAGCGCGACGTGATCGATCCGGCCAAAATGCCGCTCACGCGGCTCGCAAACAGCATCATCGACGGCGTGATTGATGCCCCGTCGACGGTGGCGCTCGAAGTTGAGCGGTATCTCGCCTGCGATCTCGTGTTCTACCGCGCCGGTGGCCCGGCCGGTCTGGTTATGCGGCAGGCCAACGCGTGGGACCCTGTGCTCGCCTGGGCGCGTGAAGCGATGGGCGCGCGTTTCCTGCTGGCGGAGGGCATCGTCTTCGTCACGCAGCCCGCGCAAGCGCTCGCTGCCGCAAGCTCCGCCATACCCAAGCACCCCTGGCGGCTGGGTGCCGTGCACGCCATCACGACGCTCACGGGCTCGGCGCTCATTGCGATTGCGTTGGCGCACGACGTGCTGTTGGTCGATGTCGCCTGGGCGGCCGCGCACGTGGACGAGGACTGGAATATGCAATTCTGGGGCCGCGACGAGCTTGCGCTCGAGCACCGCGCCGCGCGCTTTTCCGAAATGCAGGCGGCAGCGGCGGTGCTGGAAGCGATCAACTAAGGCGCCACCTCGGCGCCGAGCCCCGTCAGTGCGGGGCACAGCGCGTCGGCCGCGCGCTATGCCTGGCACGACGGGTCGAGCACCAATTACTTCTTCTTCAGCGTGCCGTAAGCAACGACGGTGGTGCCTTGAACGCTGCCGAACCACCCGAGCGCGAGATCGTCGCCCTGGCGCGCCACGGTGATGGTGCCGTCGGGGCAGCGACCGCCTTTGTCGGCTTGGCCCTTGGTGATGGCCTCGACGTAGAACACATAGGATTTCGACGATCCGGCGCGGGTGAGCTTTCCGGTGCAGTCGAGATCCGGATACTTCGTCTCCGCTCCCCGAGCGTTTATCGTGAGCTCGAACTTGTACGGCTTTTGGCTGCCGACTTGGGTGAGTTCGCCGCTCCAGTTGCCGTTGATACTGGGAGCGGCCGCCGCGGCGCCCTTTTTACCTTTTGCCGCCGGCTGGTCTTCGGGCGCAGGCGGAAATTGCGCGGTCGCCGGCGCGACCGCCGCCGCCGTGGCGAGAACCAGCGCAGCGCTGCAGTAGCACAAAGTCTTGTAGCGGAATCCTTTAGGCATGCTTTGCTCCCCTCGAATACGCTTACACGGCGGAAAGTTTACCCTCAAATAGCGGTACATGCTATGGATTTTGCGTTGGGCGCGTGGGGCGAGGCGCGGTCATGAAGGACATCCTCGAGAAGCTCGAAGAACGTCGCGCGCGGGCCCGCGCGGGCGGCGGTCCGGCGCGCATCGAAGCGCAGCACAAGCGCGGCAAGCTCACCGCGCGCGAGCGGCTCGAGCTCCTCATGGACAAAGGCTCGTTCGAGGAGTTCGACATGTTCGTCGAGCACCGCTCGGCCGACTTCGGCATGGAGAAGAGCAAGATTCCCGGCGACGGCGTCGTCACCGGCTGGGGCACGGTGAATGGCCGCACCGTGTTCGCCTTCGCCAAGGATTTCACCGTGTTCGGCGGCTCGCTCTCCGAGGCGCACGCGCAGAAGATCGTCAAGATCCAGGACATGGCGATGAAGGCGCGCGCGCCGATCATCGGCCTGTTCGATGCCGGGGGTGCGCGCATCCAGGAAGGCGTCGCCGCGCTCGGCGGCTACGGCGAGGTGTTCAAGCGCAACGTGATCGCCTCCGGCGTCATCCCGCAGATTTCCGTCATCATGGGGCCGTGCGCGGGAGGCGACGTCTATTCGCCGGCCATGACGGATTTCGTGTTCATGGTGCGTGACACCAGCTACATGTTCGTCACCGGTCCCGACGTGGTGAAGACGGTCACCAACGAGGTGGTGACGGCGGAGGAGCTCGGCGGGGCCGCGGTGCACACGACGAAGTCCGGCATTGCCGACGGCTCCTACGAGAACGATGTCGAGTGCCTGCTGCAGATGCGCCGGCTGCTCGACTTTCTGCCCGCCAATAACGAGGCGGGCGTACCCGAGTGGCCTTCGCACGACGAGCTCGAGCGCGAGGAGAAATCGCTCGATACGCTCATCCCCGACAACCCCAACAAACCCTATGACATCAAGGAGCTGATCCTCAAAGTCGTCGACGAGGGCGATTTCTTCGAGCTGCAGGAAGCGTTCGCCAAGAACATCGTCACCGGCTTCGGCCGCATTGCCGGGCGCAGCGTGGGCGTCGTCGCCAACCAGCCCATGGTGCTCGCGGGCGTGCTCGACATCGACGCCTCGCGCAAGGCCGCGCGCTTCGTACGCTTCTGCGACGCGTTCGGCATTCCGATCGTGACGTTCGTCGACGTGCCGGGATTCTTGCCCGGCACGAACCAGGAATATGGCGCGCTTATCGCGCACGGAGCGAAGCTCCTCTTCGCCTATTCGCAGGCCACGGTGCCGCTCGTCACCGTGATCACGCGCAAGGCGTTCGGCGGCGCCTACGACGTGATGGCATCGAAGCACATCGGCGGCGACGTCAATTATGCCTGGCCGACGGCGCAGATCGCCGTGATGGGAGCAAAAGGCGCGGTCGAGATCATTTTCCGCGCCGACACGGGCGACGCCAAGAAGATCGCCGCCCGCACCAAGGAATACGAGGACCGCTTCCTCTCGCCGTTCGTCGCCGCCGAGCGCGGCTATATCGACGACGTGATCATGCCGCGCGCGACGCGCCCGCGCATCGCCAAGGCGCTGGCGATGCTGCGCGGCAAGCGCGTGGAGATGCCGGCAAGGAAACACGATAATCTTCCCTTGTGAGAGGCCGGCAGGGAGAGGACGATGAAGGCAGCCATGGTTTTTCTGGCGAGCGCCACGCTCGCCTGCGCGGCACCCCTCGCACGCGCCAGCGACTATCCGAGCAAGCCGATCACGCTGATGATCGGCTTTGCGCCGGGCGGGCCGAGCGATGTGATGGCGCGTATTCTCACCAAGAAAATGGAGGAGATCCTCAAACAGCCGTTGGTGATCGAGAACCGTGCCGGCGCCGGAGGCAGCATCGCCGGCGCCGCGGTGGCGCGCGCCGCACCCGATGGCTACACGGTGCTGCTCGCAACCGGCAGCCTGCTCGCGATCAACGTCAGCCTCTACAAGAACATCGGCTACGACCCGGAAAAGGATTTCGAGCCGATCGGTATGATCGGAACTCAGACCAACGTGCTCTACGCTCATCCATCGGTGCCGGCGACGTCGCTTGGCGAGTTGATCGCCTACGCCAAGGCCAGTCCCGGCAAGCTCAGCTTCGGCTCGGGCGGCAACGGCACGCCGGCACATCTCGCAGGCGAGCTGCTCAAGCTTCAAGCCAAGATCGACATCACGCACGTGCCGTTCCGCGGCACCGGGCCGGCGTTGCAGGCGGTCATCGGTGGCCACGTGCCGATGGCATTTAATCCGCCATCGCCGTTGATCCCTCATATCCAAAGCGGCACTATTCGTGCGCTCGCGATCACGACGCTCAAGCGGACGGCGGTATTGCCCGAGGTCCCGACCATCGCCGAGTCCGGCTTTCCCGGCTTCGAGGCGACGACCTGGCATGCGCTCGTGGCGCCGGCGGGGACGCCGAAGGACGTCATCGCCACACTGCATCGCGCGACTGCTGCGACCGTCAACGATCCGGCTGCGCGCAAGGCCTTGACGGACCTCGGCGTCGACGTGGTGGGTGGCACGCCCGAAGAGCTTCGCGCCTATGTGAAGTCCGAGATTCCGAAATGGGCCGAGGTGGTGAGGGCATCCGGTGCCAAGGTGGACTGACATTGCTCGTCCGCCGCCGACATGACGCGGACTTGTAGCTGAAGTGCTGCCGCGCGGTGCCAAATGAGCGCAGGTGCGATTCGTCCGCGCGTATGCGCGGACGAGCGGAAATGGCAGTGGAATGATTACCGCGTGCCCGAGCCGACGCGAGGCTGTTGCGTCTGCGTTTCGCTGCGGCTGCGTGCCGCACGCTCGGCGAGCCGCAGCCATGACTGCGCAAGGGTGAGCCAGAAAGGCCGGTCGCCGTCGCTTGCCACCGTTTGGGCCATCCGCAAGCAGTCTTCCGCGTTGTTGCGGTAAATGTTGTTGGAACTCATGGATACGCTCCCCGATTACGCGACTTGGGTTGCAACCAGAGCCCCCAACCTGGGCAAACTCGTGACCCAAATCTGAGGGGGGATACCGGCGCGTTTCCTCTATCTCTGCTGGCCGACAGATGCGCTGGGATGGAGCCTCTCCGCCGGCATTGCGGCTCGAACCCCGCGTTCGATTGCCAAGCAGGCTGGTATCATTATGTTGGGCGACCATGCTGCCAGCACGGGACATCGTGGTCGTTCACAGCTCCGACCTGCATATGGATCATGACTACACTGCACGGCTGCATGGAGGTGACGGCACGGCTGGGCTTGCGAGCGTGCTCAGTGCGGCCCGCGCCGCCGGCGCGGACATCGTGGTGCTTGCCGGCGACACCTTCGATTGTCATCGCGTGCCGCCCGTCTTGCTCGATCGGGCCGCCGCGCTCATTTCGGCGGCGGCGCTGCCTGTGGTGCTTTTGCCCGGCAACCACGACCCTGCCGTCGCGGATGCGGTCTACCACCATCAGGCCTTGGCGAGGCTCGACAATCTCCACGTCCTCGGCGTCACCCACGAGGAGGCGGTTCTCTTCGCCGATATCGGACTAGAGATTTGGGGCCGCGCTCATCGCGACTACGGCGACATGATGCCGTTCGAGCGGCTGCGGCCGCGCTCGACGCGTTGGCAGATTGCGGTCGCACACGGCCATTATGTGCCGGTGCCGGACCGAACCAGCAGGCTGCGTCCGTCGTGGCTCATCGGTGACGACGATCTCACGGCGGCGGGCGCCGACTACATCGCACTCGGGCATTGGAATCGCGCCGCGAAAGTCGGCACGGTGGCTGCCTATTATTCCGGCTCGCCGGAATACGCCGGGACCATCAATGTGGTGCGGCTTTGCGCCGGCGGAGACATTGCGGTGACGCGCGCGGCGCTTGAGATTGCGCGCGAGCCGTCGGCGGTCGATTAGCACATCACCGCCCTGATTGGATGTGTGGTTGGCGGCTTGTGGGCGCTAGGCGGCAGCGGCATTACGGATCAACTGATGATGTTCAGCCTGCCGTGAGCCGGGGCGGCTCAGAACGTAAGCACCCCGGCCTGCTCAGCCGGGGTGCTGCGCGGATTCAAAGATTTCCGCTGTTATCGTCAATTCTGCTGCCCGCTCTGGCCGGTGGTCGACGGTGGCTGTCCCGGGGGAACGGCAACGGTCGGCGGCGCGGTTCTCGGCGCCATGCCCGTGGTTGCGGGCGGGCTCGAGTCCTCGCGAGCGGTGCGGGTGCTGTCGCCCCCGGCGAACACAAGCGCCAGGATGACGACGATGAACACGGCGCCAGCGATCCAGCCCCATGGGCTGGTGGAGCCCATCGTGCGCTCCATCTCGGCCTGGCGTTCCATGTCCATTCTTCGATCGAAGTCTCTGGGGTCCGTCATGGCGACCTCCATCTGATGTCCTGTCTCGAAACAACCCGCAACCACACGGCCAAGTTCCTGTCCCCGGAACCCTTTGGGGGAGCAAAGGTTTTGCGGGGCGAATCTTGGCGGGAATCCGGCCCGGGCCGGGGGGAGGGCGGCGTTTACTCCTTCTCGTTCTGGCCGAAGATGAGCTGGGTCTGCGTGACGATTGCGGCGAGCTTGCCGTCGCCGCGGGTGATGCGCGTCTCCAGCACCATCGTGGTGCGCCCGCGATGCAGCGGGATGCAGACCGCATGTGCCGTGTCGCCCTTGGGCACGGCGGCAAAGAAATTGGTCTTGCTTTCGATGGTCGCCGTGCGCCCGCCGACGGGAAGACTCATGATGGCGGTCATCCCGCCCAACGTATCGCCCAGCGCCATCACCGCGCCGCCGTGGAGTACGCCCCGGCGGTTGCACAACTCTTCGCGCACGATGAGCTCGGCTTCGCTGCGTTCGGACGAGCGGTGCAGCACGTTCACGCCGAGAAGTTTTGTGAACGGCGGCAGATCGGCAACGGCCATTGTCGTTCCCCTGTTGCGGAGGGTTGCTCATAGCATGGGCCGTGCGCGGCGCTAGCGCCGACGGCGATTATCGTGGTCCTGAGCAGCGGCGGATCGTTGCACTGTGCGCGCTTGACACCAGATCGCCGCCTGGCGCCTTGTAGCCGCGAGGCTCAAGTGGAATTTAAATCGTCTGTTCGATACAAAAGCCTGCGGCGCTCGTAGCTCAGCTGGATAGAGCACCAGACTTCGAATCTGGGGGTCGGGGGTTCGAATCCCTCCGAGCGCGCCAGCACTTAGGTCAAATTCTAGACAGTCCAAAATTGGCGCGGGTAACACATGGGGTAACAGTCGCCAAAATTTTGAGAGAGTGAAGCTTGCGCTACTCGTGGCTGATCATGGAGCGATTTTGGCGCAGGAGGACTGTGCGCTCGCCCCTATACGATCAACCAATCTGTCTCAGGGTCTGTGCTGCCCCAGGAGTACGATAGAGCCTCGGGTTCGGCTTCTTTGTTCGATAGGTCTACGGTGAGGTTCAGTGTGAGGTGGTCCTGCTGGACCGTCTGCACGATAAAACCCCCAGGGTCGCCAAATGCCGGAGGATTCAACGCGAGATTGATGGTGATGTGGGTATCGGGGCCGCCGAGCAATCCTTCGACGGTACCCTGAACCACGGGCTCGCGAAGCGTGGGCGCACCGCCTTCTATTACGTGCTGAAAGGTTTTGGGGTCTGTTACGGCTGTGTCGACCATTTCGCCCTCCTGAGAAAGCGTGGCGTTCGGGACGGACGCCACGGAGGAGGTCACCTGGTTGAGGACGTGCTCTACGACAGGGGGAGGGACTTCGAAGTTCGTAATCGGCAAGTCGACGGTGGTGCCGGGATTTGTCAACGCTACGGACTCCACAGTGATTGACTGGTGCGGAATGTCGATCTGCACCTGAGCTTCAATCGTGACGCCCTCGTTCGAGAACGTGATGATGCCGTCATCGAGATCAAGGGCTGGGTGTGCCGGGTTTGCCATTAGTGCCTCCTGTCAGCTTAGCTATTTAGCGCCTCCCGGCAATGATAGCCTCATGGATAGCAAGCGACGCAAGCGCGCTCATGGTCTATGCGCAGTCAAAAAGGATCTATGCGCAACGGACCCGGCTCTTTCGATTGTAAAGGAATCCGCTCGCCTGATTGGCCCCGAGTTGCTCGTCAAATAACTGGAACTCACTGTATTATTAAAACGCTTTTATCACGTTCGCTCGGTGAGGCGTTCATGCTTCAAAAACTGAGCAAAGACATTTGTGTTTAAACGGCCGGCAGGAGTCGGCGCGGAGTCGCTAGCGCGTTAAAACCGGGTCCGGGGTGGGTTTGGGCACCCCTGGCGGCGAAAATCGAATCTACGGGCCTGCCGGCGCGCCTTTCTCAGTGCAAAAAAAGCCCCGCTTCGGCGGGGCTTGAGGTGCGTTATGCAAAAGCGGGAACTGAGCATATCCCGCCAAGCATCCTATTAGACCAAACCCCAAATGGGTCGTCGTCCTGGTAGCCGACACAGCGTGCCGCTCCTCTCCATCTCCATCGAAAAATCCTCCCGCTCTAAACGAAGCGCTCGTCCGCCTCAGCGTTGTCGCGGCCAGCACCCGTCCGTTTCAGCAGGTCACGTGAAAAAGCCCGATCTTCTTCGCATGCGACCTGTTGAACAGATGGATCGCCTCGGGAGTGGACTGCAATACTACCTTGCAGCCCTTCTTCGCGAAATAAGCCTCAGCCTCCGGCGATAGATGCACATTGCCCATCTGGCCCGAGCCGAGAATGAGTTGCTCGCATCCGCTCTCGAAGACAAACTTGGCTTCGTCTTTCGAGAGCACGTGGGAGGTGCCGTAGTACTTCTTCGAGAGCTTCTTCTTCCGCTTCACCACTTCGCCTGAGAGGCGAATGATCACATCGTGCTCATAGGTCTTTCCGTCAATCGTGATGGTGCCGAATGTGGTCCCTTCGATCTCCATGGCCTGATCCTTGTTGCTGGTCTCAGGACGAGGCTCTGACTCCAGTGAGCTCGCTCAGATGCCATAGGTGCCGGCTGGACGCCCTGGTTCCCGTCGATCACCAGACCCCGGACGGCTCCACGTCATTCCGTCCTCAAACCCAATTATACTCAAAGAGGCGTCGCGAGGGGAGCAGGCCCGCCACGACCAGCACGGATCCCATGTTCATGGGCCGATGTCATGCCATTCAGGGGTAGCTCAGCTCAAGATCTCGGGCGTCGACAGCGGACTACCTTGGGCCAGGAAGGCGCGCTTTCGCGCCCCGTGCGCGCTCCTGAATGGCTCAAGCAAGAACCTCATCGAATACTCTGACGGTCAATAGGTGGCCGACGTGGACGTCGTGGCCGCTGGGGAATAGATAGAGCAAGGAGAGCCGGTTCATGCGCGACTTGGCCAAGCTGAGAGTTTGGGACGATCCAGCGATCCGCGGCGCGCTCTCATGGTACCTGGACGTTGCGGAGAACCGGCGCCCAGCCAAGTTCCGCATTGCCGCGACCGTCGCCACGCAGCTTGATCTTACGGCAAGTAGCGAGGGTGCCCTTTGGGCCGAGCTCGATCGCCTCACGCCGATATTTGTCGCGCGCTGGCAGGCGATCCGGGCGGGGGCGTCGTTGTCGCGGGCGGCGGACGGGCCGAGCCTGCTGGAGCTGTGCCGCGAACTTGCCTACCGCATGCTCGCCCACTGCAATTTCTGTCCATGGAATTGCCGCGTCGACCGGGTGGCAGGTGCCAAGTTCGGCGCTTGTAAACTCGCCTCCGGTTCGCGGGTCAGCTCGCATTTTCATCACACCGGCGAGGAGCTGTTCTATCGCGGAACGCAGGGCTCGGGCACGATCTTCTTCACATCCTGCAACATGCGGTGTGCCTTCTGCCAGAACGGGGACATCAGCACTGACAAAGATAACGGCGAGGAGACAGACCCGCGCACACTGGCGGCGATGGCGTGGACGCTGCGCCGCGAAGGTTGCCACAATATCAATTGGGTGGGCGGTGAGGTCGTTATTCACCTGCATGCTATCGTCGACGCTATCGCGTTGTTGGGCCGCGACTTCACGCCTACGCCGGCCGAGCTCAAGCGGGCGCGTAAAACCAAGGCCGACCGTTTCTTCTGGTTCGACGAGGTGCCGGCCGGCGCTACCTATGAAGGCGAGTTCAATGCGCCGATGCTATGGAACAGCAACTTCTTCATGACGCTCGAAAGCATGAAGATCCTACGCGTGCTCACTGACGTCTGGCTGCCCGACTTCAAATTCGGCCCCGGTCGTTGCGCGATGACCCTGGCGAAGACGCCATGGTACTGGGAGACGGTGACGCGCAATATCGCGCTGCTCGCCGACTGGGGCGAGGATTTTTCTATCCGCCACCTGGTGATGCCCAATCATGTCGAGTGCTGCACGTATCCGGTGTTGGAATGGATTGCCGAGCGCATGCCGACCACGCCGGTGAATGTGATGGCGCAATTCCAACCCGACAATTTCTGCGATCCGGCGAGCACCAACTATCGAGATAAGTACGCGGAAATTGCCCGCCCGCCGACGCAGGCAGAACTTGATGATTCATGGCGCCGCGCTCGCGAATTAGACCTCAAATTCGAGACCGCCACGTTCGAGCGCTGTAACACCTTCCGCATGACTGTCGATGCCTGAGTTCCGAGAAATGGTGATTGACCTCGGGAACCTCTGGTGCGCCATCACCCGCAGTCTACTCCGCGTCGGCGATCGCCCAGCGAAGCCCGTCTCCGCGCTTATCCTGTCGTGGACGCGCCCCAAGAAGACTAACTGCTGCGCCCGGCGCAGGTTCTCCATCCGAGAACGCAACGGCAATCTCGGCGCGCGACGCCCATCACTCGCCGGCGTTGCTCCGGGGTGTCATCATGCGAGACCCACGCGCGCGATGCAGATAGGACTCATTGTAGGACACGACCACCGTCTTGAGATTGTCCAGCTGTGCTTTTTCCCCCCTTAGACGCACCGGCTGCATCAAACGCTGCGCATGACCGGCCGGAGGTGGAGTCTCAGCCGGCCGCATATTGGTCCTATCTGCGGTGCTATGCTCAGGGACCGCATGCGGCCGATGCGCACCGTCGCTTGGCCTTTCTGGCGCCTCACCTGCTTTACTCGCCTGTCGACGGTCTATAGTCAGTCGATCACGGCCTTCTGGCCTGTTGACTTACCTTCCTATTCGGCAACGATCGGACGAAGACTTTCCAAATGCAGTGAGCGTCAGGGAGGTTGCCATGGCGACAAAAACTAGAGCCAAGGCGAAACGCAAGAAAACGACCGTCACCAAGACGGCAAGGCGCAGAAAGACGGTTAGAAAAACTAGGATGATCAGAAAGAAGGCAGCGAAGAAGGCGCCGCCCCGGCGAGCGACACGCACCAAAGCCAAGCCGACCGCAAAGGTCGCGGTCAAGCCGACGCCAGTCAGCCAACGGGCACAGCCTGAAGCGATCAAGCCGACGCCAGTCAGCCAACGGGCACAGCCTGAAGCGATCAAGCCGACGCCAGTCAACCAACGGGCACAGCCGGAAGCAGTCAAGGCGCCGAGGCGGCCTGCACAGCCTACTGCGGCGGAGCAGTGCATCGGCGTCGTGACCCACTATTACAGCCACCTCTCAGTCGTGGCCATGCAGCTCGAACCTGGTACTACGCTGCGCGTTGGCGATGTAATCCACATCCGCGGACACACCACCGATTTCACCCAGAAGGTCGAGGCCCTCGAGGTTAATCATGCGCCAGTGACCGAGGTCGCGCCGAACGACGATTTCGGACTAAAGGTGGTCGAGCATGCGCGCGAGCACGACATCGTGTACAAAGTGCGATCGTAGCGCCGCTGGCCGGACCAAGCTGCCGAAGGAACGACGGAGGCGATCATGACGGCTGTTACGAAAATTCGCACTGACGAGGTGGCGCTTAGGAAAGCGTGCATGTTGATCGGTGGGAGGTGGGTTGATAGCGCTTCAGGCGACATGCTCGAGGTCGAGGATCCGGCGCACCGGCGCCCGATCGCCGAGGTCCCCCGAGGGGGCGCCGAGGACGTCGCGCACGCAGTGCAAGCCGCGGCCGATGCCTTTCCCGCCTGGTCGCGCACGATTCCTCGCGAGCGCGGGCGCCTTCTCGCGCGGATTGCCGATGCGCTTGAGGCGCGGGTCGAGGAGCTGGCGCGCACGATTGCGCTCGAGACCGGGAACGCGCTTCGCACCCAGGCACGCCCTGAGGCAAAGACCACAGTCGACATCATCCGCTACTTCGGCGGCTTGGGCAGCGAACTCAAGGGCGAAACGATCCCCTTCGGCGAGCATGTTCTGAGCTACACGCGGCGTGAGCCGCTCGGCGTTGTCGGCGCCATCATCCCGTGGAACGCGCCAGTCCTACTGGCTGCTCTCAAGATCGGCCCCGCGCTTTGCGCCGGCAACACGCTCGTCTTGAAGGCCGCAGAGGATGCACCGCTCGGCGTGCTGATGCTCGCTGAAATATGTCAGGAATTCTTGCCGCCTGGCGTGCTCAACGTGTTGACTGGGCTCGGCGAGGAATGTGGCGCCCCGCTCGCCAACCACCCGATGGTAAGCAAGCTCTCCTTCACCGGCTCGACGGAGGTCGGCAAGCTCATCATGCGCGCTGCCTCAGACCGCATCGTGCCGGTGTCGCTCGAACTTGGCGGCAAGAGTCCCTCGATCGTCTTCCCCGATGCAAACGAGGATTGGGTTATCGATGGAATTATTGCGGCGATGCGCTTCACCCGGCAGAGCCAGTCGTGCACCGCGGGCTCCCGCCTCTTCCTACACCGCGACATCTTCGACAATTTTCTTAATGCGCTCGGACACAAGGTCAAAGCGCTCAAGCTCGGTGATCCGCTTGATGAGACAAGTGACATAGGTACCATCATCAACGAGAAGCAATTCAGGAAAGTGTGTGGCTACGTCGAGGAAGGACTTAAGCGACGCGAAGCGCGCCTCGTGATCGGCGGTCTTCCGCCCAAGGAAGGGCCCCTTAGCGAAGGCTATTACGCAATCCCCACCATCTTCGCGAACGTTGTTAACGACTGGCGCCTGGCGCGCGAGGAGATCTTTGGCCCCGTGCTTGTCGCCATTCCTTGGACCGACGAAGCGGACGCGATTCGCATGGCGAATGACAGCCATTACGGGCTCGCCGCCTACGTCTGGTCTCATGACCTCGGCCGGGCTCTGCGCGCGGCACACGCGATCGAGGCTGGTTGGGTTCAGGTGAACCAGGGCCTCGGTCAGAGCCCAGGTCACTCCTACGGCGGTTACAAAGAAAGCGGCATCGGCCGCGAGTTCTCCCTCGAAGGCATGCTCGAGAGCTACACGCAGAGGAAGAACGTCACGATCAACCTGACGCATTAAAAAACTGAGCTGCCGCTGAAATAAATTCCGGGGGTTATCTGCTGACAGGCCGGGGCGCCTCGCTGACTACGCCGACTGTCACTTGTCATCGGCTTGGTCATTCGGCGATGTCTGCTCAATGTCGCAGTTCGCATGGACGCGGTCCCTATTCGACCCGGCGAGTCCCGCGCTACTTGTCCCGACTTTCGCTCAGCGGCTGGGCCGCCTCTTCGGCCGGAATGCGGCGGAGAACCTTGTAATAGTCCCATTTTGCCTTGGATTCGCTCGGCGTCTTAACCTCGACAAGATACATGTCGTGCATCATGCGGCCGTCCTCGCGCACTCGCCCTTTGGCGAAGAAATCATCGACCGGCAACTCTCGTATCTTGTCTGCGACGACCTTGCCATCTGCCGTCCCCGCTGCCTCCACGGCTTTGAGATAGTGCAGCACCGCTGAATAGGTCCCGGCCTGAACCATTCCAGGCATCCGACCGGTCCGATCGATGAAGCGTTTCGACCAAACCCGAGACGCATCGTCCCGATCCCAATAGAAAGCCGTCGTGAAGACCAGCCCGTTGGCCGTCGTCAGGCCCAGTGCATTGATATCGCTGATCACGACCACGAGACCAGCCAGTTTTTGGCCGCCCGCGGCGATGCGGTATTCGGCCGCCTGCTTAACCGAGTTGATAGTATCGGCACCGGCACTCGCCAGGCCGATGATTTGAGCCTTTGAGCTCTGCGCCCGCAACAGAAACGATGAGAAGTCGCTGGTGTTGAGATGCCGGACTTCGCCAACCACGGTACCGCCGCTGGTCTTGACGACCTTGGTGAGATCGTTGGCCATCTGATGACCAAAAGCGTAGTCGGCAACCAGCAGGAACCAGCTCTTGCCGCCGATGCCACATCCGGTTTGTTCTGATGATCGCCGATGATGATCTCGATCGATTTTCCGAGGATCTTGCCGCCTACGTCCTCGACGGCCATGCGCGCGGCATCGACCGAGGTCTTGCCTCCGAAATCTGCATACGGCCCGGATTGGTCGTTGAGAATCCCGATGCGTACGACGCCGCTGGGGCTTTGTGCATTCGCGACGCTATTGAGACATAGCCCGACGCAGGCCAATGAAAGACGAATATCGCATTGATCCCTCCCAAAAGGCAGTGCAGTACATGGCATACGTTCAGTGTCACGCGGCGCGGACGTAACCGTAACGCA